>Ga0315284_10016783_pt1 | contig 10378 bp, 8 predicted proteins | sample YL17G09_16_MG_FD_203696 | JGI IMG/M metagenome (GOLD analysis project Ga0315284, IMG submission 203696) | Sediment microbial communities from Yellowstone Lake, YNP, Wyoming, USA - YL17G09_16 | ecosystem: Environmental > Aquatic > Freshwater > Lake > Sediment | place: USA: Wyoming | collected...
CACGGCAAAAGCCCATTGTTCTCCACCGTGTATGTAGCAAGGATAGTACCCCACTGCTTCAGGTTCGCTTGGCACCTCACCCCCCTCGCCTGCTTTCGCACCCGCTGCAAGGTCGGCATCAGGATCGCCATCAATAAAGCTACAATCGCGATCACCACGAGCAATTCGATGAGGGTAAAACCAAGCGAATTGATAAAGGATGATTGATGATTGAGAAGTGACGATTGCTAAACGGCTTACGTGCAGCCGGACAGGGATAGTCCCTTCCCCTCTCGGTCGATCCTGTCCTCCCTGCATCTGGCTTTCCGCAACGCATCGTTCACGCTCCGTTTCCCAAAGGAAACGTACAACTGCCGCTTCTTCGCAACGCCTGCCGTCTCACGTTCCAATGCCTATGGTGCGCCAACCCTATCGTGATTTTGGCAACCTCCCCAAGCCTTGTCAAGAGCCAATCCGCAGAATCTTGCGAAAATAGCTATACAATGCGTACATCAGTACAGGCTCGGACTCGAATCTGGAGTGCGGTTGCCCGCGAGAAAGGGGGGCGAGGGAGCCATTCGCCGATCAGTTCAATCCAGTGAGGCGTACGAGATCGATAGCCACAGGGTTTTGGCCGGGCCGCGGGCCGTGGATTTCGACGGTGGAATCCAGCAGGGCGTCGTCGGTGGGGTTCTTGCGGATGTGCAGGCTTCCGATCTGCGTGCAGACCTCGGAGGTCTCGATTTCCTTGAGAAAGCCGAGGAGTTGTTTCAGCGGGATGCCGTCCAACTCGATTCTCACGACGGTCTCCGTGTAGTCGCCCTGCAGTTGCAGGTTCTCCGGCGCCATGGTAACGACGTTCTTCGTGAGCCCGTGTTTCTCCAGGAGCGTTTCCAGGTACGAGGGAAGCTGGAAGTTCGGGTCCTGTGCGGCCGCTTTTGTCCGGAAGTTCTCGAACCTCTTGCTCAGGGCGACGTATTCCACGCTCCTGGCCTCCAGGGCGTGCAGTTCGCTCTGCTTCTCCGGGATGATGCGCTCGAGCGTGTGTATCCGGTGATAGGTGGGCCTGATCACCACGGCATACAGGGAGCATACGCCGATGCCGGCCGCCAGGGCGATGGCAAGAAAACGTTCGCGCTTTGTCAGTGCTATCATTTATCGCTCCATCCTCGCGGACGTCATGGACAGGGTAAACTGGACCTGCCCGGTCCGGGCGTCCTTTTTCTGGTCCTGAATATCGACAACATCAAAGCCGGGAACCTGTTTCAGCAGTCGCTGCCACTCGGAGATCACGGCGAACGAATCGCAGGTCCCGACGGCCTGGACGGAATCCGCGGCAATCAGCAGGTCGTGGAACTTCAGGTTTCCCTCCTTCGGGGTGTGGGTGGTCAGTGCGTACCAAATCTCCAGGGGGGAGAACCGCCCGGGGCGGACGGAGGAGAACATCTCGTACTCCTTGTGAAAGGCGTCGAGTTTCTGCTGAATCTGGGCGATGGGATCGACGACGTTCTTCTCCTGCGGCAGGGCCTGGTGGAACACGATTTGTATCTGGTTCTTCAGTCGGCCGTATTCCGACTCGAGAGCGGAAAGGCGAACGAAGAGTCCCAGGAACCAGACGGCCGCCGTTGCCGCCACCAGCGCAGCGCACGCGATCAACTCTTTCTTGATGCGGCAGCCGGGGCGCATCCGCGTGTTATAGGCGGCGAGAAAATCGCAGCGATCATCTGAATCGCCGGCCAGTGCCCGCAGGGCAAGCCCCTCGGCGGTGCACATGGAGAAATCCGCGTCCACCGTGTCGCCGGATCGTCTGATCTTGGCGTACGGATCCACAACGAGAATCCGGCACTCGATCCTTTCCCGGAACGCCGCCACGAGTTGCTCGGCCGCCTTTGGCGCTGAAACCAGAACGATGTACAGGCTGCCGTCGGGGCCGGCGCCGAACAGTTTACGCCAGGTGATCTCGACCTCGCGCTCGACGATCTCGGCTGTCTGCTCCGCCGACAGTTGGGCGCCCTCTTCACAGTAGATGGGGATATTCCTGACGATGAGGATATTGGCCTCCTGGGTCACCGCCAGGGTAAGGATCGATTCATCGACGCAGAGGATCAGGGCGGTTCCGATCATCATCTCGGGATGATTCGCCGCCAGGGCCGCATGGGTGGCCATGATGGAGGAGTAGACGGCCACGGGCCGGATGCTCGCCTCGTCGAGCGACTGCAGTTGCTCTCGGATCGACTCGCCCGACGCGGCAGCCACCAGGACGCTGTACTTGTCCTTGGGCAGGAGCCGCGTGGAACATACCTGGATGATGGCATCCTCGACGGCAATGGGCAGGTCGTTCCGCAGGGCGAGCGTCTGTCCGGCCCGCATCGCCTGCAGTCCCGCCGCATCCGTCTGAATCTCCGCGAAGGACACCGCCTGGGAGGGCATGGAAACCGCCACGTCCGCGTGCCGGTCGAAGCCATGCTCCGTCGTGAGAGACTGGAGGATTTTGGGCACGGAGTCGGTGCTCCGGCGTGTCTGCGTGCCGAACGCCTTCTCAATGACAAGCCCTTCCGGCGTTCGGGCCATCTGCACGGCACGCACGTAGGTGCGACCGAGGTCTATGCCAATACATTTCTTGATCATAACAGCGTTCTTATGTGCCTTAGCCGTGACCGGCTGTTTCTAAAGCTCTCTGTACTGGACAATATCGACATTTCCGGCCTGTGTGTTTCTTCGTAATACGGCTTCGACGGTGATGCTCAGATCCTCGACGGTCCCTCGGGAAAGTACCCGGTAATACCGTTCCTCCTGACCGGTGGTGATCGTATCTTTTATCACCCGATAGAGATTATCGGTCATACCCGGCATCTCTCTCAGCTCCGCGATGCTGGTGAATGGCTTGAGTCGGCGTCGATTCAGGATCATCTGGACCACGGCCGGGTTCATCTGCTCGCTCAGGCACTCCAGCACCAGTCTCGGCGCCGCGTTGATGTTGACCTTGCCATCGCCGAAGGTTGTCAGCAAGTCGCGCAGTCGCGCCAGCGCATCCGGCGTCATTCCCTTGACCGGCAGCAGCTCGTCGATGACATCCACGGGCCCGTTCCTGCATCGGCGGGGCGGATTGAGGGTCCTGTAGTGGTCGTCCTCGGCGCCGACATTATCGTGCTGCACGAACGGCAGGTGCGTCAGGTCGTCATCGCGGTCGGTCCAGTCGATGATGGCCGGGACGATTCCATACTCGATCCGCGGCGCATCGGGCCTCTGGCGGTTCAACAGGTCGATGAGCCGCAGGAGTTGGTCGATCCGTGTGCGGTCGAGCTCGCCCGTCTGACGCTTCAAGCAATTGACGTTGAGCAAGCCGTTCTCCTCGACGACCGTCATGGTGCAAGTTCCCTCGGCAACGGGGATCGGGATCTCGCCTGTGACAAGCTTCGAGAACCGGCTGTCGTGACAAAGGTCCTGGGAAGTCTTGATTGCGGCCACTGCGACATTCAGGCCGGCACGCGCGTAGTTGCCCGCCTGTTCCGCCCGATAGAAACTGTGCACGGTGCCCAGCTTTGCCTGTACGGTGTGATGAAAACCAAACAGCAGGGCCGAAAGGGCCAGAACGGCGCCGAGCACGACGATGAGGATGAATCCGTTCCGATCTGGTTTTGATGTATTTGGTTTCATGGTTGCCCGGCCGCGACAGCTCGTTTAGTGTTCCCGGATTCCGGATGCGTCTCTTGCGTTACGGGGATTGTGGTCCCGAGAACATGCGGACGGCCCGCTTCATCGGTGACCGTGATCTCCACCTTGACCGCTCGCGGCAGCTCGTGTCGCTGAGTGGCGTCCCACGCCGGCTCCCATTGCCGCCCGTCGTGAAATTTCAGATCCACGTTGGTGACGTTGCTCAACAACAGGTCTGAATGTCTTGGTTTCGGCGGACTTGCTGACGAGCCCGCCTGCTCCTGCCTGCGGATGGAGAGTGTCGAGGAGGCCCTGTCATAGGAGTAGGTTACGCGGGAAAGCCCGCGGGGCGCATCCGGGCCTGCGCCGAGGCCGGTGCTGGTGACGAACGACAGGATATCGCCGCGTGGATCGCGAGAATTTCCCTGGAACAACGTGAATGGCGCGCGTGGAGAGGCGTTGGGCGCATCGACCATTGGCCCGAAGCCGCTTCCCATCCCCGTCTCGCGCGAGCCGGGCGGTGATACCCGTGACGGGCGCGGGGCGTAGGCGCAGCGGATCTGCCGAGTCATCAGACGCAGGGCAAAGCAGGTCCGCTCGATACGCGCGAGGCGAGAACCTGATGCGTCGATGGAGCGCGTCGTCGCCGCGAAGCTGCCGTACACCATGGCGAGAATCGCCACGATGATCGTCAGCGCGACGAGCATCTCTATCAATGTGAAACCCGCATTGTTCCTGCCTCTGCTCATGGGATTCTGTGATCCGCGATGTACGTTGTCATTTGCACGGTCCTCGGCCCCGCGCCGTCGCGCCACGTAACGTTGACGCACAGTTGCCTCAGTGTGTTGCGTCCAAGGCCGCAGGACACAAGTGCATCCAAGTTGGTCACTTCGGTCCGCCAGTTGAACTGCGAGCCGTCCATCTGGGCCGTGCCCGATTTCGCGCCGACTGCCGGCCATCCGCCGCAGACTGCCTCCGCCGCCTTTTCCTGGGCCACAAGGACCGCCAGGGCCGTTGTTCTCGCCGTATCCGTGATTCCGACGCTCGTCAAATGAAGCTGGAGCAGGCCCAGCAGCGCGATCGAGACGATCGCCAATGCGGCAATCACCTCGATCAGCGTGAACGCCCTTGACCTCCCGGATGCGCAGGGGCGACCCTCAGCTCTCGATATTCCAGCTTTCGATATCACTGTCGTCACCCGTGCCGCCCTCCTCGCCGTCTTTCCCGTACGACTTGAGATCGCAGTCTTTGCTCTTGATTCCCGGGCAGATGTAGACGTACTTGTGACCCCACGGGTCGAGCGGGACGCGTTCGAGATAGCCGTCCTTGTTGTAGCCCTGGATGCCGGAGCCGGAGACGAGCGCCTCGAGCCCTTCGGAAGTGGTCGGGAAGCGTCCGGTATCCGTCTTGAAGTACGCCAGGGCCGACTGGATGTTGCGAATGTCGATCTTCGCCTTGACCCGTCGGGCCTGCTCCGGCCGGCTCAGAATCTTGGGCATGACAATCGTCGCCAGCAGACCCAGGATCACGACCACGATCATCAGCTCGATCAGCGTGAAGCCCTTGGCGATTGATGATTGATGATTGATGATTGATGATTTGTTCATAGCCGGTAATCCTATTCAATAATCAATAATCCATAATCAATGATTAAAGGGCCTGGTTGATCTGGTATATGGGCAGCAGGACCGACAGGACGATGAAGCCGACGACGGCGCCCATCACCAGCAGGATCAAAGGTTCGAGAAGCGTCGTGAGCGTCTTGACGGAATTCTCGACCTCGGTCTCGTACATTTCGGCGATATCCATCATTGCATTTTCAATGCTGCCGGTCATCTGGCCGGTGGCCAGCAGGTGAAAGACGACGGGAGGGAACATGCCCGTCGATCGCAGCGCATTGGCGATCGTTTCGCCCCTCTGAATCTGCTCCGCGATCTTGCCGACGGCGTCGGCGACGATCTGGTTCTGGACGACGCGCCGGGCGATTTCCATGGCGGTGGTGACGGGGATGCCGCTCTTCATGCAGGTGCCGAGCGTCCTCGTCAGTCTCGCCACTTCCAGCTTCAGCAGGAGCGGCCCGAACAGCGGCAGGGCGAGCTTGATGCGATCCATCCGCAGCTTGCCGTCTCGGGTCTTGCAGACCCCGTACACGCCGGCGGCCGCCATGCAGGGCAACGCGAGCACCAGGAAGAAATAGGTCTGCACCGCATCGCTGAGTCCCATGAGCAGTCTTGTCGGCAGGGGCAGTTGCTGATTGATCTCGGTGAACAGCCGCGTGATGCTCGGCACCACGTAAGACAACAGGAATATGACGACGCCCGCCGCGACCAGCGCCATCATGGCCGGGTAGGCAATGGCCGATTTGATCTTGCCGAGCAATTGCACCCGCTTCTCCAGGATGTCTGCCAGCCGCGACAGCACCTCCTCCAATGCTCCGCTTGTCTCGCCGGCCGACACCATGTTGATGAAGAGCGGTGAGAACAGGCCGGGATATCGGCTCAGGGCCTCCGCCAGGCTGCTGCCTTCATTGACGCCGTTGCGAATCTGCTCGACGACTTGTGCCAGCGGATCTCGAGCGGCTCTCCATCGCCTGCGCCTGGGATTGGCGGAGCACTGCAGTTGTTCCACGAGGGCCGATAGGGCGGGCACGAGCGGCATGCCGGCGTGAAGCAGCGTGGACAACTGGCGCACGAAACGGCAGAGGGCCTTCGTGCCGATACCGCGGAGATTCTCGGTTCGCTGTGCCCGATGCGGCGCCGGGGGCTCGATCCGCGGCTCCATGAGCGTCCGCTCCAACTCCTGGTCGATCAATACCTGTGGCTCAGCGGCAGGCATCCGGCATCACCTCATTCCCCGTCCGCACAGTTTCCTGTGTGACGCGGTAGACTTCCTCCAGTGTTGTGGTCCCCGCCAGGGCCTTTCGCAGCCCGTCCTCTCGCAGCGTCGTCATGCCTTTTCGAATCGCCGCCTGCTTGATGACGTGCGAGCCTTGTTGCTGGGTGATCAACTCTTTCATCTCATCGTCAATCAGCATGAGCTCGGCAATCCCGGTACGTCCGAGGTATCCGGTCTGTAAGCATTTGTCGCAGCCCTCGCCGCGATATAGCTCGGGATTCTCGGCGCCCATTCGTCGCAGCTCTTCCGCCACGGCCGCGCCGTCCTGAAGTCGGTATGCCTTCTTGCAGTCCGGACAGATGACTCGCAGCAGGCGTTGCGCCATGACGCCGGCAATGGTGGACGAGATCAGGTACGGCTCGATACTCATATCGATCAGCCGGGTGACGGCGGAGGCGGAATCGTTCGTGTGCAGCGTGCTCAGGACCAGGTGGCCCGTGAGGGATGCCTGGATGGCGATTTCCGCCGTCTCGCGGTCGCGAATCTCGCCGATCATGATGATGTCCGGGTCCTGGCGGAGGATGTGACGCAGGCAGTTGGCGAACGTCAGGTTGATCTTCGGCCGGACCTGCATCTGCCCGATGCCGGGCAACTGGTATTCGACCGGGTCCTCCACCGTCAGGATGTTGCGTTCCTGATCGTTGAGCTCATGGAGGGCCGCGTATAACGTGGTTGTCTTGCCGCTGCCGGTCGGGCCCGTGAGCAGAAGGATGCCATGCGGCAACGTGATGAGCTGCCTGAAGATTCGCAGGGGCTCGGGCCCGAACCCGACGTCCTCCAGGTCGAGATTGCCCCGGCCTTTGTCGAGCAGCCTCAGCACGATGCGCTCGCCGCCGGCCGTCGGAATCACCGAGACGCGGATGTCCGTGAGTTCCTCGCCGATCTTCGCCCGGCTCTGGCCGTCCTGCGGCAGACGCTGCTCCGCGATGTTCAGATTCGCCATGATCTTCACGCGGGAAGAGAGCGGGCCCACCTGTGCCTTCGGCAGCGTCAACACGTTGTGCAGAACGCCATCGACGCGGAACCGGATTTTCACCTCGTTCTCGTACGGCTCGATGTGAATGTCGCTGGCGCGGCTTTGCACCGCCTGGAACAGGATCTTGTTGACCAGTTGAACGGGCGGGGCCTTCTGAGCGATGCTGAGCAGGTCCTCGGCATGTGTCTGGACCGTGCTGACGCTGGTTTCGGCGCCGCTCGTGGCGGATTCCGGGGCGTCGGGGCTGTAGTACTTCTCCTCCGTGTTGATCGCATAGTAGTAGCATCGGCTGATCGCCTGCTCGATCTCCGGGGCCGGGCAGATGACGCGGGGGCAGGGCCGGCCCAGGATGCCCACGATGGCATCGTAGGCCTCGACGTTCAGAGGGTCCGCCAGAGCGACGGCCATCTCGCCGCCCTCCAACTGGATCGGGATGGCGCACTGCTTCTTGAGAAACTCCCACGGCAGCCGTTTCACCACGTTCGGGTTCAACTGCTCCGCAGAGATTTTCTGCAACTCTCGCAGCTTCTTTCGCTCAGCCAGTTGGGGACTCACTCACACCCTCTTCCAAAACGAGAGGGCACGCACCGGAGATCGAATCCACGCGATGCCTGCCGCTCGACGATATGGCTTGGTAATCGTGACCTGTTGGATGCTCCTCACTCGGTTCCCTCGAACTCCGGCATCATCTGTTCCCGCTTGGTGTTGGTGATCTGCTCCAACTGCTCCTGGCTCGTCATGACGTGCGGGGTAATGAAGATGAGCAGGTTGGTCTTCTGTGTGCGGTCCCTCTGGGATTGGAACAGCGCCCCGATCAGGGGTAGATCGCCGAGCAGGGGGACTTTCTTCGTGGTGTGGATCTTGTCGTCGCGGATGAGTCCGCCGATCACGACGGTCGCGCCGCTGCTCATGGTCACGGCCGTCTTGGCCGTTCGCTTGGCGGTCACCGGCGTGTTCAGCGACTGGGTGGCCACGTCCTCGATCAGTTTCGTGAACTCGCTGCTGATTTCCAGGCGAATCAACCCGCCCTGGCTGACGTGCGGCGTGATTTCGAGGGTGATGCCGACGTCCCTGTATTCGAAGCCCTGGATCACCGTCGGCGTGATGGGGTCCACGCCCTCCGTGATCCTCGACTGGGTGACGAACGGCCGGTTCTCGCCGACGATGATGATCGCCTTGCGGTGGTTGGAGGTCAGGATCTGCGGAGTCGAGAGGATGTTGACGCCGGACTCCTTCTTCAAGGCCTGCAGAATGGCCCCGATCCGCACGTTACTCCCCGCCCCTTTCCATGCGCCCACGGAGAGCCCCTCGGCGGTGCCGTTGAGGAAGCTGGTCCGCGGCCCGAGATTCGTCACTCCGAAGCCGCGTATGCTGTCGGCGACGGCCTCATCCAGAGTGGCCCAGTCCACGCCGATCTCCTGCAGCGCCTCCTCCGTCACTTCCATGATCTGCATCTCGACGAACACCTGCTCGCGAACCGTGTCGAGCTTGTCGGTGATCTCGGAGATCACCTCGAAATCCTGGGGCGGCGCCACGACGATCAGCGAGTTCGTGCTCTTGTCGGCGGTGACCTGAATCTGCTGCGTGCCATTGCTGGTGCTGGTCAGCTTCATGCTCGTCAGGGCCGATTCGAGAGACCGTGCGACCTCGTTTGCATCGGCGTTCTTGAGATACACCACGCGCACGTTGTTCGTTCCGGTCGGCCGTTCAATGTCAAGCTGTTTCGCAAGCTGGGTAATCATCTCGATGTCCTGCTCGCCCGCGACGATAATGAGCGAGTTGGTGCGGTCGTCGGGGAGGATATTGGCCCCCTGGCCGGGCGCCTGGGCCGGACGGGGGCGTCCGGCCTGCGAGGAGCCGCCTCTCGTCCTTTCCAACATCCCCATGATCTGCTCGCTGACCACTCTGGCGGAGGCGTGCGTCAGAGGCAGCAGAACCGCCTTCTCTTTGGAACCGACGACGTCGAGCCGGCCGATCACCTGGGCAACGTGATGGATGTTCGCCGAGGTGTCGGTCACCATGATGGAATTGGTCCTCGGATAGACGGCCATTTGGGCCCCGCCGGCCAGGATCGGCTGGATGAGCTGACTGACCTCCGTCGCGTCCGCGTATTTCAGCGGGATGATCTGGGTGATGATCGCGTCATTCCTCGGGATGTACTGCGGGTCGGCGCCGATGCGGACCTGCACGTAGTTCTTGGCGGCGTCCGCCTTGGGGATGATCTTGACGGCATTGTCCGTCTCCACGGCCGCGTACCCGTACACATCCAGGATCGACTGCAGGAACGCATAGATATCGCCGAGGCGAATCGGGGTCGGCGACATGACCGTCACCGTGCCCGTCACGCTCTGATGCGGGATGAAATTGATCCCCGTGATCTCTCCGACCGTCTTCAGGACGGTCCGGATGTCCACGTTGTCGAAATTGACGGAGACCAGTTGATCGGCCATGCCGGGCTTCTTGAGCAGAGGCATCTCGACGTCGCCTGTCTGCACTTGCAGCGGCTGCGCTTCCACGGGCTTGGCCGCTTCGACCGCCGGCACAGAGGCGTCCTGCTGCAGCGGAGGCTGGACCGGCTTGGGCGGCTCAACCCGCTGCACCGGTCGCTGCGACAGATCCATGGCAGTCATCTGCAACACGTCATCCCGCGGCTTGCTCCCGCCCACGGGCACGATGCCGGGGGGCAGGGACGATTGCCTGGCGGGCTGGACACGGGCAGGCTCAACCACTGGCGTTTGGGCATCGGGCGGCTTCTGTTCCGAAGGAGTTCTCAATTGGATGGGCGAGACATCCGTGCCGCTGACCGGTTTGGGTCGAATGCCGCAACCCGTGCAGGCCATGCTCAAGATGCACGACGCAAGCACCAACCCGCTC
>Ga0315284_10016784_pt1 | contig 10378 bp, 9 predicted proteins | sample YL17G09_16_MG_FD_203696 | JGI IMG/M metagenome (GOLD analysis project Ga0315284, IMG submission 203696) | Sediment microbial communities from Yellowstone Lake, YNP, Wyoming, USA - YL17G09_16 | ecosystem: Environmental > Aquatic > Freshwater > Lake > Sediment | place: USA: Wyoming | collected...
GCCCACTTGAAGATTCAGAAACATTATGTCAGAGTCTTTCAGGCAACATGCTATGATGGATGAATCAACACCTCCACTGAGATAGGCTCCCACGGGGACATCCGCAATTGTCTGAGATTTTACAGTGTCAGCGACATCCGGCATTGCCTCTTCAGTGACGCTCATGATATCCCAATAACGTCTGTGCCGAAAAGTCCTGTCACTCAAATCGACTCTTAAATAACACCCCGCCTCCAGTTTCTTAACGTTGCGGAACAACGTATCGGGTTCGTAGACCCAGCAATTCGAGAGGTATTCTCCCAAGTGGGCGCGATCAAGAGCAGGCTCCATAAGACCAAGGTCGAAAAACGTTTTCGCCTCGGAGCCAAAAAGAATCTGGTCTTCGGTTATCGAATAGTACAGAGGCTTGATCCCAATGTGGTCGCGCACCAGAGTAAGTGTTTTCGCTTCAATATCAACGACGGCGAATGCAAACATCCCATTGACGCGTTCTAAAGTATTATCAACTCCCCAATGGATCAAGGCTTCATACAACACTTCGGTGTCAGTCCCTGTCTCAAAATTGACACGAAATTCTGTTTCGAGGTCTCCGCGGATATCCCGATAATTGTAAATCTCACCATTGTACGCTAATATGTATCGCCGGTATTTAGCAAACGGTTGATGGCCCTGTTCTCCAAGCCCAATGATGCTCAGACGAGATTGAAACAGCGTGAGCGTACCAGCAGGAAAATCATTGTACTGGACACCCCAATCATCCGGACCGCGATGCGGAAGGACGTTGCAATCAATATGAACCTGACGAGGCGTTAAACAGCCGAATATTCCACACACGATTATCGCTTCCGATATAGGGTCTCTGGTAATAGCTCCTGTTGAAGTCTCGAAGCCAGCACACGTGAATCAAAGCAGCCATGCGTGGCTTTGGGGACGTCAGGAATTTTGCCAGTTTGTCGCATCTCACGGACCTTAGCTTCGCACATACGATAGACCTCAGTTCTCAGGCGGGCCCAAAGCCTTCCAGTCGCACCATCCTGCCAAACACCCTGACCAAGAAGATGGTACCAATACAAAAACTGATAGCGTAATGGAACAGAATAGAACATCCTTTTCAAAAACATGCGGCGTTCAAGTGGTGTTCCAAGAAGTCTGGGCGACACAGCCAGGTCATCTCCTCGAAGCCGCATCACGGCCTCCGCCGTGGAATAGCGATTTTGCTTTTCGCACCACGCGTGCAGATCACGCGCATCCAAATGCTCCAGGATGCCATGTAGCCGCCCGACCTCGCCATTGATTATCGGTTGTTCATTGACAATCACGTTCGAGAACTGACACCTTCCCGTCTTCCAAAGCCTCACTACATCTTGTCTGACGTGAAGCGGCCTTCCCATGAACCACAGCCGCCGGGGAAAAGAGTAACCTTCCGCAGGATCATTTGCGATCACAGTCTTCTCGATCTCTTTTTTAAGTTCATCGGACATCCTTTCATCCGGATCAATTTTCAGCGTCCAGGGTGTCGTTATGGGTAGCTTCATCAACGCCCAATTCCACTGATCTCCGAAATCACCGAAGGGCCGTTGAACCACAACAGCTCCTCGTTCCAATGCAACATCAACCGTCCGGTCCGTACTCAGGCTGTCCACAACAAAAATCTCTTGTACCCAACCTAAGAGATTATCCAAGACCCCGGGAAGATGATACTCTTCATTGAGAGTGATGAGAACGACGGACACGGGAATCTGATTCATTTCATTCGTTGACGCAGCAATTCCCGAACACAGGGACTATTCAGGAAAAGCCAGAGAATTATCAGTGCACCTATCAATAGGCGCACCAGTGCTGCCATCCACTAATCTGTAATGATAGTATCTGAAGATATGTGTCACATCGTCGCAATTTGAGGCGTTAACTTCGATATAGAAAACGGGCCGAGCGCTACTGAGAGTCTTTCCAGCTCCATTCAACACCATTTTCTCCGCTCCCTCCACGTCTATCTTGACAAAATCTGGCTTAAATGTCTTGTTTAACAAGATATCCAGTGTTAGTGTAGGGACTGTGCATATCTGCCTCACTCCTCCCATCATGCTATTTCCTCCAGCGGACCTCAACGCATTGCTAGCACGTCCCCGTGCAGCAATCATAAAACTTGCAACTCCGACCTGGTCTGAGATAGCTACAGGTAAAACAGTGATGTTATACTCTTTTTTCTTGTTAAGAAGTACAGACCTGCTAATTAGCTGCGCCAGCCAAATATCCGCCTCAACAGCAAGTATTTTGCCTTTCCCGACCAGACTGGCGGCCGCGAATGTGAATACACCGACATTGGCCCCAATATCCCATACATTGGATTGTGATCCAAGATAATCCTTTGCAATCGCAAGCAATTCACGGTCAAATGCACCCTTCCCTGGTTTAAGATACTTCAGTTGCGCATCAGGAGAAACAAATATACTCGCCCCGCCGACGTCACGAGGGAGCCTCCTTTTTAGAACACGTCGCCGGGATAGTAATTCTAAAACTCTTCTAAACATGAACACCGTCTACCCGAGATTACCACCGGTATTGCCTTTTTTACTTCAGAATTGACCTCTTGAAATCTTCCGTCGTCGTTGCCGCTGTAATCGTGCAAGTTTGGTCGGTGCTTCATAAGACCACCACAAGACCTCACGATTTGTTTTTTTCAAGATCTCCATACTTTCGTGTCAACTCTTGTAAATGCTACTTGCTGAGTTTCCCAAAGGCAAATATAGCCGGCTTCAGAAAATTCGGTGCCAACCTTTGATGCAAAACGCCCACTAAATAAGCAACTTTAGAAAATGACATATACGACGGTTCAGCTTCATATCCATAAACAACATATTCATAGCCATGTTTATGCATCATGGTCCTTATCTTGGGTATACTATTACATCTATATAAAGTTGGAAAAACGTCTTCTTTTTCCCGCTCTTCCTGAACTCTCTTAAGGACTTTAGAGTGATATTTTTCCGGAACAATCTTCGAGAACCATGCGACATAATTGTAAACATTGGCTGTCCTTATGCATAAGTAGCCGCCATTTTTTAAAACTCTGCTTTTTTCCAAAAAGAACCGATCAGGATCTACCACATGCTCCAACACATTATCGCAAATAATTATATCGACCGAATCATTGTTCAAGGGCCAACGCTCCTCGCTTAGTAGATAGAACTCGTCAATATACGGATTCTCCTCGGCAGCTTTGTCAACATCTATACCGATCACTTTTTTAGCCTTCCCTTTGAAGATTCGTAAATCCCGCCTTATTGCTACGGGGTCTTTCGCGTGAGATCCCTTCCCGCATCCAACATCAAGTACCACATAATGCGGTTCAATTAAGGAGTTGACCCTCGAATAGAAGGCAATCGTGCCATCAATATCCGTAAAGCCGCCATACTTGCTTTCCGGATAAAATTTCTCCATGTATGACGTATTCATCGCTTTCGACCTGCTATGATCATTGATTTCCATATATATGGCCTTGCCGCACCACTATCGTTGAGTATCCGTTAGATAGTATTCTCAGTAATTCATACTAACTTGCAACCCAATGAATCGCTCGATTGAGGTTGCCGTAAGTACTCAAAGGCGGCAGTATTGGGCTCCCTCCAGTCATAGTCTCTATCTCAAGTCTATTTCTTTTCTTTTCATACTCCCAGTATTTCATCGTATATCTGTTTCATCTGTCCAGCCACTTTGTCCCATGTATATCTCTCCTCCACTAAATCTCTTGCCTTTTCACCCATTCGGCGCCGCAATTCCGGATAATCTATTAGGCGCCTTAGTGCATCAGCGAGCTGTTCAGTATTCGGATCGACCGCAATGCCCGCTTGGGAACTGGAAACTTCAGGAAAATGGCACTCATGGGTAATGATAACGGGAAGACGACAGGCCATTGCTTCTAATATAGCCATACTAAACCCCTCAGAGGATGAAGGAAGTACGAAAATGTCACTGCCGGAAAGAACCTCAAGTTTTTCACGGCCACTAAGAAGACCCGTGAAGGTCACGAATGTTTCCAACCCCAGCTCTTTGACCCATTGCCGCACTCTTACTTCGAACCCACCTTCGTCATTACCGACTATTAATAGATGCACATCATCCCTCTTAGTGGCAATAGTTTTGATTGCCTTAAGCAATATATCGAGCCCTTTTATCCAATGAATCCTTCCTAAAAAAAGAATTACAATTTTGTTTTTAAGAAATGGATAACGCTCTCTAAGCACTCTCTTGTTTGGTAAGTTGTCAAACTCTTGTAAGTCAACACCATTTGGAACAACGACGGGCAAATTTAACATCCCTAAAGCTTGATGGCATCTGCGCATCTCAAATTCGGTGAGGTAGTGTATTGCTTTCGCATTGTTTAAGTGCCTTCTTGAAAATAAGAGATAGTATGGTCTTTTCTTCCAAGACTTTTTGTTGATTGTGTAAGGATCAAGCGCACCATGAGGCGATATAATATAAGGTTTCGCATATTTCTTACTATGGTAACAAGTAGCAGCCGTCGGAAAATTCCATATCGCCGGAACATGCACTAAATCGAATAGTTTCAGATTCCTTCTTAATGAACTGAACATATGCAGAGAAAACTGCCATCCCGTAGCCCCCGTAAATTCAAAAAACTTTGTGTATTTAAAATAAGTAACCTTGACGCCATCAACGTTGACCTCTTTATTAACAGGGACTTCCCCCTCCAACCCAACGTTGGTAGTGTAAGTGGTTAGATCGACGCCTTTCCTTACCAAAGCTCTGTTTAAGCCATGCACAGCCGGGATTGGCCCGCCATATTTGAATGCCGGCCAGTAACTGGGACTTACACAAAGGAGCTTCATCGGTCTGAGGCCGATTCTGTTGGTCTAATCCTATGCAGAAAGTGCTTTTTCTCTATATAACTTACGGCTATGTCCAAGAACAACAATAAGTAGAACGCTCTCATCCAACCGCTAAAACCATACCCGATCCCCATTGATAGCAGAATGCATCCTCCTATGTAGTGGCCAATGAATTTGCGTTTCACAAATCGAAGGTCCAGCAACATCATAATGGAACCAAACAAGAAGCTAACAACTATTATTGCAGGAAGCCCTCCAAGCCAGTATGGTTCGCCGAACAAGTAACTGCCACCTGATGTAGTGACCCCAAATTCGTGCAGTTGCCAAGCGTGAACGCCATACGGATCCACCGGCAGTCCCATCACGAGTCCAAGATTGCGGGGAATAATATTTAAGATGCCATTAATATAAGGCATGATGGTTGAACGCTGTCCCATGTTATAAAGATGCAGATAAACGGAATAATGAGCTACATTTTGCCCCAGCACTGGGAATCCACAAAAGATGTACTCTATTATACCACCCATCTTAATATCTTCTGCAAAAGAAGAAACAATATCAACAATCTTATTTTCCGCTATTTCGAATCGCAACTTGCCAAAAAATGAGATGATCATCCCTCCTAACGGAAGCAGGATAAACGAGATTAGACGAAAAGATGCCGAGAAGATATTCTGAAATTTTAAGATTAAGGCAATGCTCATTAGGGGTACGATACAGCTTGCTCTCGATCCAGAACTTAACGCAAGCAGGGAAAGAAAAATGGAGTAAAATATCACGGTTTTGACTTCAATATTCGAAATCAGCGCCAAATTAATGATCACCGGCGTTATAAAGTTGACAAACACCATCAGTAGTGTAAAATAAGGAATGTCCACACCCCTTGACATATGGGGATACAACCAAATTATGTTCTTCCCAAAAATCATTATGAACATCCATATGCCTACAGGCAAAATCATCCCGTATTTCGTCCAGATTCTGATGTTATTTCCACTGATCGATATGTCTGGACTTTGTGCGGAGCTTGCCAATGAATTGACATTCCTGACGCCATATGCATGATGAGCTCGGAAGACCAAATACTGGCCCAATATGAACATTAGATAGCCTATCGTTGAAACTCTCAATAGCGTTCCGTCAGCTATATACGATGCAGCCACCTTGTTTTGTTGCAGGATCGTCGCATAAGCATCGAATTTGCAGGCCAGTATCGTGAGACACAGCATGGCAAACATGTACATGCACGATATTAGACTGATATAGAGATTTCTATTGTAAAACTTGTGAGCAAGCACGTACAAGAGAAATAAGGTGATTATTGAAATCGCATAGTCGAGGCCGCGCCATGTATACGCAATGAATGATATAACACCGAGTAAACCGATGACCTGGTGAAATAGAAAACAAGTCTTGCTCTTTGTCAACTCAGGCATGGAAACCTATACCCTTCGTGGCATAATGCTCCGGATAAAGAGCAAATAAGAAACGTTCAGTCTCTTCGTTATGTTCCACGTAAGGATAACATACACCATTAAGATGAGTAGAGCGATCGGATATCTGTAAACCGTCTTGTCAATTGACGTTACTGTTACAGCAACAGAGACCAGCAGAAGAGGTAAAACGACCGTCGAAAAATGGCGGATTATGATACTACAGTCCGCTTTTATCTTTTTCTCGGTCTTCAAATAGACCGCAATAGGCAAGATCCAGAGCACCGTCAAAGCTGGCGATAAGCATTTCGCTAAGGCGACTCCATTAAGCTGTATCATCTTCACAAGAACGATTGTCAATCCCACAGTCACAATAAATTCAACCCATGCTAAACAGACAAGCTTCTTGGTATAATTCATGCCGGCGAGAAATTGTGAACTTGTGTTTACAATTGAGAGAACATAACAGTACCCACCAAGGCAAAACGCAACGAATGTTCCGGCATAACTTTCTGGATTGACCCAAATGCTTATAATGTCCCTGCTAAACAAGACTCCACCAATCCATACCAGACCTGCCAAAGTTGGTAATAGTTGGAGAAAACCATTATAGGTTTTTTGAATCCATGCCCAATCGTCTTGAGAAGCAGCTTTTCCATACATTGGCCATAATGCCGCGTTTGCCGTCGTGATAAATGCGCAGGCAATCCCATACGGCTTGAACGTCACGAAATATCTTGTTACCGCGTCAACCGAAATGAACTTGCCGATTATTATATTGTCCGCACTGAGAATCAGCATGCTTGCTATCCCTATCGAAAAGAACCGCAAGCCACTGGTCAGGATTGATCTGGTGGAAAATTCTTCGTTAGTGCAAACATGTCCGTCAGCCCAACCCTTCTGTGTGAGACAAGAAAAACAGAAATGGCCCATAGCCACAAGACTCACGCTTAAAATCATAACTCCCCGAATTACCGACATGGTCACCAAGCTGCCCTTCATGATAACGACGGCAAGCAGGGCTATTAATCCTGCTATTGAGTTCAGGACACGATAGAATCTCTCCCAATGAACTTGTTGAGAACCTACGAAACCCGAGTAAAAAATCGTAAGAGGCAAGTTTATCAAAAACAGTGTCGCCGTCACATGTAATGTATCTATTGCTTCGCCTTTTACGGAAGGAGGTATCTTCACAATGGCATCCCATAAATTGGGAAAATTGATCGATACCAGGTAAAACACAGCAAGGGTCAGAGAACTGAGAACGGTTAAGAGAACAAACGACCTTCTGATAACAGCCGACTTTTCAGGTGCTCCGGATGATTTCGCAATTAGAGCAGCTGCTGCAGTTGTCACCCCCAGATTCGAGGCCTCAAGATAAGCAACAACTGTCGAAATTAAAGCCCAGACACCAAAACGCGTGATGCCAAAATATTTAACTCCCAGGGGTATAGATAATATTCCTACAAGGCTTGTAACAACAATGTAAAAATTGTTGGCGGAAAACCCTAATAAGAACGTTCTTTTTCTGTTTAGCATGAGTTTTACTTACACGACACTTTCGCCGTAAGATTCTTCGTTATACTCTGACACTTTTTATAAAGAGAATAAATCGCTTTGTGGAAAATAGTCGGCAAGAAAATGAGTGGAAGATCAACTACCCAAAAGGAAAGGTATTCTTTATAGGAGGCAAAGAACCTATTCAAGAGGTCGTCATCGAATTCGAAGGAATGGCCCCTATCCACTATAATTGTTCTTGCTACTTTTCTGTGTAATCCACGTGTTGCCTTTTTCGATAGAGAATCACTATATCCCCATCGAGGAAGGCTCTTAAAAATGTGAAATAAGCCGAGCTGTGCACCCAAAAAATACCCCCGTATCATCCTATTACTGGATTTGACACATCGCATTTTTACCAAGGGCTCAAATATTATGTATGAAGGAGCTTTGGCAGCCACCTGCAAAACAGCACCGAAGTGAACATAGCCGGATTCCATCAATTCCTTAGTGTCTATGCTTTCCCATAAATCCCTTTTTATGATGACTGAGGAAACAAGTGAATTTCTACCTTCAGTTTTTAGAAAGTAGGTGTCACCTGGATGACATAACATGTTTACTCGTGGAGGCAAAACATTGCTCTCCGTTGGCGCAGATAGATCACTGCTATACGCGCGATAGTTGGCGAATACGGCTCCTATGTCTTCTTGCTGGTTAATTACAGTGAGGACTTTCTCTAAACTGCCTGGAAAAAGTGCATCGTCGTCTGATAGTAACCAGACAAATTTACCTCTCGCATTTCTTACCACAAAATCAAAATTGTAATCAGCGTGCAAAGTAATCGCCTGACGATAGCATGAGATAATATCAGGATGGCTCTTTTTATATAGGGCCATGATGTCCGGAGTCTGATCTGTCGATGCATTATCTGAAATGAGGATATCAATATCGTCTTTCTCATGGCCATTTACAGACAGTTGCATAAGGATACTATCAAGTGCGTCTTTGATGTATCTTCCACCGTTATAAGTAGGAATCGCGATAGTCAATATCGGTTTTGACTCATCTTTCATAGTGAGGAACTTCCAAATTGTTTGCGTCTATAGAGTCTATTAATCATGGAGGCCAGTTGGCATCGAATAAAAGGAGTTGGAGCGAACATCAACAGCCGGAAAAAGCAATTCCATATCTTGGAATTTCTGTCCGGCAGCGGTCCCAACTCTTTTCTTAAACTGTATGCCTGTTTCAAGTATTTCGTTCCACCTTGGATCTCATTATCTTCGAAGTAATTCAAAGCGAGGCGAACATAATCTCTAAACCATCCCCGCTTTAGGGATACGAGACTTTGTTCCTTCATAAACGGCCGTATGTCATCGCGCGTAATATAAGACTCAAAAAGCTTAAAGATCGGCGACTCTTTCTGTCTGTAGTTCTTATACCATCTATAGGAATCTTGTGATTTGCCTATTCTTCTACTAAATAAAATCTCGTCTTTAATGCCAATTTTGCTATGAGCTGCCATGCGAATCCATAATTCACAATCCGCTGCGTGTGCAAACGCCGGATTAGAATAGCCAATTTTTTCCCATAAGCTGCGCCTCGCCATCACACTCGGAGTAGGCAGGACCAAACCATGCATTAGCATAGCATTTAGCAATTCACCCAAATCGTATTCGTTCTTATTTCTTATTTCCGGGTGCAACCTTACAGGTGGGCGAATCAATATCCTTCCATGCTCGTCCATGAAACGATGCATGGTAAATACAGCACCACAATCAGGATGTGAGGTTAGGAATTCGACCTCTTTTTGGATGATTTGCCTGTCATAGACATCATCGGCATGATATACAGTTAGAAATTCGCCTTTGGCGTGGGGCAAAAAGACCCTATGATCATTATTTAAGGCAGATAGCGAGACTTCCAGGCTGTCATTATGGTTAAATATTCGTGTCGGGCAACGTATGGACCTGACATGCTTACCATACTGTTCAATGACCTGAAGAGTATTATCTGTCGAATTATTGTCCGAGACAATTATTTCGATCGGACCATAGGTTTGTGAAAGAATAGTATCTATGGTCTCCGATATTGTTTTTGCAGCATTATAAGCTGGTATGCAAACACTAACTAATGGACTGTTGGTCATAGCTATTTTCTGATGAACAATTAATTATATTAGCGAGAAGTCTGACATTCCTTTCTACACTCCATAGACTCGCAGTTTCCTCAGCGGCTTTTCCTATGCGCTGGCGCAATGTATCGTTTGAAAGCAGAAATCCCAAAGTCTCACTTAATGATCGCCAATCCCCAGAACGAAACATGAATCCATTCACGCCTGATCTAATTCTGTCTGCGGCCGCTCCAACAGCATCGGAAGCACACACCGCTTTGCCCAATAACATTCCTTCATGGACTACAATACCCCATGGATCTTCTATGGATGGCACTACTATGATGTCGGCAATAGATAGAAGAATTGCATGTTCCTGCATTTGTCTAAAGCCCAGAAATCTGATAGCATCTTCTATGCCAAGCTGACCACACCGTTTTTCGTAAGATTGCCTGAGAGGCCCACCCCCCTCTATAATCAAGAAGAAA
>Ga0315284_10016785_pt1 | contig 10377 bp, 9 predicted proteins | sample YL17G09_16_MG_FD_203696 | JGI IMG/M metagenome (GOLD analysis project Ga0315284, IMG submission 203696) | Sediment microbial communities from Yellowstone Lake, YNP, Wyoming, USA - YL17G09_16 | ecosystem: Environmental > Aquatic > Freshwater > Lake > Sediment | place: USA: Wyoming | collected...
GGTTGGATACCATCGATGCAGCTAATATTGTAGCCTGTACTATGGAGCTGTTCGAGAAAGGGTACCTGCCAGAGAAAGATATTGGATTTAAAGCAAATTTCGGAAATGCCGAGGCACTGGTGAAGCTTGTCGAAATGATGGGGAAACGTGAGGGTATCGGGGACCTTTTATCCGAAGGGGGATATGCAGTGGGTGAAAAATACGGTCACCCCGAACTCTTTATGGGGGTAAAGAAGCAGGGCCTTCCTGCCTATGACCCTCGTGGGGTTCAGGGAATGGGCCTCAGTTACGCTACCTCTAACCGGGGTGCCTGTCACGTACGGAGTTATCTCATCGCCACTGAGATTGTGGGCGTCAATAAAAAAAGAGACCCCTTTACCACGAAGGAAAAACCTGAGGTATTAAAGGCTTTCCAGGATATAACAGCGGTAATTGATTCAGCCGGACTCTGTCTGTTCGTAAGCCTTGCAGAAGGATTTGGACCAGATGACTTGGTGCCCTTGCTGGAAGTAGCTACCGGTGCTGACTACACCACTGAAAGTATGCTGTTAGCAGGGGAGAGAATCTGGAATTTAGAGCGTTTGTTCAATCTCAAAGCGGGTCTTACCAAAGCGGATGACACTCTGCCCCCGAGGTTCTTAAAGGAGCCCATGCCAGAAGGTCCGGCAAAAGGTATGGTATGCAAACTTGACGTGATGTTGCCAGAATACTATCAGGTGAGAGGGTGGGACAAGAATGGCGTTCCAACTTCTGAAAAACTAACAGAATTGGGATTGAAATAAGAGAGATCCCGTTCAAGGAAAATATTTAATAGGTGAGGGAGGGTATTATGATGAAGGCAATGGTGAAAAAAATCCAGATAGATTTTGATAAGTGTACGGGGTGTCGTCATTGTGAGACTGCGTGTTCTCTGGCGCACACTGATAAGAATACCGTAAATCCTTATCAATCCCGCATCAAGGTTTGTATGGATATGGACAATGGATGGAATTTCCCTGTCATCTCTGGACCGTATACTGATGCCAAATGTACTGCCAGAAACTATGCAATCATTGGCGGACAGAGGTTTAACTTATGCATGCTCTGTCGGGCAGCCTGTCCGGAAAAACCTTACTTTTTTGAACCAGGCACGGAGGTTCCTTTGAAGTGTGATCTGTGTGGTGAGCCACCCGATCCCTGCTGTGTCAAGTGGTGCACGAGTGATGCTTTAACTCTTATCGAAGTAGAAGAAGAGGTTGAACAGGAAGGTTAGCCTTTCATCTCTTCATTGATCGGATACTGTTTCTGGGGGCTGCAAAAAGAAATTGCAGCCCCTTTTTTTGCAATAATAGTTACGACTTCGTTTAATAACTTTTCCCCAGGTGAGTCCATGCTAAAGAAGACTGATAAAAAACATCGAAACTTGATATTTTACAGAAAATTTTATCTGTAATTTTTCCTTGACATTTGATTTCCGTTGTAATTAAGATATGCACGTAATTACTGAGGGAACTCTTATAATGAGGCCCTGCATCATGGGAATGGTGGTAATTAACGTGTAACTACTGTAAAGGATAAGTAACGTGATTACCAGACAGCTATTAAGTCGAAGAACCGTTTATAAACCAAAAAGAGGAGGAAGAAGAATGGTGAGAATTAAAAAAGCAGTTATATGTTCAGTTTTGGTTTTTGTGGTCCTGTTTGGGTTTTCAATAGGTTCCGTTGCGTTAGCCCAAGCTCCTGCCACGGAACAGGAGGAAGAGGCAAAACCCACACTCTCAGCTTCTTATACCTTTTTTTCCCAGTATATCTGGCGTGGTTACGAGCTGAGCAAGGACAGCCTGGTCATGTTTCCCTCGATCACCATATCATACAAAGGTTTTGCCCTGAACGTATGGGGTGACTATGACACCCACTATGAAGGGAGTGGCCACAAAGAGTGGTGGGAAACAGATTTCGTATTCACCTACAGCAACAACTTAGGGAATATACCTCGCTTAGGCAGTCTGTGGGACAAATTTAAGAATTTTAACTACACCATCGGCTACATCTACTATGATACAAACTCTGATAATTTCACCTACGTAACTCAGGTCACCAGGTTTGGAAAAGTAATAAAAGAGAAAACCTATCATCCCGGAACTGGTGACAACGAGGAGATCTACGCGATCCTCGGATACTCCATGTTTGGTAATCCCACGGTCAGCGTATGGAGACAGATTGAGTGCGGAGAGGAATGGTACTTCAACTTTGCCCTGTCCCAGAATTTCCCGTTCCCCATAAAGTGTCCATGGGCGGAAGGCTGGACGATTGATGCCGGTGCCTGGATCAGCTATTATGACCGGGAATCAAGCTACCAGAAAACCGCATATTCTGCCATGCACGATGCCAACCTCTGGATGGCTCTCAATATCCCGTTGAACAAGTATTTCACGCTCTCTCCCACCATCCAATATTCAGCTCCGCTGAGTAACAACGCAAAGCAGGAACTCGAAGCATCAAGTTTTAGCGGTGAAGCATCGAGATTTCTCTATGGAGGTTTGGTCTTTAAAGTAGCTTTTTGATGGTAGGCAGGTTGATAGAAGCTACACATTGATGAGGGAAATTAAACGAGGTAATTAATACGAACGCATTAAGTAAAGCGTCATTGCGAGGAGTGAAACGACGAAGCAATCTCTTGTTTATGAGGGGAGATTGCCACGCACCCGTTGGTCGCTCGCAATGACAATGTAATAGTATTTAATGCGTTTGTATTAGGTTTAAAATAACAATTTTACTGAGAAAGGGGGAACGAGTATGAAAAGAATTCTGTTTGTTATAAGTGTCGTTTTTCTGGGAATTCTTTTCGTGAGCACGTACTGCAGTGCCATCGCCATCAAGGATGTGAAACCCGGCGAGGATGTCTTTAAATACATCCAGCGAGTAAAGGGGCAGTTTGACCAGGAACTTTATAAAAAAGTAATCGGCGCTGCAAATGCCTTTAAAGAGGGTGACGAAATCCTCGGGGTGGCTGCTGATGATGAGGTAAGCCGCGAGAATGCCCGGAAGCTTCTTTCGAACACGAAGATTAAAGATCTGCACGAACACCCGTTGCTTGTCGACAGCGTGCAGAAGTTCATCTGGGAGACCACTGATAAAGCGCAGTATGAGAAAATAAAAGACTGGACTATGGGGGAGTTGAAGAACTTCCTGCTCACCAAGACCGAGGCAGAGATCAAAGGAATTATGTGGGGCTTGAACAGCGAAGTGATCGGCTGCGTACCCAAGCTCATGAGCAATAAGGAACTGATAGCCATCGGTTCAAAGATTTTTAACCCCCTGCCAGGAAGCAAGATCGGGGCAAAAGGCTACATGGGGGCCAGGATCCAGCCCAATTCACCCACCGACGATCCCGAGGATATTGTCTGGCAGACCTTTAATGCATTCGCCTTTGCCACCGGTGATATTGTGCTCGGGACTAACCCGGTAGATGGCTCAAAGGAGAGCTGCGCAAAGATTGAAACAGCCCTTGCGGACGTGATCCATACCTTCAAGTTAGAGGATGTCATGCCCTGGTGCGTCCTCTCCCATGTCGATGTACAGAGAACGGTTTTCAACGAAAATCCCAAACTGGTGAATGAATTGTTCCAGAGCCTTGCCGGTACTGATGTTGCTAACAAGACATTTGATGTTTCCGTTGAAAAGATGATAGACCATGCAAAATCACGTGCTGGCCAGAAATATGGCCTCTACTATGAGACCGGTCAGGGCGCTGATTATAGCAACGGAGGAGCCGAGGGCGTGGATATGGTTGTGCTCGAGTCTCGAAAGTACGGGTTTGCCCGCGGCCTGAAGAAGGAGCTCGAAAAGGTCCAGCCTAAAGGTGCCTGGACTCACTTTAACGATGTGGCTGGCTTTATCGGTCCCGAGATTTTCAAGACCCGTGAGCAACTGGTGAGGTGCTGCCTCGAAGACATCTGCATGGGTAAACTCAACGGAATGACTGCCGGCTTAGATATTTGCTCGACTCTGCATATGCCTGTCACACTGGATGATCTTGAGTGGTGCATAGATCAGGTCATGCCGGCCAACCCTGCTTACCTGATGGCCCTTCCCACCAAGAATGATCCCATGCTGAGCTACCTTACTACCGGCTATCAGGACCATGTACGTCTAAGAGCGAAATTCGGCTACAAGGTCAACGATGCCATGTGGGATTTCTACAAGAGAATCAAAATAGTCGATGCGAAAGATAATTATACCGAGCATGTGGGAGATCCCATCTGGGTGTATTATCAGTACTGCCTGGCTAAAGGGGATAAACGTTCCAAAGATGAGATCTATGCTGAAGGGAAAAAGAAGGTTGACGCTGTCCAAGCACGAGGCGTTGATCTTGCCATTGGTCACGGTACTAATGTATGGGATCTGAACCCGACACTGAAAAAGAGACTCTACGGTCTCTACGAAGATGCCAAGAAATGCCTGTGGTCTGAGTTCACTCCTGAATTTATTAAGACCATCCCCAATCCTGTACAGATAGCTACCAAGTCCAAGGATCGTGAGGACTATGTTGCCCATCCAGCCAGCGGTGAAGTTCTGAGCGAACAGGCTGTAGCCACACTGGATAAACTGAGAGACTCATGGGCAGGAAAAGATCCTGACGTCCAGATTGTGATTTCTGATGGCTTGAGCGGTAATGCAATCATGGATACCGGACACCTTGAACCCTTCTTGAAAGAACTGGAGAAGGAATTAAAAGCAGCCGGTTTCACCATAGGAGAAAAGACGGTTGTGGTTACCAATGGACGGGTCAGGGCTGGCTATGCTATCGGTGATGTGCTCTTCGGAAAATCTGATCCCAGTAAGCCGAAAGCCATTCTGCATATAATCGGTGAGAGACCGGGAACTGAGCATCACAGTTTCTCAGTCTACCTGAGTGCTCCAAAGTCAAAGGTGTGGGCAGAGAAGAAGTGTGACCACGACATCACCAAGGTGGTTTGCAACATCTCCAATACATCAATGAAGCCTGAAGCTGCAGCCAAAGATACAGTCAGGCTTCTCAAAGAGCTGGTGAAGATGTAGATGATACAGTAAACTCAGGAAAGTTTAATCGTTCTGCTAAAAGGGCACATTTCATGTGCCCTTTTAGTTTTTGCCTTAATTCTGCTTTCCAGCTGAATCATAAAACAGACGGCTACATTTTTTTGCACTTAAAAAATAAGCTGACTTGCCTTTTTATTCTTTTTTCTTGGATTTAAGTCCTAAAAATGAGATAAGTTAATTATAACTCAGAGATATTTAAATGGTTTCTATAGTTGCTTATATTTTACTCTAATCTAACCTTCCGTTAATCAGAAACTTCGGTAGAGCTGTTTCAATGGACAAGCACCGACTGACATCTGGATATGAGCATAAAACCCCGCCTTTACCCCAAAAAGTAAAACTGTATATCCTGGCCCTGAAAGAGGTACCATTCTACCGTTACGGTGAATTCGGCAATATCTTCTATACCATTGGCAGGAATATCCTCGATGGGGTTATCCTGTATACCATGTTTTCTATGGCTGAAGAAGAGCTGAAAGTTGCAGCAGTTTTGGGCGTCATGGTTAAGTACGCCTATCCAGGTATTACGATCATCAGCAGTACCTATACATCAGGTTTTATAGATCACCTCGAGTCTTTTCGGGAGATCAAGAACCAGATTTCCCAGTTGATAAAGGCTCTCGTAGGAATCGGCATCGGCGAGTCCCTGGGGGGGATTTTCCTGCTCCTCTGTTTCCCGCCTGTTTTTAAACACTTTTTCTATGGAATTTCCTTTAAGTCTTACCTCATCATTGCTTTCTACCTTTTGTACCACATCTGTGATGGTTCATCTCAGATCGTAGAAGGGAGGACGTGGTTTAAGATTATCGAGATCAAGATACGATTGGGGGACATGGTAAAGCTATCCCACAACTTCTGGGTAATCTATGTTACCTCACAGAACTTCCAGCTCATTCTGGGACAGATATTCTTATGGGGCGCATTGGGCATCACAACCTTCTCTACTCCTAACCTTGCAACCCCCGTGATGACAGCTACTGTTTACTTTGGACTTTTCTGTGTGATAATATCTAAATTTATCCTTCCCGTAGCGTATAGATTTAAGTTGTGTTCTTGAAACGGTAAGAAAACCCAAGGCCATGCTCAGGTTAGAGAACCTTCACTTCTCAATCGATGAAAAAAAGATCCTCAACGGCATTTCCGCCCACTTCGCACCCTGTAAAATTCATGGTATCATTGGTCCCAATGGCTCCGGAAAGTCCACCATGCTTAAGAACATCTCCAGGATTTGGGAGCCGCAGGAAGGTACGATCTTTATCAATGGGAAGGACTATAGATCAATAGCGAGGAAGGAACTCAGCAGACTGGTTACCATGGTGCCCCAGAATACAACGATCAATTTCCCGGTCTCGGTTTACGACATAGTCGCCATGGGGCGAAACCCTCACCTCGGGCGTTTCGAAGGGCTGAAGAGGAAGGAGCGGGAAATCGTCGATTGGGCGCTCAAAGAGACCCATACCTATGAATTGAAGGATCGGAATATCAATGAGCTATCAGGAGGAGAGGGTCAACTGGCGATAATCGCCAGGGCACTTGCCACGGAGGCATCACTCATTTTGCTGGATGAACCCGTCTCAGAACTCGATATAAAACATACCCTGACGATCATGGACTTATTGGTTAAATTAACAAAAGAGGGTAAAACCATCCTGGTGAGTATCCACGATTTGAACCTTGCCAGGCGATACTGTGATACAATCTCTATTATTGATAAGGGAGAAATATTTTACTCCGGGTTGCCTTCCGAGGCATTTTCAGAGGAAAATATTAGAAACGTTTTTCATGTTGACGTTGTGGAAATCAAGAGTGACGCGAGATGTTTTCTCTATTTCCATGAGTAGGAGATCGTCTGAGAGAGGATTCATGAGCCATGAAGAAATGTAAGGTTCTCGCAGGAATCATTCTCTTCTGTGCATTCACTGCGTGCTCGTCAAATAGTCAGAGCAGCAGAGAGAAGACCCCCCGTCCCCCTCTCGATATGGACAGCTTGAAGAAGGCTCTGAGTTATGCGAGAGGGGAGAACAAATCAAGTGAAGGCTGGCCCAGGGCCATCCAGTACAAACTGAATGTGTATGATTTTAAAACTGATGCGTTCAGCCAGGAGCAAAAGAGTTTTGAACTCAAAGGGAAACCGTACCGGATTGTTCCCCATGCGGTTGGCGTAGCTGAAATTCTCTGGGCGATATGCCCCAGGGAGAGGATCGTTGCTTATAATGAATTTTCGGCTGATCCCGAATTCAGTTTTATCGCTGCTGCGGTGAAAGAGAAGGGGAAGATCTTTAAAACGAAACAGACCGAACTCATTATTGGTTACCAGCCTGATCTGGTCTTTACCGTCTTTTATTCAGACGCAGCTTTTAAGGAAAAATTGAAACAGGCAAAGATACCGTTTTTTGATCTGGGCTATTTTGGAACGATCGATTCGATCAAAGAGCAGACCTTACTCATCGGGAGAATTATCGGTGAGGAAGGCAATGCGTCTGCCCTGATAAAGATCATGGATGAAAAGATAACGGAACTGAAAAGGAAGATACCAAAGACAGAAAAACCCCTAAGAGTTCTGTACTATGACGAAGGCGGCTACATACCTGGCAGATCATCGAATTTCTATTCCATCTGCAACATCATCGGGGTTATCAATACCGGGGCTGAAAAGGGGATTAAATCCTGGTCCCAGATTGATTATGAAACCTTACTCAAGTGGGACCCGGATATTATCTTTGTTCCCGAGGGGAGTAACCTGAAAGAACAACTTATGACAGCGAAAATCCTCTCCCATGCAAAAGCTGTTCAACAGAAGAAGATCTACTACACACCCGGAGTTTATTTACGGGTTGATTCCCAGTACATGATCCTCAGCGCAAACTTGCTTGCTGGAATTGTCTATGAAAAATGATTTTCGTATCCAGAGCAGGGAAGTCAATTTATTCCTGGTATTGAGTGCTTTAATTCTCCTGGGGGGATTCTTTACCATAGCCTATGGTACCTGGGATATTGAGGTACAGAATGTATTCAAGATTCTCCTGAGAAAATTGGGATTGTTCTCTGGAAGCGTAGATGAAGTGGAAACAGCAATCATCTGGGATGGCAGGATGCCTCGTTTTATCGTTGCGTTTCTGGTTGGCTTTTCCCTTGCCGGTGCAGGCGCTATCATGCAGGGGCTCTTTAGGAATCCTATGGCAAGCCCTGGGGTTATGGGAATTGATTCCGGGGCAGCGCTGGGAGCGGTAATCGCTCTTTTTTTAGGGTTAGCAGCGAAATCCATATTTGCGCTCCCGCTGTTCGCAATCGTGTTCTCTCTCCTTACCCTGATCATGGTTTTTGCCATTGCAACTTCCAGGGGTCATACCTCTATCTCAACCCTCCTGCTCGCTGGTATTGCGCTCAATTTGATCTTTGGTGCCCTGACCTCGTTCGTTATTACCCTGAGTACCAGAGAATTCGATGTAGGAAGGGTAATCGTAACGTGGCTCATGGGAGACCTTAACAATCGCTCGTGGGAGCATGTGAACATCGTATTTCCCACGACACTCATAGCCCTGATGGGCACGCTCTATTTTGTCAAGGATTTGAATATCCTTATGATAGACGAAGAGACTGCGGCAAATCTCGGGGTGAACATAAAGCTGGCACGGAATGCCCTGCTTTTGTTCTCATCGATCGAGACGGGAGGAGCGATTGCCGTTTCCGGTGTAGTCGGCTTCGTCGGGCTCGTTGCACCCCACATTATGAGAAGCATCATAGGGCCGGACAACAGAAAGCTGATCCCCTTTGCAGGCCTCCTGGGTGCGGTTTTTATTATCTATGCAGACCTCTTTGTCCGGCTCATTGTTAAGGTAGACCTGAAGATCGGCATCCTCACTTCATTAATGGGTGGCCCATTTTTTATCTACCTGCTGATAAAGTACAGGAAGAGATTTGAATACATGTAACACGGGAAAGGCGGAACACTTACCATGAGAACAGACGTTATGCCTGCATCGGAAAAGGGAAACCATTTTGAATACTATTCCGAGAAGATTCAGGCGATCAGGAGCGAAATCAGCAAGGTAGTCATCGGGCAGGAAGATATGGTGAACCTGATGATCTACACCCTTCTCTCCAAGGGACATATCCTCCTCGAGGGAGTGCCGGGTCTGGCCAAGAGCCTTGCGGTGGAAACGTTCGCAAAGGTCATCGGGGGTAACTTTAAGCGGTTCCAGTTTACTCCGGACAAGATGCCCAGCGATATTACCGGTACCATGGTTTACAATGACAAGGATAAAAAGTTTGATTACTACTTCGGTCCAGTCTTCTGTAACATCTTCCTTGCAGACGAGATCAATCGAGCATCACCGAAAGTACAGTCAGCGCTCCTTCAGGCAATGCAGGAGAGGGAGGTGACGGTAGAATGTATGAAGTACGTCCTCCCCAACCCGTTCATGGTCCTTGCAACACAGAATCCCATCGAGCAGATCGGTACCTATCCGTTAGCCGAATCCCAGGTCGACCGTTTTATGGTCAAATATGACGTCTGGTATCCAAATAAGGACGAAGAAGCGGAACTGATTTACAGGAAGAACTCCAATTTTGAGGAGTTGAAAGCACAGATAGAGACCATCGTGACGCTGGAGGATATCCTGAAGTCTCAGGAACTCATCCATGAAAAGGTCAGGGTCTCTCACCACGTCATGGAGTACATACTCAACATCTGCGTTGCAACCAGACCGCCAGAAACATACAAGGATCAGCAATTCAGTACAGAGATGCATGGCTACATCAGGCTGGGGGCATCTCCCCGTGCAACCGAGTCTTTGTTAGCCCTCTCGAAGTCTTATGCATTCTGCCAGGGGAGAGATTTTGTTACCTATGAGGACGTAAATATGTGTGCAGTCCATGTGCTCAGACACCGTATCCTGCTCAACAGCAGCGCTGTTTCAAAGCAGATTACCTCGGACATGATCGTGGGTGAAATTCTCAAGCTGATCAAGCCGTACTGACGGGGTACCATGAAGACAGAGCAGACGCTCCTTTCCAAAAAAGAGCTCCTCGATATATTTGTCCGTCACCGGGTGGACTCCCCTTTCCCCGGAGACTGGGAAAGTATCTTTAAAGGCCCGGGGTATGAATTCTGGACCCTCAGGGAAATGGAACGTACCGACTCTTTCCTGAATATCGACTGGAAGGCAACAGCCAAGACAGGTAAGTATTATGTCAAGGAGTACCTGGCTGAGAGTTACTTTAACCTGATGATCCTCTACGACATAAGCAAGTCAGTTTCATTCGGCAGGAAGGAATTACTCCAGGCGAACATAGCGGTGAGTCTTGCCTTTACTG
>Ga0315284_10016789_pt1 | contig 10377 bp, 11 predicted proteins | sample YL17G09_16_MG_FD_203696 | JGI IMG/M metagenome (GOLD analysis project Ga0315284, IMG submission 203696) | Sediment microbial communities from Yellowstone Lake, YNP, Wyoming, USA - YL17G09_16 | ecosystem: Environmental > Aquatic > Freshwater > Lake > Sediment | place: USA: Wyoming | collected...
TTTGAATTTATCAATTATTAATGCACCAATGGTTAACACAATACCGATAATTACCATAGCAATAACTGCTGCTGGGGCTTGTCCTAAAGTCAAAGCTCCTTTTCTATTCAATTTTTGCATAAGTTTTAACCTCCCTTATTTTCAATAAAAATAATATATAGAAATAGTATAGTTATTTTAGTATAAATGTCTAAATAATATTTAGGTTATTAGAGAGTATTAACTTTAAAGTAATAAAAAAGAAATAATAAATTATTTTTTATAGTTAAGTTTTTCTTTTATAACTAAGTTTAGCTTGCTTCATAGCTTCTTCTAAACTTAATCCCTTATTTTTTGTTCTAAAGTCTTTCAAATGTTCTATCCAAGGATTCTTTCCCATGTTGATTACCTCCAATTATTTTAATTAAATATTTACCACTTGTCCATATTGTGCATTATACCACCAACAATCTCTTTCTTTTTCTTTTTAGATTTATTGTGATATTCTTTATTGACATTCTTTTCTATTTCCTTAAAAACTTTATTGCATGGCATTTAATTCACCCCTTTTATTAATTTGTCATATTCTATTTGATATATCTTATTATATTCTTTCCTTACTTCATCAGAACATTCTGTGCAGCAATAAATTCTCTTGTTATCCCTTGTCCTGAATATATTTTTACAATTGATATTAGCACATTGTTTTATTATATATCTATAAGGTCTTGCCATATTATTTATAAATTTGAATTAAATATATCATCATAATCTGTATGACTGCCCTCTTCAAAGTAATCTAAGTCTTTTGGTCTTTTAGTTCTGTTAATTTTCTTTTTTACCATTTTATTCCGCTAGCCAATTCCATAAAGCTCCTCCAACTAATGCAAAGAAAAATACTGCTGTCTGCACATCTGTCATCAAGGACATTATCCTTACTAAAAATCCCAATATAGTGCATACAAATGAAGCAACCAAGAAAGCATCTTTTGCTTCTCTTTTTTTTCCCGATAAAGTCAAGAATATGGTTAGCCAAAATCCTATTATTACCAAGAAGAAAAAATAACCAAATGTAGCTTCATTAGTCCAACTAGCAAATTCTACATATCCAGTAATATTTTCAGGCATAATATACATTTTACAATTCCACCTTTCCAAAGTATTTTAATAATAGTGCTACGATAAGCACAGTTATTACTGTAATTGCTAATCCTATAAATATGCCTGCATTTTCAAATTGTATTACATTAGACATTATCAAAAATATAGTTTTAAAAATAGCTAAACTTTCAAATAAAGTAAATATTGTAGTTGTCAATGAATTATATATCAATGAAGCAGCATCTAATAATCCAATATTTCCTCCATGTACTGCTTCTAAAGTCTTGTTGCCTAATTGCTCATAATTTGAAGTTGTTGTACTAATATTTACAGTATAACTTGTATCTAAAGCCGTCTGGTTAAATTCATCATCATAATTAGAAATTAAACTAAAAAAGAAACTTCCAGTTACTACTGCAACTACTGAAATTATACCCAGTACTATTATTATATCTTGAAACTTTACCATTTTAGTATTTTAGTTTCACCGATAATATTATCATTACAATTATCAATCCTATAATGGCACTGGCACTAACGCTTAGATAACCCATTACAGAAACTATAAACAAGCCCAGACCAGTCAAAGCCAGTGTAGCAACTAAACTGCCTGTAAAAGCTCCTATTCCAGCCATTGTTCCTATAATTAAAAGACTAGCAAACACACCATCCAAGCCGTATACATCCTTGCCTGTCCTTAGATCAATATCTAAAGTTTCCAAAGGATAATCTAAACTATCTTCATTTGCTGTTCCTATAGCTCTTGCCTGATAATATCCTGTTAACGAAGGGTTTATATTATACCTCAATGTTCCAGAACTGCTTGTAGAACATTGCTCATTTATTTTGCTGATATTAGCCATTTCATATCTAAAAGTTTGCAGACAAATATTGCTTAACAAATCGTCATCATCATCCCATGTCAATGTTACATTTCTTGAAGCATTAGACCAAGTTAAAGACCTAGTCAATGATTCTAAGGGTATAATAGGAATAAAAGGACTCGGTGTTAATGATATTTTAAAATATAAACTTGTATCTGTTACAAACATATTACCAGAATCATACACAATGGCTCCTGCAGTATTTTTTATTGTAAATTTATAATAAACTGTTCCTAATTTTAATATTTCCTGAATCATGCCGTTAAAATTAGTTATCTTGCTTTCTGTTAATATATATTGGTCTGCACCTATCAAATATCTGCGAGTTTCTATAGTATAACCAGACAATGGATTATTTATAGTATCTATGGTAAATATATTTACATTAGTGCCTGTTAATGAGTTTAGTAAATATAATGTTGTTATATTTGTTAAGTTGCTTATAGACCAATTATTTATAGCAAATATTTTTGTATTATAATCTGTTGCTCCATATTGCACTACCGTATTTACTGTTGCTTTAAGCCATGCTGGAGAAATACATAAAGACCAGTTGCCTGTCCTGTAAAAATAACTAGAGTTATGAACAAAATTATAATGCCTTGATAAATTAGAATCTGTCAAATAAACATAATAAGATTCTTCTATGCTTACATTATTTAAAGTAGAGTTAATAACAGTATTTGTTTCTTCATCTATTAAAGTATAATTAATAGCTTGATTATTTTGAATACATGGACTATATAGAATTATTCTATTTACTGTTTGTGGCAATACTGAAGAATTAGTTATGTTAATATAACCATTATATTCTAGAGTAATATTAAATACCAAATTATAATTAGTTTGATTTAAAGTTGAAGGAGTTACAAATGGTAATGTTAAACTTTTTGACCAAGTCAAGTTTGTTTGCCCGTTAGATGTTGAAGTAGTATTAACAAACCCAGTATTGTATATTGTATTATAATATGTAAAAGTTATATTGCTTATACTTCCTGTTCCTTTGGAAATATTAATAAGGAAATTAGTAAAATTAGTTTCTGTATTATTATTGGTATAGGTTACAACACTTATATTAAACATAGTAAAATTTCTTGAAGTAGTGTTGTAATGTCCAAAAGTATCATTTACATATAACTTCATTTCATAATCTTTTACTGGAATAGTTATTGTATCATTATTATCACAAGTCAGTGTAGTATTTGTAATCCAATTATCATAAGAATAACGACAAGTAGATAGTCCATTAATATCATTAGCTATATATTTTACTTCAATAATTTCATCATTTAAATAAATAGCATGAGGTTTTATTAAAGTTAAATTAGGGTTATCTGCATCTTCACTTGTAAAAGTCCTGTTTTCATTAACAAAAGCATAATTATTACTTGTGTCATTAGCCCAACAAGTATATTTATATAAACCATATGGCAAATTAGTTACTGTAAATATTGTTGAATTAGAAGTTCCACCTAATAATCTTGTTGCATTAACATCAAATGAACCAGACCAATTGCCATAAAGTTTAAATGTTGAAATATTTATATTATCTGTTGCTGAACAATTAATGCTAATACTTCTATTTGTTAAATTATAATTATCAGCAGGACTTATTATGGAAACTACAGGGGGTGTTACTTCTATTATTGTCACCGAGTGCATAGTAATACTTGAGTTAGTTACTCCATCATAACAAATAGAAGTTATGTTTATTAAATCATCATCGGTAAATAAACCATAAGATAAACTTATATTTAATATGGAATTATTTGTTGCTGAAACATTTATTGTTGATAAAACTATATTATTTTTATACCAAGTAAAATTAAGTTCCAAGTTAACATCATTCCTGTCAACACATCTTATAGTTTCATTTAGATTAGTGGTAGTTCCAGCTGGTGTCTTGTAAAATGATGATTCTGTAATTACAGGGGCATAATTTACTAAAACCTTAAGGGTTCTGTTAGTATTTAAAATACAATTATTAGAGGTATCACAAACTATAAAATTATAAGTATAATTTCCATTGTTTAAATTTATATCCCAATTTGAAGTATTTGTTAATTGCCCTGTCAAATCTCTCGTTTCATTTATAATAAAGGTTCCTGTCCAATTAGCTATCAAAGAAACATTCTTTAAGCTTGTTTCATCAGTTGTATTAACTTCAAATCTTATAGGTACTGCTGTTAATGTATCTGCATCTAATGGCTGTGAAGGGGTAATAGTTGGAGGGGTTACATCAGCACATAAACCATCCCATACACCTAATGTTTTATTATAAGTTGCGAAAGCAGTTGTATTAGCTATAACTATATTTCCGTTGCATAAAGATACACCGTTAGATGATTGTGAAACAATATCAAAAGCCTTGTCTCCACCACCAACAGTTAAATATCCTGTTGTATTTGCTGTATTAATATCATGAATATTAAATTTCAAGTCTGTTCTCCATGCTGGAGCTAATCCTGTGCTATTAATTTTAGCTATTGACATTCTATAATTTTGTCCGCCACTTTTATCTAAATTTTTGTTTGCTATTGCTGTACCACTAAAATTTAAAGTATAGAGTTTTGTATTAGTATCTGAATTTGTATAAAATTCCACTCCATAATTAAATTGGTCAACTGTTCTTACTGCAACACCGCCACGAGCATCACTAGCATCTAATACAGTAATGGGCGCCCTGGCTCCTGCTTCTTTGTTTATGGTTGCAGTCATCCAATCTCCAACTTTTCTGTTTTGATAACCTACTACTCCATCAGATGAATTAAAAGTATCACACCCTATTTGGTCTAGTGGCATATCTAAATTTAATTGTATAATTCCACTTACTATTGTTCCACCATTAAAATAATAATTTCCATATTTAGCATCAGTTGATGTTGCATTTTCATTATACCATGCTAATAAAAATGATGTGTCATCATAATATTTTACACAAACAGCACCATAAGTTGCTGTTGTTGTGTATGTTAAAATTTCTACTACTAAATTTGTAGTGCCTACAAAATCAGGATGATATTTATAACATTTAAATTTAACACAAATAGTAGCATCAGTTAAATTAGCAAAAGCTATATCCAGCTGATGTAAAGTAGTTCCATCAGGTATTGTTGCTGTTACTATTTTTGGAACAGTTGCATTTGTTCCATTTGTATAAAATACTTGAACCCAAGTAGCCGTTGGTGTAGACCATATAATACCAACTTTGTTAGTTCCAGCAGGAGCCATTGCCATACCCTTATTGACATCAGCAATATATTCTAAAGTTGGGTCTAAAAATAAATCCTTATTAGATAAGTTTGTTATCTTTACTTTCATTAAATTACCTGTTGAATTTGTAATTTCAACAATGTAACCTTGCTCAACTAAATCATCAAAATTAAACCTCATGCTATTGGTATAAAAAGAATTCTTATCATCTGGATTTAGTTTTATATTGCTATTAGTTATTATATCAAAACCAACCTCATTAATATTTAATTTATTAATTAATTTATTAACAGTTAAGTTTAATCCAAACTTATAAAAATCATTGCCTATATTTTTATTTATTAAAGATAATCTTGTGGCTATCGTATCATTCTGCAGTACAAATTTCTTATTATTATAAATCATATAAGGTATTAAAGTTATATCTTCATTTAAACCCTTAATTTTAAAATTATTATTCTCATAGGTTAAATTAACCAACTTAGTAAAGTTATCAGGCAATTTATTACCCCTGTCAAAATAATGTATGTTGTCCAATGGATTTGTTGTTTCTTGTTTTTCTTTTAAATTTAACCATATTAATAAATCATCTAAAAAAGAAGCATGAACTATTGGAATGATTATTAAAGATAATATAATTATACTAATTAATATAACTAATTTCTTATTAACCATATTCACTCCTGCCCATTGCATAAGTAACTACTAAAACAACAACACCAAATGCACCTATTAACAAGGGCATTCTTGACCATATATAATTCATGATAGGCAAACCTGAACTGCTAATTGTGTTAAGTTCTGCTGTTGTTCTTATTTCCTCAAAGACATTAGAGAATATGGCACTAATCAATACTGTTATCATAACAAATAAAACTCCTAAGAAATAAAATGCAGGTGAACTTTTTAATTTATAACTCAATAATAAAACTCCCAATTGAGCACCAATCATTGCTCCGAAGAATATCTTGTCGAATTGTGGTACAGTCTTATTTTCAACATCCACCATTATCTTGGCTGCCCTTGCTGAACTTGCATTTATTGCAGGCTGTGCAGTTTCATTGAACTTAACAACAATTAATTTAGCTAATAAAATAGTAACTCCCAATATAAACAATATTATTATAATATATATCAAATCAAAGAAACCTCTCTTTCCTATTTTCTTTTTGTATTTACATAAAGGTTTTCTCATAATTAAATCCTTAAATCAAATGGACTCCTTTTATTTAATGGCTTATTTGGCAAGGTATTGTTCTTGTCATTTAATAATATCAAATCTTCTATCTCTTTCCCTATTAATAATCCCCCTGCTAATCTTGTAATCTCTTTGTCACTAGGCATCATTCCCATTTTCTTGAATGTATTTTCCTGTATCCTTCTGCATTCATAAAACATCAGGTCATCTACATACATTTGTTTCTTTCCTGTGCTCATTTTAATCTCCTATTCATATATGTTATCCTCATCTTTTTCTTTTTTAAATAATCCAACAATGAACATGATAAATATTATCAAGAATAAAAATAGCATTATATATAGATAGACCCAAAACACAATATTAAATATTTCTCCTAATGTTGTTGGATAATTTGCCATTGTTATTTCTCTTATTACATAAAAAGCAATACTAAATAAAATAAGTACTAATAATAAAAAAAGGAACTTTATATAATAAAATTTATCATCTAGATTTATAGCCATGTAAATAAACAAGCTTATTATCCCCAATATTCCAAGTATTAAAAATATTCCTAGAATGTCAGAAGGATTTTTATTTCCAGTAAGTGTAACATCAAAACTTTGGGAAACTGCACCACCCAACATTGACTTGCTATTATTACAAAGTAATCTATAAAAATGATTTCCTAATTCTGTAAAATTATCTGCATTTAAACTTGCTGTAAAATCTAACCTGTTATCAGCAGTTATATAAGGCAAATTATCCATATTGCAAACATGGGTGCCATTTAAAAGATATAAATGAAAAATACATTCTACATCTGCAGCTGTAAAGTTTGTTATTGGAAGACCCGTTGCCTGTGAAAATACATGAAAATTAAACTCATGGCTTTCATTAAATTTAATAGTTTCAATTTTAGGATAGTCAATTATATAACCATCAACTGTATCAGTAGAAGTTAATTGAACAAGAGCATAACTATTAATACTTAAAATTAGAATACTAATTAATATTAAATAAATCCTGTTTTTTCCTGTCATATAACCTCTCGTTTATTTTTATTTCTTTCCAAGGTTTCTTCCTAAGAAAGATTATATCTTCTTACCAACATAAAGCATTATAACAATTATTATTCCTGTTACAGCGATTGTTAAGTAAGGAGCTAACTGCGATAACAAGCTTTTATCCTTGTATATATTAAAACTAAGCTTGTCCTGTATTACTTTCCAATGTCTTACATCTGCGTTCTGTGGCACTATTGCTGGAATTTCTAAAGTATATTCAATGCCATTCTCATCTCTTGCATTGACATTAGTGATATATTCCATCTCGTGAAAATCACCTGAGACGTCTCTATGCAATATTACAAAATCTTTTTTGCCTTTAGCAAATTTATTGCTGGGATAATTAATTGTAGTCTTGTATTTTAATAACCTTAATTTAGGCACATGGTCTTTTGTCATTAACTTACCTTTATCCCATTTAGTTCTTGTGCCACCTTCTTTCAAATCTTCTACAACCATGATTATAGCTTTGTATTTCATCATTCTTATTAACAAATAAGTTAAGAAAGCTAAAACAATGAATACACCCATCCATTTAGCCATAGTGACAATGCTAGCCATTGTCAAGCCACCTGTTAGGGTATTTCCTAATATTGAGCCAAAATCAGCCATTTATATCATCTCCATTTTTAATTGTTTTTTCCGAGGTTTTTTATTAAAAAAGCTCATTTTCTAAATATATTTAATCTGTTAAACATTCCCTCTTTTTTTCTTTCTTCTGGATTAGTTTTATCGCTAATACTTTGTATGAATCTCATAACTGTTCTCATGGCATTTCTTTCACCAGCATCAAGAGCTCTTCTTAAATTAGGATAAACATTGTGGTCAACTACATCTAAAACCATATCCATGTTTGCTATATTAGGTATATACTCACCATGATTATATTTATTATCCTGTATCAAACCATAGTTATACCAGTTATAATATAATAATTCTATAATTTCAAACCTGACGTCACGAGCTATTCTTAGAACATCTTCTTTAGCTAAATTGCTAAGAGTAATATACTTGTTTAAATGAGCTCTTAATGTAGTCATTACTGCACAAATACCATCTTCATTAAGTAATGGTTTGTATTTTTGAATTGCCAATCCCTTATTATCAAAGGCTATTCCTCTTAAGTAACATTCAATCTGAAATAATATCTCTTTAGGATCAAGACCCCATATCAAGACATTCTCTTCTGTTCTCCCAACATTGGGAGTAAAGTCTATATAGGTACTTGCATTATCAAATTTTTCTTTCCATGTCTGTTCTTCAGGCATTTTTAATATAAACCTCTTTTAGATTTCTTTTTTTTCTGTTTCTTTTCACCAAACATTTGAGGTATAGCTAATTCCTTAGTTGGTTTTAATATATTTATATTACTCCCAAACATCTTTTTAGTTGGTAATTCTTTTGACAGACTAGGCAGGTCTTGGAATTTAAAGCCTTTAGGTAATTTTCTAACTTGCAATCCACTTAGTTCTTTTTTCTGTAATTTTTCTTTGGTTAATTTTCCCTTGATGCCCAATTCTAAAGCCATTAAGCTAGGTTTATATTCTGGAGTTACTTCAGTTGGCATACCTTTCTTGCTTCTTTCAAATAATCTACCCCTTGGAAACCAAGGCAATAAAGGAATTACTGGAGCTTTAACTGTTTCTGGTGGAACTGTTATACTAAAAAATTCATCTTTGACATATTTAGGATGTCTTAATTTCTCTTGCTGTGGCTGTTCTGTGATTTGTGGCTGTATTTGGAATTGTATTTGTTTTGGTAATTGTCCTGTAAATTGTTCTTGTGCAGTTACAGGAGTTACTGCTTTTAATGATAAGCTAAAAGATTTTTGCCCCTGTAATATTCTTTTGCTAGGTATATTTAAAATTTCTTTTTCTTGTTCTACATTAATAAATTTAAATTCTGTTTCCAGTTTCGTGCTAGGTACAGGTAAATTAAAACCTTTTAATTGGTTGATATGTTCATTAATACCACCTACTATTAATTCATTTGCTCTTGGTAATTTAGTTCCAGCTAATGGAATAAATAGTTCTTCTGTTGTTCTTTGATATAATGATGGTTCATAAGGTACATTAAAAGCTGCATTTCTTATCTGGGTATCAAGAATATTCTTAGAAATAATAGCTCCTGTTGGCTGTACTGATTTTGTAATTGATAATTGTTTTGTTAGTAAATCTTGAGATAAACCTTTATCCAAATCTAAAATATCAAAACCTTTAGTTTTGAATGTCTTGGGTTTACCAAATTCAATTACTTTTTCTTCATATGGTAAATGCTTTGGTGTAGTAATATCAAATTTTAATTCAAATTGTGGTTTTGCTTTTCCTATTACACCAGCACCTTGATAAATATCCTGCATTTCAAAAGACCTTAAAGTTTCTTTTGTTTCTTGAACAAATTTTCCACTAGGCATTTCTGGTAATTTTTCTCCTAAAGCAAAACCCTTTATATGTTCTGGCTTTACAAAAGGTAATTCAACTTCGCCTAAATTACCAATTTTACCAATAGATTCTTTAGGAACATTGATTTCTAAAATAAAAGGTTTCTCACCTGCTTTGGTTGCTGCTCTTCCAGCAAATCCTTTTGCTGCTTCAAAGTCTGTAGTTAATGAAACAAATTCAGAAGGTTTAGTAATTCCTCTTTTAATTCCTGTTTCTGCTGCAGGCTTTAATCCTTCCTTTAATATTTTCTCGGCTGATTTTTCAGTTGTACCATGATATAATACCTGAATATCTTTTAAACCAAAATCTTCTTCAATGAATTTTAAACCCAATACTTCTTTTTCAATAACTTCAGTTGGAACTTTGCCAACTTTCTCAAATATATTATAAGAAGTTGTCTTGGGTAATTTTGTTGTCTTGAAAATATCTGGTGTTATTTGCTCACCATGTTCTATTTTTAAAAATCCTCTTTCAAATATAGTCTTGGGTTCTTTCACTTCAATAGAAGTAGC
>Ga0315284_10016791_pt1 | contig 10376 bp, 9 predicted proteins | sample YL17G09_16_MG_FD_203696 | JGI IMG/M metagenome (GOLD analysis project Ga0315284, IMG submission 203696) | Sediment microbial communities from Yellowstone Lake, YNP, Wyoming, USA - YL17G09_16 | ecosystem: Environmental > Aquatic > Freshwater > Lake > Sediment | place: USA: Wyoming | collected...
TGGGGGAGGGCTCGCCGGAAATACCGGCCGCGGGGGTCCTGCTCTCCTACCTCGCCGATACCGCCGGGAGCCTGCTTTCGCACGTGCGCTCCCTCGCCCTGTACTCCGAATCCAGCTTCCTCGGGCTGGACGAATCGACCCTGCGCAACCTGGAGATCGTCCAGAACCTGAACGACCGGACCCGGCGCTACACCCTGCTGGAGCTGCTGGACCAGACCCGCACCGCCGCCGGCTCGCGCAAGCTCAAGCGCTGGCTGCTCAGGCCGCTGAAGGAGGTGGCGGCGATCGCCAGCCGCCAGGCCCCGGTCGAGTTCTTCTACCGCAACCAAGGACTCCTGGCCAGGTTCCGCTCCGAGCTCGGGAAGGTGCTGGACCTGGAACGGCTGGCTTCTCGGATCGCCCTGGAGAAGGCGCATGCCAAGGACCTGCTGGCAGTAAAGAGCTCCCTCACCGCCATGCTGGCCGCCGCCGAGCTGCTGCGCGGCCACGCCGAGCTGGAGGAGAGGCTGGCCGGGCTGCGCGGCCGGGAGCCGGATATCCGCAGGCTGACCGCCCTGCTGGAGCGCTCGATCCGGGAAGAGCCCTCAATTCTGCTCACCGAGGGCAACCTCCTCAAACCCGGCTACGACCCGGAGGTGGACCGCTTCCGGGAAATGAAGGAGCACGCCCGGCGCGTCTTAAGGAACTATCTGGAGGAGGAGCGCTCCCGCTCGGGCATCGGCAACCTGAAGCTCAAGTACAACCGGATCATCGGCTACTTCCTGGAGGTGACTAAGTCCAACACGGGCCTTGTTCCCGGCCACTTCATCCGGCGCCAGACCCTGGTCGGCGGCGAGCGCTACACCACCGAGAGGCTCGCCGACCTGGAGAGCGAGATCAACAACGCCTCCGAGCGTATTATCGAGCTGGAGCGGGAGCGGTTCCTGGAGGTGCGCCGGGAGGTGCAGGCGGAGGTGGGCCTGCTGCTGGACCTGGCGGAGCAGTTCTCCGACCTCGACGTCCTGCAGGCCTTCGCCTTCGCGGCCACGGTGCACGGCTACGTGCGGCCGCAGGTCACCGCGGAGCGGCTGCTCCAGATCCAGGAAGGCCGCCACCCGGTGGTGGAGGCGAACCTGCCGGGCGGGGCCTTCGTGCCCAACAGCCTGCACCTGTCCCGGGAGGGCACCTCGTTCGTCCTGCTGACCGGGCCGAACATGGCCGGCAAGTCGACCTTCCTGCGGCAGTGCGCCCTGATTGTCCTGTTGGCCCAGGTAGGCTCCTTCGTGCCCGCCGCCGCCGCGCGCATCGGGGTGGTGGACAACATTTTTTGCCGGGTAGGCGCCACCGACAACCTGGCGCGCGGGGAGTCCACCTTCCTGGTGGAGATGAGCGAGACCGCCAACATCCTGCGCGGCGCCACGGCCGACAGCCTGGTGATCATGGACGAGGTGGGGCGCGGCACCGGGACCAACGACGGCCTGGCCATCGCCTGGGCAGTGTTGGAGCACATGCTGGAGAAGGTTCGCGCCTTCACCCTGTTCGCCACGCACTATCACCAACTCACCGCCCTGCGGCATCCCGCCCTGGCGAATTTCTCCATGGCCGTGCTGGAACGCGACGGCAAAATTGTTTTCCTGAAGCAGGTGCGAGCGGGACCCACGGACAACTCCTACGGAATCCACGCGGCCGAGCTGGCCGGAGTCCCCGAGGAGGTGATCCGCAAGGCCGAGAAACTGCTGGACGCGCTGGAAGACCGTCGGGGCGGCGCCCCGAGCCAGACACGAGTGCGCCCGGCCGCGCGGCAGGCGGAACTGTTCGACCCCCTGGAAGGGGTCCGCGACCAGATCCTGGGACTGGACCTGGACAAGACCACGCCGCTGGACGCCCTGACCCTCCTGGCCCGCTGGCAGCGGGAGCTGCGCGGCTAATCGCCGGGATAGCGCGCTGCCGTCAGCTCAACAGCTTCAGGACATTGTCGCGCTGGAGCTTTTCCAGACCGGCGCCGGAAAGGCGGATACCCTCCAGGAGCGCCTGCAGCGTCCTGGCCCCCGGCGCGGGGGCTTCCCGGCGGGCAAGCTCGCCGGCCACGCCGGCCACGGTTTCCCGGACCGTCCCGATCCAGCGCTCCAGCAACGCGATGTCCTTGCGTGCGGCGATGCCGAGCAGCGTCGCGCTGTGGGCCTCCAGCACGGGCTCTCCCTGGTAGCGGGCACGAAGGAGGGCCTGCAATGCCCCCGCCTCGTCCTGCGGTTCGACCAGGAGGTAGTCGCGAAACCCCTCCAGGCCTCCCAGCACGGCCTGCGCCCGCGCCACATAGCGTTGGGCTACGAGCGCCCTCTGGCGCAGCTCGGTCAGCCCTCCCTCCGCGGGGATCGGGGGGGACTGGCCTGGGGAGGCGCGGCGAACCGCCGCCGCCTCCTGCAGCTCCTCCAGCTCACGCCGCCGGGCCGGGCCTAGCGGGTCGGGTGAAAGCTCTCCGCGGTTGACCTGCATGAGGCGATAGTAGAACGATCCGCACCGGCTTGTCAAATTCCGCTGCACGGGTTTGCGCCCAGCTCACCGGCGATGTAGGCTGTAGGCGTGCTCCTGGAGCTGCTGTTCCCGGGACGCTGCCTGCTGTGCGGCGGGGAGCTGGCCTTCAGCGCAGGGCGGGGTGGACCGCTCTGCCTGGACTGCCGGGAGACTCTGCGCCCCCTGGAGGGGAGCCGGCGCTGCGAGGTCTGCAGCCTGCCGCTGCTCTCCGAGCGACGCCTGTGCACCCGCTGTCGGCGCCGGGAGTACGAGTTCGAGAGCAACCTATCGCTGTTCGAATACCGCGGGGCCATCCGGGAGGTGCTGTACCAGTTCAAGTTCCGCAACCGCCTCCGCCTGGCCGGACTGCTGGCGGCGCCCGCCGCGGCCGTCCTGAAGGCGCGCTTCCCCGGCGCGACCCTGGTACCGGCCCCGGCCAATCCGCAGGCGGTGGCCAGGCGCGGCTGGGACCCGGTGGAGCGCATCAGCCGCATCCTGGAGCACTCCTACGGTTTTCCGACCTGCCGCGCCCTGGAGCGGCTGGCCGGGCCGCCGCAGAAGCTGCTGGGCTACGAAGAGCGCCGGCGGAACCTCCGCGGCACGATCCGCCTGCGCCGGGCCCCGGCCGCGGAGTTGGTGCTGCTGGACGACGTATTCACCACGGGGGCCACGGCCAGCGAGTGCGCGCGCGTGCTCAAGCAAGGCGGGGCCTGCCGGGTACGCGCCCTGAGCCTGGCCATCGACGTGCCTTGACTTTTCGGGCGAATCGGAGTATCGTTGGACTTCTTCTTGTATACAGCGTTTGTGGTAGCATAAGGGTCGAGAGTTCGACCCTTTTTATTTGAGGCGGACGACGGTGGGGACCCACGCGGAAGAGGAACTGCTGGAACTGGTGAAGCCCATCGTCGCAGCGATGGGTTTTCAGCTCGTCGAGCTGGGACTGCACCGCAGCCGCAATGGCAGCCGCGTGCACCTGGTCATCTACCGCGCTGCAGGCGTCGGGGTGGACGACTGCGCCGCCCTGTCGCGCAACCTGCGGCCGCGTCTGGAGCTCGCCGCCGGCCTCGGGGAGGTCGGGCTGGAAGTGAGCTCGCCCGGGCTGGAGCGGGTCATCAAAGACCCCGCGGAGTACGAGATCTTCAAGGGGCGCGGGGTGCGGCTGTGGCTGCGGGACGCGGCGGATTGGGTGGACGGCGTCAACGAAGGGGTCGAGGACGGAGCCCTCGGCCTGAGTTGCAGCGGCCAGAGGCTGCGCATCCGCCTGGAACAAATCGTCAAAGCGAAGCTCGATGCTTCATGAGGGAGTATAAGCGATGGCCTCGAAGATGTCGGAAGCGATCAAGCTGCTGATTCAGGAGCGCGGGATTTCGGAGGAGCTGGTCCGAAAAACCATTGAAGAATCCCTCCTGGCCGCCTTCAAGAAGAAGTTCGGGTCCATGGACAACGCCGTGGTGCGCTTCAGCGAGGACGGCACCGAGGTGACCATTTTCGCCAGGAAGAAGATCGTCGCAGAAGACGACCTGGAGGACCCGCTGTACGAGATCCCCCTGGCCGAGGCCCTGACGATGAACGAGGAATGCGAGCTCGGGGACGAGCTGCTGATCGAGATCAACCCCCTGGAGTTCGACCGCGGCGCGGTGCAGAGCGCCAAGCAGAAGACCAAGCAGACTCTGCGCGAGATCCAGAAGAACACCCTCTATTCCGAGTTCAAGGAGAAGGTCGGGGAGATGGTGATCGGCTACTACCAACGGGAGCGCAACGGCAACATCTACGTGGACCTCGGCAAAACCGAAGGAATCCTGCCCAAGAAATACCAGTCCCCGCGCGAGGTCTACCACCCCAGCGACCGGGTGCGGGCCCTGATCTACGAGGTCGCCAAGTCACCGACGGGGCTGCAGATCGTGCTGTCGCGCACGCATTCGGAGTTCGTGCGCAAGGTCTTCGAGCTGGAGGTGCCGGAGCTCTACGACCACACGATCGAGATCTACAAGATCGTGCGGGAGCCCGGCTACCGCACCAAGATGGCCGTCTACTCCAACCGTGACGACGTGGACCCGGTGGGCGCTTGCGTCGGCCTGAAAGGGGTCCGCATCCAGGCGGTGGTGCGCGAGCTGGAGGGCGAAAAGATCGACGTGCTGAAGTACGATCCCGACCCCCGCACCTTCATCCGCAACGCGCTGCTGCCCGCCGAGATGGAGCAGGTGGTCATCCTGGACGAGTCCAAGAAGAGCGCCCTGGCCGTGGTCCAGGACAACCAGTTCTCCCTGGCTATCGGCAAGCAGGGACTCAACGTTCGCCTGGCCAACCGCCTGGTGGACTGGAACATTGACGTCAAGACGGTGCAGCAGTTTTCCGAGATGGACCTGTCCGCTGAGACCAGGCGCGCCCTCTCCGCCCTGTTCGGGGACCTGGAGCCCGCCGAGGAGATCACGCGCATCAGCGAGCTTCCCGGCTTGAACGAACGCCTGGTGGACATCCTCAAGGCCAACGGGATCGAGTACATCGAGAGCCTTATCTCCATGAGCGAGGAGCACATCACGGGTTTGAGCGGGATCACCCCGGACGACGCCAAGACGATCGCCAAGGCCATCGCCGAGAACATCGAGGTCGTCGAGGAGCAGGAGCAGGAGCAGGCCAAGCCTGCTGAGCCCGAAGCCGCCGTCCCCTCCGCGCCCCCCGCGGAAGCCGCGCTTCCCGCGGAGCCGGAAGTCGCAGCGGCGGACCCGACGCCGGAAGCGCCGGCAGCCGCCGCGGTGCAGGCACCGGCGGAGGAAACCTACGAGTGTCCCGAGTGCGGCGCGGTGATCCGCCCGGACATGACCGCTTGTCCAAACTGCGGCGTTGGTTTAAGCTTCGAGGAAGACGAAGGGTAAGATGGCTGAGGAACCGAAGAAACCTAAAGCGACGCTCATCAAACACCGCAAGCTGCCGACGGCGGTCGAGCCGCCCCCGCCCGCCGCGGAGGAGCCCGAGAAGAAAAAGATCGTCGTAGTCAAGAAGAAGTTGGTCGTCGTCAAGAAGACGCCGACGGCGCAGGAAATCCCGGCCGAGCGGCCGGAGGTCCCGGCCGCGGCCTCCCCGCGCGAGGCCCCCCCCGCCGCCCCCAGCGAAACCGAATCGGTCACGCTGGAACAGGTGCGGCGCAGAGAACCCCCTGTCCGGCCGCCGCTGCCCGCGGATCGGGACCGGCGCCCGCCGCCCCGCTACAGCCGCCCCGGCGGGCCCCCCGGCGGGGACTTCCGCCGCCCCAGCGGGCCCCCCGGCGGGGACTTCCGCCGCCCCGGCGGCCCTCCCGGCGGGGACTTCCGCCGTCCGCGCTTCGGCCCCGGCGCGCCCAGGCCATTCGACCGCAGGCCTCCCGGGGCGCCTCCGGCCAGGCCGGCCCCTGCGGGGGGAACTTCCGCCGACAAGCCGGGCGCGGGGAAAAAGGTCTTCAAGGCCAAGAGGAAGGCCAACTACTCCAAGCCCCGTTTCGAAGAGCACCAGGAGAAGGTCCTCAGCCAGAAGAAGAAGCTCAACCAGAAAATCAACCCCGTTCCGCGCGAGGTCTCCATCATGGAGGTGATCACGGTTTCGGAACTGGCCAGGAAAATGAACCTCAAGGCCTCCGAGCTGATCTCCAAGCTCATGAGCATGGGCATGATGGTGACCATCAACCAGCAAATCGACGCCGAGACCGCCACGCTGCTGGCGGCGGAATACAGCTGCAAGGTCAAAATCGTCTCCCTGTATGATGAAACGATCATCGTCAGGGAAAAGGACAAGGAGGAGGATCTGCGGTCCCGGCCGCCCATCGTCACGGTGATGGGCCACGTCGACCATGGGAAGACCAAGCTGCTGGACGCCATCCGCGCGACCAACGTCGTGGATTCCGAGTTCGGCGGCATTACGCAGCACATCGGCGCCTACACCGTGGACGCCCCGCAGGGACGCATCGTGTTCCTGGACACTCCGGGGCACGAAGCCTTCACCTTAATGCGCGCCCGCGGGGCCCAGATAACCGACCTGGTCATTTTGGTGGTAGCCGCCAACGACGGGGTCATGCCTCAGACCGTCGAGGCCATCAGCCACGCCAAGGCGGCCGGCGTGCCGATCATCGTGGCCGTGAACAAGATCGACCTGCCGGAGGCCAACGTCGAGCGGGTCAAGACCCAGCTGGCCGAGCACGGCCTGATCCCCGAGGGGTGGGGCGGACACTCGCAGTTCTGCGAGATCTCCGCCCTCAAGCGCCAGGGCATCAAGGAGCTGCTGGACGCGATACTGCTGCAGAGCGAGATCCTGGAGCTGAAGGCTAACTACGATTGCCGCGCCGAGGGCCGGATCGTCGAGTCCAAGATCGACTTCGGCAGAGGCATCGTGGCCACCGCCCTGATCCAGCGGGGGACCCTGCGGGTCGGTGACTCCTTCGTGGCCGGGGTGTTCCCCGGCAAGGTCCGCGCCCTGTTCAGCGACAAGGGGGAGAAGCTGGAGGAATCCACCCCCTCGATTCCCGTGGAGATCCTGGGCTTCACCGGCATCCCCAACGCCGGCGACCCCTTCCAGGTCACCGAGAGCGAAAAGGAGGCCCGGCAGATCGGCGCCAAGCGCCAGGAGCTGAAGAAGCAGGAGCAGTCCAAGAACATCACGAAGGTCACCCTCGACAATCTGTACGACCAGATCAAGGACGGGGAGATCCAGGAGCTCAAGATCATCATCAAGGGCGACGTGCACGGCTCGGTGGAAGCTCTGCAGAACGCCCTGGAGAAGCTCAGCACCCAGGAGATCCGACTCAACGTCCTGCACGCCTCTGCGGGAGCCATCGACCGCAGCGATGTGCTGTTGGCCTCCACCTACAACGCGATCATCGTGGGCTTCAACGTGCGGCCCACGCCGGCCACCCAGCACCTGGCGGACAGCGAGAAGGTGGAGATCCGCAAGTACAACATCATCTACAACGTCATCGATGACATCAAGGCGGCCATGGAGGGCATGCTCGCCCCGAGCTTGGAGGAGCAGACGATCGGGAGCGCGGAGGTGCGCGACCTGTTCAAGATTCCCAAGATCGGCATCATCGCCGGCTGCCACGTAACCGACGGGGTCATGCGCCGCAACGCGGCCGTACGCCTGGTGCGCGACGGCGTGGTCATCTACACGGGCAAGATTTCCTCCCTGAAGCGTTTCAAAGAGGACGCCCGGGAAGTGGAAGTGGGGTACGAGTGCGGCATCGGTGTGGAGAACTACAACGACCTGAAGGCCGGCGACGTCCTGGAGGCCTTCGAGGTCATCAAGAAAGCCAAGACGCTGCAAGGATCGGGTTCCGATGTCGGAAGTAAGGCAAAAGAGGGTTGAGAGCCTCATCCAGGAACAGATCGCGACGCTGATCAACCGGAAAACCATCAAGGACCGGCGTGTGCAGTCCCTGGCCGTGGTCACGCGGGTTTCCGCCTCCCGCGACCTTAAATACGCGAAGATATACATCTCGTACTACGGCGACGCCGTGCTGAGGCGGGAGTGCGTGGAGGCTCTCAATCACGCGGCGGGGTTCGTGCAGAAGGAGCTGGGCGCCCGCCTGCGCCTGCGCTTCGTCCCCAGGCTCACTTTCCTGGAGGACGCCTCGATCGAGCAGGGTTTCCGGATCGCACAGAAGCTGAGGGAACTGTCCCCGGAATGACGCCCCCCTCCGGGCTGGTGCTGCTCGACAAGCCGGCGGGAATCACCTCTTTTCAGGCCCTCGCGCCCCTGAAGAAAGCCCTGGCCACCCGCCAGGTTGGCCACCTAGGCACGCTCGATCGCTTCGCCGGAGGCCTGCTTCCCGTGCTCGTGGGTGCGAGCACCAGGCTGGCGTTCCTTTTCGAGGATGCGGACAAGGCCTACCAGGCGGTGTTCGTGTTCGGGCGGAGCACCGACACCCTGGACCCGGAAGGGAAGCTCGTGGCCGAGGCCCGGGTGCCGGAACGGGAGAGCATCGAGCGAGCCCTCGTGGGCTTCATCGGGGAGGTCGAGCAGGTCCCCCCCGAGTACTCGGCGGTGCATGTCGGCGGGAAACGGGCCTACCAGCTCGCACGCGCCGGGCGCCGGCCTGTGCTCGCCCCGCGCAGGATCCACATCAAGAGCATCGAAATCCGGCGCTATTCCCCCCCGGAGCTGGAGATTGCGGTGGACTGCTCGAAGGGAACCTACATCCGCGCGCTGGCCAGGGACCTGGGAAAGCAGGCGGGTTCCTGCGCCTACGTGAGCCGCCTTAGCCGCACCCGCGTCGGGGATTTCCGGCTGGAGGAGGCGGTCGCGCCGGAGGGGTTCGACCCCGCCAGGGACCTGCAACCGCCCTCCCGCTTCCTGCCTCGCCTGGGGACGGTCGGCCTGCTGCGGCTGGATGCCCGCCGCCGCCGCGAGGTCCTGAACGGCAATCCGCTGCAGCAGCAGTGGTGTCTGCAGCCGGCCGCGCGGGACGGCTGTTATGCGGTTTTCGACGGACCGGAATGCCTCCTGGCAGTGGTCCGGTTGAGCGGCGGCCGCTACGAATACCGGGCCGTGTTTCCGGAGGCTGCGGGTTGACCGTCCTTCCCTGGGAAGGCCTGGCGCCGCATCGCGACCTGCCCAGCGCTTTGACGATCGGGGTGTTCGACGGTATCCACCTCGGCCACCAGCGGCTCATCCGCGAGATCGTGAGCGACTCCCCCGGGACCGCGGCGGTAGTCTGCAGCTTCCGCCAGAACCCCGGCAGCGTTCTGGGCACCCGGCCCGTGCCCGGGAGCATCCTTTCTCTCCGGCAGAAGGAGCGGAAGTTCGCCGGGCTGGGGGTGCGCTACCTGGTCCTGATTGACTTTTCCATCGAAATAAGTACACTAACAGGGGAAGACTTCCTCGCGGTGCTGGAACGGGCATTCGACGTCCGCCGCCTCGTGGTGGGATACAATTTCCATATGGGACGCGGGCGGGCCATGGGAATCCGCGAGCTTAAGTCCCTGCTGAGTTCTGTGCGCCCGCAGTTGACGGTAGTCCCGGCTACCTACCACCGGAATCGGGTCGTGAGCAGTTCCCGCATTCGTGAAGCGATCGTTCACGGCAGCTTCCCGGAGGCGCGGGAAATGCTGGGCGGGGACTATTGCCTGGACCTAGAGGACCTGGAACCCGCACTGCGCGGCGGGGTGGCCAGCCTGCCAAGGGCCCGCATCGGCCAGGTCCTGCCGCAGGAGGGCAGCTACTGCGCCCAGCTCTGCGGTGGCGAGGGGGCAAGGCGCCTCGCGCAGGTGGCCCTGACGGGGGATGCCGTCCAGTGGGATGCGAGCATCGGCATCCGGGTCTCGGAAATATGCTTTAGCGATTAGGAGGAATGGCACATGTCCTTTACGAAGGAAACGAAAGTGGAAGTGATCAAGGAATTCGGCAGGACGGAGAAGGACACGGGTTCGGCCGAAGTACAGGTCGCCCTGCTGACGCGGCGCATCGAGGACCTCACGGGACACTTCAAGACCAACCCCAAGGACCACAACTCGCGCCGCGGGCTGTTGAAGCTGGTGGGTCAGCGGCGACGGATGTTGAAATACATGAAGAAAACCGACATCGCCAAGTACCGTGACATCATCAACAAGCTCTCACTAAGGAAGTAGCTGCATGGCACATCAGGTCACCTTCAGGATCGGCGACAACGACCTGGTTCTGGAAAGCGGGAAGATCGCCAAGCAGGCGAACGGCGCGGTTTTCGCCCGCTATGCGGGCTCGGCCGTCATCGCGACCGCCTGCTGCGCGGAAGGGCGGACCGAAAAGGTCGGATTCATACCGCTTTCGGTCGAATACAACGAAAAATACTACGCCGCAGGCAAGATCCCGGGCGGGTTCATCAAGCGCGAGGGAAGGCCCAAGGACCGGGAAATCCTGGTTTCCCGGCTCATCGACCGCCCCATGCG
>Ga0315284_10016792_pt1 | contig 10376 bp, 8 predicted proteins | sample YL17G09_16_MG_FD_203696 | JGI IMG/M metagenome (GOLD analysis project Ga0315284, IMG submission 203696) | Sediment microbial communities from Yellowstone Lake, YNP, Wyoming, USA - YL17G09_16 | ecosystem: Environmental > Aquatic > Freshwater > Lake > Sediment | place: USA: Wyoming | collected...
TTCGCCGACGATGCGCCGAACAATCGCCACGCGGCTCACCAGCCCCAGCAATCCGCCCAGCGGACACAGGTAGCGACACCACGCTCTGCGTCTTTCCGCGACCCAATTCAGCGCAACGACGCCGACGAGCAGCAGTCCAGGCAGAACGTTCCACCCTCGCCACACATCGGCAGGAAAGAGCGAGACGCGCACAGACAATTCGAGCCAGTCGAGCGCGCCTTGCAACGGCGCGACGTTGTACAGTATTCGCTCCAGGCCGACGAGCGATTGATTCAGCCCTGGCAAGAAGAACGAAGCCAGCCCGCGCGTCAGAATGCTGATCGGGTCGAACGCCAGCAGCGTGAGGTTGCCCGGCAACGTCGCGCCTAGAAGGCCAATCAGAACGACGTACTTGACCGCGCGCCAGCGGTCGAGCGGATCGGTCTGCGGGCGCGGAAGCTTGCGCGGATGAATCAAGTCCAGTACCGTACCGAGTGGGCAAATCCATCCGCACCACACGCGGCCCACAATGATCGTCACCCCGAGCGAGACCAGCGCCAATGCCAAGCCACTCACCCATTGTCGCCCGGCGATGACTAAAGCCAGCATCGCCAGCGGGTCAAGTCGAAAGAACAGACTGGGTGGCACCGACGGGAATTGCCCGCCGCGCGTGGCAAAAAGCAACACGAGGAAAAGTAAAAGTGCGATGATTTGCGTGACTTGGCGCGCACGACGCAAGAGAGTGGGAGAATTTACAGTTCGTGGCTTACTGGTCATTCACAACTCGCAGACGAGACCTGTCAGGTTCTGGAAACCTGACAGGCCGGATTAATACGCCACCATTCCTCAGCCCTTTCAAGTAGGCGCAGGGTGTCCAGTTCATGGGATGGATCAACATAGTAGCGCAACACGTCCGCCGCCATTTCAGCCAGATGACCGGCGGGCTGGTGGCGCAGCAGCTCGATAAAGAACGAAAACTCGGATGGATCGCCCAGCATTGCAAGCGCAAAGCAGCCGTAGACAATCTGCGTGAGGCGCGACCAGAAGGTGTCTGCTTTCTCGCGCGCAGCCTCGCTGCCAGCGTCACTCATCACCAGCGACTCGGACGCGGCCAGCCATTGCGCCACAGGCGGCGCATCGTCACGCGCCCGGCGCACAGCTTCCCGCAACGCCATCACGAGCGCGCTGCGCGTCGGCGCGTCTAGCTCGCACGCCGATAAAGCGTCGTCCTGATTCAGCGTTGCCATGTTCGCCGCGCGCAGATAGCTATTCAGCTCGGTGAGGGAAATGTCCCAGGGAGTATCCAGAGGCAACCTATTCGCCGTCAGCGGTCGGCGGCCTACCTACGCCGTAATCTCTTCGATCTTGATGCTCTTGAGGTCCGCCGTTCCGATGCCCCGCGCCGCGCCCGCTTTGACATACGAGATCGCATCGGCGGGGAACCCGAACAACGTCGTGGCGTAAGCGTCGGCGGCGATGATGTCGTGGCTGGCGATGACGGTCTTGCTCAGCTTGACGTCGTTCAGGTTGCCGCCCGTCGGGCCGTTGCTCATCAGCATCCGATAAGCGTCCACCACGATCAGCTTGGGCCTGAAGAGCGTGTAGAGGTCCATCATGCGCTCGCCCAAATTGGAATGCAAGCTGCCGCGATTTTCCGTCAGCCCCATCAGATTCTTGCCCGCCAGCGTCAACCGCGCCAGGCTGTGATGCTTGGCAATCGGTACGTCAATGATCACGTCGGCCTTGAGCGCGTCCTGAAAGACCGGCCACTTTTTAATGTCTTTGCCCTGCGGAATGTCGTTCTCTTTGAACTTGATCGAGCTCATCACCACCATCTGTCCGCCCGCCGCTTTCACGGCGTCGCCGATCTGGCTGATCTTGTAGGCTTGCTCGGCGGTGCCGCCAAAGGGATGATCCATCACCGTCACGGACGATGCGCCCGCCTCGCGGCACATCGTCACCAGCGCGGCTACAACCTGCGGGTTCGTCGTGGCGGCGTACTCGGGGCCGTGATAAGCCACGCAAATGTTGGGCTTGATGATGACGCTTTGCCCCTTCTGGACGAATCGTTCCATTCCGCCGATCGCTTTGACCGCGCGGCGAGTGATCTCGGCGGGATCGTCTCCGTGCGCAGCGGCCAGGTACGTCGAGCCGGGCGCCACAGTCAGCGGCGGTGCGCCAATGGTCGGAGCAGGAACCGAGGTCGCAACCGCCTTCGCGCCACTGGTCGGCGTCGGCTGCGCTGTCTTGCCTCCCCCGGTGGGAGGCGGCGCTTGCGTGGGCGCGGCCGGTTGCGGTGTACATGCGGCGGCTTCCAAGAGAGCCGCGATGCTCGTGCTGGTCAATCCCAATGCCAACATTCGATTGATAAACTCTCGTCGTGTCATCATAAACAATCTCCCATTTCAGTTTTCGATAAATCTGCAATCCAAAATCGCAAATCCGAAATCAAATCATGGTCGGATGGGTTCGGGGTGAACGTAGGAGGCAGCCTTGACTCGCGCGGCGAGTTCGCCGTCGTCCAGCTCGCCTTTGCCCCAGGCGCGCAAATCAATCCAATTTACTTCGACGAGCAAGCGACTACCCGGCTGTCCACTGGGATCAGGCACATCCACACGCGCCACCGGATAAGGGCCGCAGCCTGCGTCGGGTAGAGCCAGCGCCAGGGGAAGCGCGTCCCACGCGACTTCGCTGGCGTGCGGCCAGAGACGCCCGGAGGCGTCTCGTCCGCTCAACTCAAAGCGCAAGCCGCCATCGGCGTCCAGTCGAGCGGCGCCGGCCAGGTTGTGTTCTGCGAGAAGCTCCGCGCCGATGGACTGACAATTGGCTGGCGGCGTAGACGTGGCCGCGCCGACGGGTGCGGTTTCGCGCACGATCATGAACCCCGCCAGCAGCACAGCCACGTCGGCGGCGAACAGCGCCGCGAGCGTGATGATTTGTTTGCGAGTTAGGCTTGCAAACACTCGACGCATCTTATCCACTCGCCAGCCGATAGCCGCGCCCGCGCACGGTCTGCAAATACTTGGGATTGGCCGGGTCCGGCTCGATTTTGCCGCGCAGCCGGCTAAGCAGCTTGTCGCAGCGCGCGTCGTCAATCTCGTCCATGTAATCCGCGCCCCAAACCGCCTCGGCCACATCGTCGCGCGTGACGATCTTGTTCATCCGGCCATACAGCAGCAACAACAGGCGATACTCGTGGTCGGTCAGCGTTGGGGCAGGCTTGCCATCCACCCACACGTCGCCGCTTTCCACATCCACGTAAACGCCGGGCCGCGCGGGCTGCTTGGCGCGATGCTGACGGCGTGCGTACCCGGCGAACAATTCTCCGAACACCACCGGCGATTCGTTGCCGACGAGAATGCCCTTCCGAACCAGAACGGACATCGCCGGGTCGAGCGGCAGATGTTCACCGCCAGCCAGGAATCGCAGCAGAGCCTCCTGGTCTTCGGGCGTCAATTGCTCCCACAACTTACTGCACTCGGTGCGCACGTGCCCATCGCTATCGAGTTGTTGGCGAGCCATCGCGAGGCTGTGCTCGCGCAAGTTGGCCGGCGCGCCAGCCGCCACGCGGATCAGCACGGCGGTCACGGCTTGCAAGAGGCCCAAATGTCCCCCGGTTTGTTTCAGAACAAACTCGATCTCGTCGCGGTCAAGCTCCAAGCCTTCCTCGCGTGCGATGCCCTTGACCACCTGGCGAGCTTCGTCCAGGTTCAGCCCGCCCAGGTATATCACGTGCTCGGCAAACAACTCGCAAAATTCGGCGGCCTCCGGCCCTTGACATCCATCATTCAGATCGGCGCCGGTCGCCGTCACAAAGCACAGACTATCGCCATACTTGTCGCGCAGCGCGCGCAGATTCAGGAACACCCGGCCATCCAGCCGGGCGAATGGATCGTCAAACTCGTCGAACAGGAACACCACACGCCGACCCAACTCTTCGCTCAACGTGACGATGGCTTCGTTAAAGCTCAATGGCACGAGGAACGGAGACGACGGCTCGACGACTTTGTGGTACAGGTCCTGCAGCCGCTCGACCAGGGCCTGGGCCACGCCGAGCCGCTTGATTTCGGCCAGCGCGCTGCGGAGCGCCGCTTCGTAAAAGCCCTGCTCGGAAAGCGTCAGCATCAAATTGCAGTCCACGTAAAAGAACGCCAGGCTCCCGGCGCGTTTGCCCAAAAAGCGTTGTTGCGCAGCTGGGCTGCCAGCCTGGCGCAACAAGACGGACTTGCCCATGTTGCTAAGTGCGACGACGGAACAGCACTCGCCTTCAGAAAGGCAAGCCATCAAGCGCGCCAAGTTGGCAAGATGCGGAAAAAAGGTTGTCTCTGCCATCGCGTGCCCAATTCTTTGCAAGCGGGGATGCGACGCCCCGCAACAAAACGAGCCAACGCAGACGCCGCTCACATCGCGCTGCGTTGGCCCGCGCTAGAGGACCCGTGTTTAGCGCTGCCGCTGTGAGAGGCGCAGCCCTCGCGCGACAAACAAAGCAATCACCAACACCCCGGCGGCCAACACCAATCCCAACCCGCCGACGCCGGTCTGGGGTGTGCCCTCAGAGGTAGAGGCAGAAGTTGCGCCCGGCGTCTTGGCTCCCGCCTTGGTCGCGGTCGGTAGCTTGGTGGAAGTCGGTGTGGTGGTGGGCTTGCCCGGCGTGCCGGGGACGGTGGGCAGCGCCGTCTCGGTCGGCGGGAGCGTATTGACGATGACCGGCGTATTGGTGGCCGTAAGCTCCGGGGTGTCCGTCGGTCCCGGCGTTTCTGTCGGCCCCGGCGTAAACGTCGCCGTGGCCGGGGCTTTCAGAGCGGTGGCTTTGGCGCTCGTCGCCACCGCCGCCGCTCTCTGGACGGTTTGCTGACTCTGCTGGTAAATGAACACGGCCACAATGCAGATCAGCCCGATGACGAACAGTCCGCCCAGGCCGGCCGCCAGGATGACAAACATCCGATTAGAGGATTCCGCACCTTCCTCTTCCGGTTCGCCGACCATCGGCTCTTCATCTTCAGTCATCATTGCCATTGCAGTCCTCCTTGAGGGACGAGCGCAGTGCGCTGCTTGCTGGTACCGCTATGCGGCAGCCACGGCACAAAAATCTAGAGGTATATTCTACCTCAAAAGTTCCAAATTGACATACGGCACAAACACGACGCCGATCTCTCCGCCCAGGTCCACCTCCGCGCCGCGCAGTCGCGCGCCGCTTTCGATACGTTGCGCTTTCGAGACGATGGCCGACACGATGCCGACCGCGCTCAGGTAAGGCGGGCGCACCACGCGCACTCGCGCGCCGACTTTGAGCGGGGCGCCGGCGGGCGGCGGAGGCGAGGGCCGTGATTCGACGGGCAACGGAATAAGAATCTCGGGGCGCGTCACGCCAAAGCGCGCGCGCGTCACGGCGTTGATCGAAGCTTCGCGGCCCGTCTGCCCGCGCAAGAGCGCAAAGATCGGCTCGGCCATCGGCGCGCGCCCAAAGCCCTCGGTCAAGATGACGGGGAACGGCATCGCTTCCGCTTGCGCGCGCAATTCGCCGTCCATGCTCCCGGCGATCAGCCCGCGCACCTGGAGTTGCTGCGCCTGATCAAAGGCGGTCGCGTCAATCCATCCTCCGCCGACGACGATGGCGCCGTGACAGGACACGTCAATCGCCTTGGCGCGCAGCGGCTCGTCGGGCCTTTCGGCCACCACCCGCAAAACTCCAAACGCCTCGCCGCCGCACCCCCACGTCCCCTGCGCGATGGCCCCGGCAGTCTCGATCACCACGCCCTGGCCGGGCATCACCGCGGTGACTGTCCCCTTCAAGTACGCCTGCACCTCGATCAGCTCCGGGGCGACCTCGAGCAGCGCGCGCCCGTTGCCGACGGCGACGATGACGCCTTTCACCGGAGCGCGCACTTCGCGGCCAAAAAAGAACCCGCCGCGCTCGGCCAATATCTCGTCAGCCTCGACGATCTCGCCCACCTTTTTTCTCACAAAGCGGCTGGCCTGGGCGCGCGGCACCCGCAGGCCGCGAGCCACGTCCACGATGCGAAAGTCCTGCATCTGATGAACGCGCGCCACGACCTCCGTCGGATCAACCTGCGCGCCATGGCGCACTGTCACTTCGCCGGGCACGGGCAGCCGCCGCTCGCACTGGATCAACGCCAGAGGTATAACGCGCGCTTCGGATGGATAAAAAGCTACTCTTGTCATGCTTCGCCGGTCGTCAAAACGTCAAAAACCGCCATGACGTTTTACGCTCCCATATCCCACAACCATTGTTGGACGCGCTCGCGCCGCTTGCCCGCCTCCGAAGGCAAGAGCAGCGGCCGCCCGCGCGCATCCACGACCAAGCCGACCAGCCCACCTTGCACTTCGACCTTGCCGCCGCCCTTGCCAGGGCCGCCGCGTCCCACGTCAATATTCCGTCGTGGCTCTAGCTTGAGCGTGGCTTTTTGGCCCGGCGGCAAGGGCAAGACTTCGAGCGAGCCAGCCGTGACCTCGACTTCCAGATCGCCGCCGTTTTGATATTTGATACGCAAGCCCAAGATCGTCTCGCCCATTCGCGCGCGCCCGACGGGCGCAATGACCGTGCCCAGTGTGACCAGTCCGCCCGCGCCGAGCACCTGCACCGTCGCCAGCGGTTGAGCCAGGGCGCACGCGCCCAAGGCCGGCATCAGCCCGCAGGTATCGAGCGCCAGCGTCGTCACGCCGATCGGCTCAACCGCGTCGAGCAGCATCAGCGCGGCCTGGCCCGGTCGCGGCGCTCGCCCCAAGATGCTGCCGCTGCCGATGACCGGCTCGAGGTATGGCAAGAGAGATGGGTACGGGCCGCTCAATTCTGCTGGCCAGCCGGCTCGCGCCGAAGCCAGCGCAGCGCGCAGCGCCTCGCGAGCAATGGCTTGCTGAATCAACAATTCGCGCGATTCCTGCGGCACCGAAGCGGGATAGAGTTCTTGTTCCGTGATAACGGTTTCGATTTCACCCGGCTTGACTTCAAAGGGCAGCCAGCGCGTGATCGCCTCCACGCCCCGGGCTTGAAGAACGCCGCGCGCGCTGAGGGCCGCGCCCAGGTCGCTGCGGACGTGCAATTGGACCTGGCCGGCGCGGGCGGCGACAATCGTTGTCGAAGCGCCGCCCACATCCACGCTCAACACGCCCTTGCGCGTGTCTTCCAGGCTGAGATACTGGACGACGTGCGCGATGGCGCGCGAAGTCGGCAGCACCGGCAAAGTGGACCAATGCCGCAGCCCCTCAAAGCCCGGCAGTTGCGCGATCTTGATCGCCTGGTACATCGCTTCCAGCTCGGCCTGCGCCGGGCCGATGCTTTCGACGTCCACGCTGGGGCGGACGTTGTCGGCCACTATAAGCTCTGCCTCTGCGCCAATGATTTCGGCGACCTTGGGCCGCAGATTGGCGTTGCCCGCAAAGAGGACGCGCATGCGTTGGGTCTCGCCCAACAGCGACGCGGCCAGCGAGACGCTGTCTGCCATCTCGATCACCGGCGCCTCTGCGCCGCCATCCGTGCCGCCGACGACGCAAACCACGTCGGGTCGCGCGCGATAGATGCGCCGGACGCGATCCTCTTCCGTCAGTCGTTTGGCGCTCCTGCCCTCGGACGATTCGGCGCTGCCAGAGCGCATGAGCACATCGGCCACCTGGGCATAAGTGCAAGCAACCGCGCGTTGGAGACTCGCCACGCTCAAGTCGGCGGACAGTCCCACCAGCACCACCTTCAACGGCCCGCTGGCGCTGGCGGTGACCACGCATACATCCACGCCGGCGCCATCGCGACGCTCCGGCGTAATGAGCCGGCCATGCTCGTCGAGGAACGACCGCCCGGTGATGACCGCCAGTTGCTCTAGCGCGTGATCCACCCCGGCGATCACCTCCCGCCACGGCGGCTCGACGGTCGAGGGCGCTTCACCTTGACCGACAAAGCGGTATACTCCCTCAACGCGAGACACGAGCGTGACCTTGGTCAGGACAGCGCCCACATCTATCGCCAGAATGGATTCGATCCGGCTTTCCCCCGCCGGGGATTTTTGGTCTTGCACTCTATTGCCCCATCGCCAAAAGCCTGGAGAGCGCCGATAGAATCAACGGTAAGACGGCCTGCAATCGCCCGACGAGCACCGAGAGTCCCGCCACGTACACGCCGGCAAAGGCCGCGCCCAATGCCACATACAGGAAAAAGCGCCCCAAGACCGAGAGGCCTTGCACAATCCGCGCCCATATTCCCGCCAGCCCCTTGCGACCTGTGGCGGTGAACGTGAAAGAAATAAAGACGGTCAGCGTCCCCAGCGTTCCCACGATAAACAGAACGGCCAGATCCAGCGGCGAACGCGCGCTCGAAAACGTCGCGGTGGCCTGGCTCTGCGCGTGGAGCGTGCCAATCACCGCGCCGCCGGCGGCCACGCCGACCCCCACGCCGATGAGATACGCGGTCGAGAGATTGCCCATCCACGCCAGCGAACGGATGCCTTTGAATAACAACAACACTCCCAATACCGCACCAGAGACGGCGATGACCGTTCCCACCATATTGTCGGTGAGCCGGGACTCGAACAGCCGCAAAAAGACGCGCGGGTACAGGACGCTCCACCAAGCCACGATCAGCGCATAGGCCGCGCCCGCGCCGACGAGAATGTGCATCGCCAGCCGGTAGAAAAACTTGAACAGCGGCCCCAGCCCCGGCAGGTCGCCCAAGAGATAGCTGAACACAAAGAACGTCAGCACCGAGGCGACCGCCGTTCCGATCAAATCAATGTCTACGCCGGGGATCATTTGCGCCTCCGCTCATTTTCGGGAGTGGGCGCGCCGCCTACGATGAGTTGAATCACCCCACCCAGCACGATCAACACAATCAGCGCCGCGTTGGCAATCGCGATAGAATCCAGCGGCGCTACGCCAGGCTTGAACAGTCCAAGCTTGAGCTCATAGGCGATGGCGTCCGGCACGCCGACGATCATGCCTCCGACTTGCCCGCTGGTCAGGTACGGCTGCGACATTGGCTCGGCCTGCGCGCTGACCCCGGCCCACAGCAAGGGAGGCTCGGAGCGTGGAAGTTGTTCGGCCCACCAGCGCACCGTGTCCGGCGCGGCGGCCAGCTCGATCACTTGCGAGAACGGCACCGTGCCGAGGATGTACGGAATCGCCGTGGATTGGCCCGGCATGTAGCCCAGGTTGGTGAGGGTGATTGGCGCTGTGCCGCTCACCAGGCCATTGATCACAACCTGCGCGGCGGCCGGCCCCGCCGGATACAAACTGACGACGCTCACGCGCGCCTTGCGGGCCAGCAGGTGGCGCATCACCGCGCGAGCCAGCGCATCCATCTCGGGCGCTTGAGTAGCGTCGTAATCAAAAGCCACCAGCACCGGAGCGCCGGGCTTGATCCCATCAACATTCTCGTACATCCTGCCGCCGGCTCCGGAAAGCTGGGGCGCGCCGACCAATCCCAAGCTCGCGCCGGGAAACAGCGGAAGAATGGCGGCCACGGCAATGACGAGAAAGACGAACAACCGTTGCGTGCCGCCCCATAGCTTTTGCGCGCGGCTTTCTCCCTCGCGCCGAACGGGCGTCGCCGCTCCGCGCGCGAGCAATTCTTGCAACGCGCCCGCCCGAGATAGCTCGTCGGGCGTGATTTGCGGACGCATCGAGATGCCCGCGCCCAGCGATTGCCAGGCGACCTCGGCCGCCGGCAGCGCGCCTCGCACTCCTTCCAGAATGCCTTCAAGCTCGACCGGCTCTTCTTCTTTCGGCGCCGCCGGCTCTAACACCTTGGGCTTGAGCGCCTCTAGCCACGAGGGGAGTTGCGCTGCGACCAGCCCGCCTTCGATGGGTGCGGCCGCAATCGCCGACTCGGCTGGCGCTGATGGAGCTGGTGGAGGAGGCGCTTCGGCGGGTGCCGCCACGACAGGGCCAGCAGCGGCTTGGGTCGGCTCGATCTCTTTGAGCCAGGCCGGCATTTCGCCGAGGGCGGGCGGCAACTCTTCCACGAACGGCGCGGCGGTCTCACCGGAAGCAGGTGGCTCGACTCCCTTTAACCATTCCAGCGTCTCGGCCGTGGCCTCTGGCATAACGGCGGAAACTGGCGGAGCCGCAGGCGCTGGGCCGCCGATCTCTTGGAGCCACGCTGGAATCTCGGCCGGCACGGGCGCTTGTTCGCCGACGAGAGGCGCCGCAGAGGGCGCAGGCGCTCCAGTCGGCGACAAGCCTTTGAGCCACTCGGTCGTCTCTGGCTCCATCATCGGAGGGACAGCCGACGCAACTGGCTCTGGCCCTTTGGCGGGCGCGGCGGTCGGCGTAAGTTGAGCAAGCCAATCCGGGACCTCGGCCTCAACCAGCGGAGGCGCAGCCGGCGCAGATGGTTCCGGCGCTCGTGTAACGGGCGTCGGCGCAAGCTGCGTGAGCCAATCTGGAACCTC
>Ga0315284_10016794_pt1 | contig 10376 bp, 14 predicted proteins | sample YL17G09_16_MG_FD_203696 | JGI IMG/M metagenome (GOLD analysis project Ga0315284, IMG submission 203696) | Sediment microbial communities from Yellowstone Lake, YNP, Wyoming, USA - YL17G09_16 | ecosystem: Environmental > Aquatic > Freshwater > Lake > Sediment | place: USA: Wyoming | collected...
CTAACATCATCCCAGTGTAAATAAACTGCTTCTCCAGTACCTAAATCGTCCCCTAATAAATTTGTAGGTATTGAAGGAGGAGTATGAACTATTTTCAATCTAGTATTAAAATCTTTACTAGTACTTACATATGTTTGTAATCTTCCAATAAAATCTACTACTGCCTTAATTTTTGCACTGGATGTAATATATCTAGCATAGGCAATTTTTGCATCTGAAGATATTATCCATCCTGATATTATAGCGTCTGATATAATTTCACGTTTGCCAGTTATTTTAGCTGTTGAGTTAATGGTTCGTGTCTCATGCGATAATACTATTCTTGAATCTGATGTTATTGTTTTTTCAACTCCAAAAACTTTAATGGTGGTATTAGAATTAATATTTTTAGAGATAATATCTTTAAATTGAATAAAATCTGTTTTAATATCATAGGGGCTGGCAGTTTTTTCACACCAAAGTAGATGCAATTTACTTGCAGAGGTATATTGCATACAATTGTTGCCTCTATTAGCAAGTCCATCAGTTGTAAGACTACTAATTAATAAATCCCAAGTATCACTATACCTTCTTTTATATTTAATATTCCAAGAGTTAGTTGCTAATTTTTCATTCCATAAAATAACTATATCATTTCCGCGAGCGCCAATATTAGGTTCTGTGTAGGTTGTGTCTGCAATTCCTAATGTAGTTATATCTGTTCTAGCTACATCCCAATTTGAATATGATGTAGAGCGCTTATAACAAATTTTATAATTTGGTACATAATATGCTAAGTGTTTATAACCATCTGTTGTTAAGGTAGCGCGCAGTTTTATGGGATAATTTAATAAATCTGTTGTATTATCTACTAATACTACTGTTTCCCAAGTACTTGTAGCAAATGTTCTTTTTCTTTCGTATATTTGATAAATGCTATATGTGTAATATATATATAAATCATTTCCTATAGTTAAAGAATCTATACTGGTTGCATTAGTGCTTGGTGGGTTAGTTGCCGTCCAACTTACTCCATCATTTATTGAATAATAAGTAACAATATTAGATAAGTTAAAGACAATATATAATGTTCCGTTATCTGCCTTCTTTATATTATAATAGGCACCAGAACTAGTTACTACTGTAACAACACTACCAATAGTCCAAGTACCAGCAGAATAAGTTAATTTTCTAAATACTGTATAACTACTAGCATTAACATATACTATATAAATATTATTATCTGTATCAAGATAGCATGTATATTGATATCCACTTGCTATTGAATCTATCTGAGTAGCAGTACTCCAAGTAACTCCTTGATCGTCTGAAGTTTGATAGCATAAACCTGTTGGTGAATATGTACCTCTTAAAACTATAGCTACTAATCTATCCGTCGAAAGTCTAAAAATTCTTCTATATACACTTGTACCAGGAAATTGTTGTACTGTTGTTTGAGTTATTGTAACTGCTGACATTAATACACCACCATTTGATCGTCAGAATATATCTGAATTAAACTTTTATGATTTATATTATTTTCTGTATATTGATACCCTAAAAAATAAGAAATACTTTTAATTCTTCCACCTAATCTTAAATCAATTTCTTTATTATCTAATTGGAATTCTTTTTCTATTCTTCTAAAATATATTAGTCTTAAATTTGGTTTATCTTTAAGTTGGTCTTTTTCTATTTCTTTGTTCCCAATTGAAATTATTCCTAAAGATAAGTCTACTCTATATTTTTTTCCAGTTATAATATTAAAAAGGCAAAACTCTTTTAATTGGTCTTGCCTTTCTAAAACTTTTCTAAACAGATTTTCAATATTCTGTTCTTTATCGTTAAACTGATTTAGTTCAGTTCCATCATTAAATATTGCTTTCCAAATTAAATTGAATTTCATTTTTCTCCATTGTATTGGTAAAAACATCTCTTCTAAAATTCATCATACTTAAAAGTAAATGTCTTTGTATTTACATTTCCTGCAGGTGTTGAACCAGTTGTTTGTTCCTGTAATTTAATATAATCAGTATAACCAGGTGCGCTAATTGTTGATGGTGTAATATTTGCTGAACCAGGTTCACTAACTGGAATATCAACAGCACTAGTTAAAGGAGTTGTAGCAGGTTGAGAGTATGCTACTTCGCAAATAAACTTTATTGCTTCTCCTGTTAAAAAATCACCTAATGATTTCCAAAACTTCATATTAGAAATTTCAGTAAATGTACTTGAAAATTTGCATCTGATACATTTATGAAAAGAATTCTCCCCTGCTATTATTGTATAATCTGCTGGTACTAAATCATGATCGTCAGTAGAACCAAAATTAATATTAGTTATACTATCGGTTACTACTGCTCCCACGCCATTACTTTCACTAAATTCGTGTATTGCACTCATTTATTTCACCTCCTTAAAATTCATATTCTACTCTTAATCTTACTTGTATAAAGGCACCACTTTCTGTATCCGCAGTTGGTGGTATAGTAACTCTTGCAAAAATTCTTTTTGCATTATTTTTTGGTATAGGATTTTCTAATACATGTTTTGTTAATAATCCTATTTGAGAATAATTTGTCTCGTTATCATCCTTTATTGTATATACATATTCTATATAAGGATTTGGTGCTGTCATAGTTGAACCTAAAGTTATTATTCCTGTATTAGCATCAAAAGAACCACTAGTATAATAATTAGTTCCTGTTTTAGATATATTGTCCCATACACCTGCTACACTTATAATTATTGGATAATGAATAGTTCTAACATAATCATCATCTATTTTTTCTCCCAACTCAATATCAACATTTATATTATTAGGTGGTGTTGGTATTAAACCAGCAGACATAACTTCTACCCATAAAGAATTATATACTTCTTTTCCATATATATTTAAGTCAGGTATATAATTATTTTGTATGGTTGAACCTATTGTAGGTATTTTTCCTCTAGCACCATTTCCAAAAGTCAATACTCCAGTAGTATAATCTAGTGTATAGTGTTCTGAATCTGGATTAGAACTAGTAAAATCATCTACTCTTACCCATTCATCTCCATCTACTGTAACTTCTTCTGAACCAGTAACTAATGGAATAAATATCATAGTAAATGTTTGTGAGGGTGTTCCATCACTAATCCATTCTTCTATTACATTCATTTGTAATAAAGATAATACTAATTCTTTAGCATCATCACTATCTAATAATCCATCTTTATCATTATAAAGAATTAATTCGTAAGGTAAATCAGTAGTTTGTCCAGCAAGACATAATCCAAAATCTATAGGACTTACTTCTGTCCCTACTTCTACCATCGTATCTGACCTATACATTTTTAAACTTGGTACTGCCATTATTTACTCCTAATATTTTAAAGAATCTGCCCCTTGAATTTGTTCCATTCTCTTTTTATACATATCAAATCTGTCTTTAAGTTGCGCCCTTAATTGTTCTTCATTTGAAACATTTACTTTAAAGAATTCATCAAATACATTTATTACTCCCTTATATGATGCTCCTGCTGCAAAAGTAGATTGTTTAAAATATTGTACTAATTTTTCTGTTTCATCCTGCCATTTCTTTTCATACATTCCTGGCATTAATAAATTTCCACTAACTGCTTTTCCTATTTCTGGGGCTGTTACACCAATTTTTGAAGTTGTTTGTGGTGGCGTAGATTCTCCTTTTTGTTCTTTTGTAGTTAATTTTGCTCCTACTGCTTCTCCCATTTTACCCGCCAAAGGCATACTTGGAAATGCTGCTTGAAATATTCCTCCAAAAATATTTGATGTTAATCCAGTTTTTAAATTTTGAAACGCTGTAAACAAACTATTTATTGCATCTACTAATTTTGTTACTGCACTAACTGCATCATTACAAAATTTAATTATTTTATTAAAAAATTCTTCTATATCTCCTGGCTTAAGTGTACCTAACCATTTTACAAATTTATCTCCTAAGTCTAATACCATTTTTCCAATAGGTTCTAATACTTTTTGTAATCCTTCCATTATTTTTTGTAATGTTTTATTTTTAGTAATAACTTCTGACGTTTTTAATATCCATTCTGAAAGTGAATTTACAATTTTGACTAATGGTTCTTCCACAGCAGTAAATAGAGTTAATAGTGCTTCTACTCCAACTGCTTTTAATCTTAGAAATGAACCTGGTAAAGTTTTTTGATATTCATTAGCTAATTTTTTCATCATACTTTTACTATTATCCATTTCTCTTGATATAGAATCAAAAGAAGTTTTTGCACTTGTAGCTAATGTAGTAAAAGCGGGTCCACCCATATCAGTTAATTGTCTAATTTTATTTGTATCTTCTCCAACTGCTTTACTAACATCTCCTAAAATTGTACTTAATGATTTTAATTTTCCACTAGTATCTAAAGTACTTACTCCCCAAGTAGTTAATAATTTTGATAATTGTGAAGATGGATCCATTAATTGTCTCATAGTAGTAGCTAATCCCATTGTTGCTCTCATACCCTCTATACCATAATCTGATAAAGTGGTAACACCAGAAACTAATTCTTTTAAATTCCATCCAGCTAATGCAGCTGTTGGTCCCAATAAACGTAAGGAAGAAGTAAATGCTTCAACATTTAATGAACCTTTAATTGCTCCAGTTGCTAAATAACCAGCCGCTGTTGCTGCATCAATGCCTGACCTTGCAAATATTTTTAATACTTGTCCAATTGAATAAGCAGATGCAGTTAAATCAATCCCAGTAGATGCCGCTAAAGAAGTAGAAGCAGAAAGAGCTTTCATAGATTCATTAGTATTTAGATTAGCACTCGCTAATGTTCTTAAAGCAGTTGCAGCTTGAACTGCACTAAATATTGTAGTCTTGCCCGTTTCTCTTGCTATGCCAGAAAATTTTTGAAATGCTTGACTTGTAATAGAAGCACCATCAGCAGCATCATGAAAAGCTCTAACTATATTATCTTCAAATCTTGTTCCTTCAACTACTGCAGCAGTAAGTGAAGCGGTTACAGTCAATACTGCTTTTTGAAATATATTTCCTATAATTCCTGCTACCTTTTGAAAGGCATTTCCTAATCCATTTGCTTTATCTTGTAATTTATCTATTTCTCTACCCGCTTCATCTGTACCTTTCTTAACTCCAGAGGCATCAGCAATCATTTTAATATATAATTCTTTTAAAACCATAATTATATTTCCTTAACAGGTATTTTTAATTTATTCATTAACTCTTTAAGTTGGTTTGTTTCAGTTACTTCATATTTAGTGTCGTCTAATGGTTTACCTACTATTGCTCTATTGATAATAACTAATAACATTTGGTGTTCTAATTTCTTTCTTTTTGAAATTGCTTTTAATAGTTTTGATATCTCATTCATATCTAGCGCTTGAATATATTCTATGTTCCAACCATATTCATGCGCTAATATATCTACAGAACTTATTAAACTTTCATCTTCCAATTTAATTACACATCCTTACCAGTAGCCATTAAAATTATTGGAACTACATTTGCTAAATCTACTAAGTCCAATACTTTTTCTTCCGTTAAATCTACTGCAGATTTTTTTAAAATAATAAAACATATTTTTACTATTTTATCTAATAAATCTTCTGTAAGATTTTCATTTGTTTTTAGAATTTCTAATTCCTTCAATATTGGGAGAATATCTTTCGTTTCTTTTAGTGTTAGTGTCTTAATTTCATATTCTTTACCATCTACTAAAGTAATCATTTTTTTATCTTTTGTTATTCTTTCATCCATTTCTATTTTCCTCCTTTTTAGCTTTGTTTTGGCGAGAGAAGGTATTTGGTGATATTTTTATGGCGGTTAAAGTTTCAATAAAACCGTCTCCAAGCCTTCTCTCTATATTTAATTATGGATTTACTGCTTTTCTTATAACCATTGTAGAAACTACGAACGCGTTCTGTTCCTGCCTAACTTCATAAGAAATAACTTTACATCCCGTAATTGTTCCTGCTAACCCACCACCTTCTACTCCAGTCTGAAGTTCAACGTCAACGTATGTATTATCTAACTCTGTAGGATTAACATCAAACTTAGCCGATTCTACTCTAATTTCTAGCGACTTTGCACCTAACTCTATCCACACAGGATATCTATTATCTCCGCCCCTAAACTCTACTGGACCACCATCATAACTAATTGTAATTCCTGTACAATAAGCTATTGCTGTACCTCCACCTATCTTTATTTTACCAACTGAGAATTTATATTCAGCCACATTACACCTCCTTTATATTATTTAGAAAATATTTTTACGCACCAATTGCAAAAGCTACAACCTGAACATTTGTTAAGGCTACTTCTGTAATTGTAATAACATTTGTCAATACTGTACAAGAAACTGCTGTACCATCAACTGCTTTCTTAACAACTGCTGCCGTTAATGTTGTTAACTGCCCAACTGTTATAGTATCATCTGTAGAAACTGTTGCTTCCAATAATACTGATTTTTTTAAATTTGTTACTGTTTTTGATTGTACCTGTTTTTGCAAGTCATATGTTCTGTCTGCCATTTTATTTCCCCTCCTTTAATCGTTTATAACACATTCTAAATGAATCATTCCTATCCAATATTCTTCCTCATCATTATAACTTATATCTGCATCTACTCTAACTATTTGATTCACTATTAAATCATTTATATTTAAACTTTCACCTTTTCTATTTAAAAGGTCTATAATTTTTTCTACTATTTCAGTAGTAACTTTATATGGTTCAGTTACTTCCTTTTGTTTTACCCATACACTTATAAATACATCTGGTCTACATAATGGAATTATAGAATCGCTAGTTCCAAAAGTTTTTCTCAAAGTTATTTGTTTACCTACTCTCGTAACTGGTAATTCTCTTACCTTAATATTAGTTCCAACATGAGATGCTATTGTTGGGTCTGCTAAAAGAATTGCTCTAAGTTTTTTTAATATATCATATTTCATTTCATTGCCTTTTTTATAAAGTCAACTAAAGAATTTAAAGTTTCATTAAATGCTGGTAAAAGATAAGGACGTGGTTTGATTCCTCGTACTTCTTTAGCATATACTACTCTACCATCTTTTTGTGCCTTATTCCAAGCAGCCGCAGATGTGGGCCTGGCGCCTGATGTAACAAAAGCTAAAACTTTTTTATTTACTGGTCTTATTGGTGTTTTGCGTGGACCATACACTCCAGTTCCAAATTCTATATAGGAATTATGAGATAATACTCCTGCTACTAAAAAAGAATTCTCATTCTCTATACTTAAATCATATAAATGCGGTAACCCTATCTTATATTTTCTTTTAAAAATTATCTTTTTAATATCTAAAATTTTAACAGGTTTAAATACATCTAAATTTATTTCTGGTAATTCACAATCCAATTTTCCCATAGTAACTAATCCATGACATCTTCCACATAAAGTTATTAAATTTTCCTCCTTACTATTCATTTTATTTCTATCTTTATGATGTATACTTAATCTGTTTGTTTCTCCGCAAATTTGGCATGTATAATTATCCCTTTTTAAAATTTTAATTTTTAATTTTCTATTAAATCTCCAATCATATATTCTATTTTCTTTTATAAAAAGTGGGTTTTCTTCTCCTAATTGTCTATGTGGACTATGTTCTTTACAATAACTAGCTTCAAACCAAATTCTTTTACCACATATTTTACATTTATTATTTATTAATGTTCTGCCATCTTTATAAAAGTGACTTTTATTTCCTCCGCAAAAACTTTTCCAGTTCATATATTTATTTCTACATTCTATAGAGCAATATAATCTCATAGATTTATTTATGCCAGTTATTTCTTTTCCACAAACGCAAAAATTTCTTTTGTCATTATGCATTCTCTTAACAAATACCATATCAGTTAATTTTAAATTTTGTACTTGTTCCCATATTAAATTATTATTTCTTAAAATTAAAAGAAGGTGTGTTTTTGTAAAAATAGGATTTTTTCTATTAGTTCTAAATTTAATTTCTATACCTTCTATACTATCTCCTAATATTTTAAATTTATGAGTTTTAATTACTTTATGAGGATTACCATCTTTACTTAAAATCATATCTCCAATTTTAACTCTACTAATTTGAGTAGTTACAATTGAGTTTGGATGATATACTTCATAATTATATCCTATTAAACAAGCATATTTTAAATTTGAACCTACTCTACCTTCAACACTCTCATCTGTACTTTTAATAATTTGTCTTTCAATTGACCTTTGTAATGTTCCAGTTTTAACTGGGCATTTTAATCTTGCTACATCTGTAACTTTAATTAAAAACTGTTCTAAAGCAAATTTAATTCTGGGCATAATATTTTTATGTTGAGCAATTGCATCCTTTATTTCTTTAATATTTTGTATATCTATTGTTACCATTTATTCCTATTCATTTTCACGTAAATCACTTTCTAAGTGGTGATTTTGTCCTGCAGCATCTTTTACATTTAATACATCAAAAAATTTACTAGAATACTTAATTTTATCACCTACACGTATATTAGTACCAATAAGACAAAATAATTTATGGGTGCTGGTTATAAGTATTCCACTTTCTTCTCTAGCAACATTTCCACCTTTAGGTTGCACTAAACAAGTAATATCTGTTATTTTAGCCCACGTATCTATTGCTTCACCATAATCATTTTGAGCTCCTGCTGACCTTCTCCAAACTTCAACAGTATGTTTAAGTTGGTCTAAATATGCCATTATGATAATATACCTTTCCAACGTAAGTAAATTTTAGCTTCAACACTATTTATTTTTTCTACTCCTTCAGCAATTAAATGACATCTTCCGCAAATCCATATACCCTTCATTAAATTAGTGTCGTCCCAGTGGTGGTAATTTAGGGGTGGTGGAGTAAAAATATTGCAAATTTCACATTTTTCATCTGTTGGATAATCTCTTTTAATTCCTTTCAAATACTTTCCATCTCCTGCTTCTATAAGATGTTTTCGTGAGTATTCTTTTGCATATTTGCGAGTACAATCTTTGCATACCCATATATGATTTTTCATGTAGGACGTCCACATATTATTTTCATTAAGTACAACCTTACACTTATGGCATATTTTAATAGGATTTTGGGGTGTATTTATCATACTCCTAATACTCCAATATCTGGTTTACCAAGAGAATCTATTAACTCTTTTATTAAGTCTTTAACTGGAATTGACGCAGACGAGTTATATGAAATAGAATAATCACCAATTTTTTCACTTGAAACTGTTCCAGAAACTCCAGTTGTTTTAATGTTATATAATTCTACTACCATTAATGATGCTAATAATTCAACTTCTGCTGGTACTTCTGAATGTCCATATTCGTAAGTAACTCTCCAATTTTGAACTCCTATTTCAAAACAACTAATTTCTGTAACTCCAGATAAATCTTCTACCAATCGTATTCTATTTTCATTTCTATATAAAACATAATATTTATCATCTAATTCTATCCAAGTATCAGTAGTATCATCCTCTAGATATTCTATTTTTGTCACACTAACTACTGGAGAATTATCTAGTAAGAGAAAATCTAAATCTGTACCATCATATCTTTCTACAACTGTAAAATTACCAAATGTTTGATGTGTTTTTAAATCTACCTGCGCAGTAGCCCAATCTAACCATTCAGTCTGAATAAGGTCTTCACTTATTCCTAATATATTTGCAACTAATTCTTTACTTGTATATCTTTCCATTTAATTTTCCTCCTTTATAACTTCTGTGTAACTCTCTTGAAAATAAAAACAAAATAGAAGTAATAAAGTTTTATATTTTATATATAAAAAATATTTAAACCATATAGATAAGACAAGGAAGGATTATTTGATTGTTACGAAGTCTTTATTTCTATGACAATCATAGCATAGCATTTGGCATTTACGAACTTCTTTCATTAACCTTTTTAAACTACCACTAGTAAGTAGTTGACCAATTTCTGCTTCTTTATTATTATCGGGGTGATGAAAGTGAATTAAGCTATGAAGTTCATTTATTAAATCTCTATTACATTCTTGACATTTTCCTCCTAACCAATATATAAGATGGTTTTTTCTTCTTTCTCGTCTATAGTTTTGCGCTAATAAATCTTTTCTATTTTGAATTGCCCTTCTAATTGGATTGCTCATTATCTTATGATAGCTTTTACGTGCTTGTTCATTTACTCGTTCTCTGTGTTTTTCTATCCAAACTTTATGATATTCTTTTGGGTTGTTTTTCCAAACTCCGCCTTTCCAATTTCCCTTCATAATTATATTATACCTCAATATAAGACAAGAGGAGAAAATTTCTTTTCTCCTCTTATATATTTTAAACAGCAAAGATTAATTGAATTTGATTAGAACCACTGCTTCAGGAACTCCAGAAAGTCCCGCACTATATGCA
>Ga0315284_10016797_pt1 | contig 10375 bp, 8 predicted proteins | sample YL17G09_16_MG_FD_203696 | JGI IMG/M metagenome (GOLD analysis project Ga0315284, IMG submission 203696) | Sediment microbial communities from Yellowstone Lake, YNP, Wyoming, USA - YL17G09_16 | ecosystem: Environmental > Aquatic > Freshwater > Lake > Sediment | place: USA: Wyoming | collected...
GGGCAGGCGGACAAATTCGGAACCGGGTATCCTGTCCCGGATTTTACAGGGCCGCCGTTTCTTCCTTGGCCCCGGCTTCTCCTTTATTCGTTTCCTGATTCGTTTCTTGCGGTGGGCTTTCAGAGGAGAGCATCTCCAACTGTCCGGCCTGGTAGGCCGCGCGCAGCCAGCCCCTCCCCGCGATATAAACCTGGGTGATGAGGAAAACAGCGAGGATGCCGGCTGCGGTCGTGGTCCCAATAAGAGACTTCACCCCCAGATAAGTCAGCGAAATCGCCAGCCCCGTCAGCCCAAGGAGATAGTACAAACCGAGGGTCCCGCGGAACCTCCGGACGACGAACCGCACGGCGTCCTTGAGGGCGCGAAAAACGGTCCGGGAGTCCCTGGTCGCGATCATGATCCGGGCGTAATCCAGGACCATCTTGACCAGGTGAAGCAGGAACAGACCGAGCGCGAAGCGGATGATGACGAAGAGAACCATCTGCCTCTCCCGGGAGGGATCGCCCAAAACCCGGAGAACAGCGTTCACGGCAACGAACAAAACACCAACAGGAACCCAAACAACCGCTGAATAGATCAGGAGACGCAGGAACCGGCCGCAGAACCGTCCCCCGCCCCCGAAAAAACAAGCCGCGAACTTCTCCCGGCCACGCGGGGCGATGAGAACATTGAGGACGCCCCCCTGGAGGAAGATGTTGGCCAGGAAATAGAGCAGGATCACGATAGGCGCCGCCCGGAAAGCGGACGCGAAGGGACCGGCCGTCTGCGTCAGCATCTCCAGGATGATGTTCATATCGCCCGTCTTGAGGAGGTCTTTCAGGACGAGGCTCGGGCCAATGGAAGCATTGAAAGCCCTGGAGAAAATAACGTATAGGATGGAGGCGAACAAGATATTGAACAGCCATAGCACGGCCATGAGGTTCGGTCTTGCCGTCGCCTCGGTGACGCCCTTTTTATAGCAGGATGTGATCGTCATGGTTCTTCTCCTTACAGCGAAACGAAGGACAGCAGGTGTTGGACCCAGCCCATGAATCCCAGGGCGTATTTCCGCGCCGCCCATGGCGTCGGCGCGAGGGTCCGCGAATTGTTGGCGAAATTGACGTCCAGGAGATAGCGGTTCTCCGGGTCAACCTGGGCGGAGGTAAGCTTGACCGGAAGAGTGTAGACGAATTTCTTCCATCTGTCCCGGCCGTCCCAGGTCTCACGGACCTCCTTCCCGTCCGCGAAGGTCACCTTGATCTCCTGGGGGAAGACCCATTCTCCCAGGCGGGCGACAACGACGGTGTTTCGAAACGCCGGCTTTCGGGCCGTTCTCCGATCCGCGCCCGCCGCCGTCTCGGTCTTGGACCTTCCCGCCGCTGTCGCCTTCCCGTCAAAGATTCCTTTCCGTTCCTGGATCTCCTCGGACCGTAAGTCGGTGACCGCGTAATCCAGCTTGTCGGGGCTGTGGAGGACCTGGTCGAAGAACCAGCCGAGGCCCCGGCCGCTCGTCTCCTCGGCGGTCCGGACGAAGTCCTCGGTCCGGGGATGGCGGAACTTCCAGGTCTCGAAGTATGTCCTCATGACCCTGGCCATGACGTCCTCGCCCAGGACCCTTTCGAGGGTCAGCAACATGATCCCGGCCTTGCTGTAGACGTTCAGGCCGTAGCTCGACCCGCTGATGTAATCCCAGGATTCCCGGACGATCGGGTCGAAGCGGCCCGAACCGATCGTGGCCAGCCGCTGGTAGGAGAAATCGCCGATCTTGAGGCCGGGGAAGTCGATCATCGCCCGGTCGGCCCCATAATAAAGGCTCATGGCCTTGATCTCGGAGTAGGTGTTGATCCCTTCGTCGAGCCAGGCCTCTTCGAATTCGTTCGAGCCGACGATCCCGTACCAGTAGCCGTGCCCGAACTCGTGGATGGTCACCATCTCGGGCATCCTCAGGCCGCGCGGCAGGAAGCTCGTCGTGCCTGCGGTGAAGAGCGTCGGATATTCCATGCCGCCGGCCCCCATCCCTCCGGGCGCCGGGTCGACAAGGGTGATCGTCCCGTAGGGATAGGCGCCGTAGTTTTTGCTGTAAAACTCCAGGCCCTGTTTCAGGGCGAGGACGTAGCGGTCCCTCTGGCCGAGATGGGCGCGGTGGACGAGGAAGATCATCTCCGTCTCCACCTTGGGCTCGTCCAGTGTGAACCGTTCGCGGGATTCGACGAAGTCCGGGCAGGTCGTCCAGGCGAAGTCATGGACGTCTTCCTGGAAGTAGACGAGGCTCTTCGTGCCGTCCGAGTTCCTCGATTCCTTGACCCTTCGGCCGGTGGCGCCGACGACATAGGCCTCCGGCACGGTGATCTCCACCGTGAAAACGCCGTAGTCGGCAAAGAACTCGGATTGGGCGTGATATTGGTGACAGTTCCAAACACCGTCCCGGAGGACGCCGATCTTGGGGAACCACTGGCCGACCATGAAGAAGTTCCCGACGAAGCCGGAGCGGGCGAAAACCTTGGGCAACTTGGCCTCGAAGACGATCTCCAGGGCGGTGGTTTCCCCCGGCTTGATCGGCGCCGGGAGCGTCACCCGCATTATGGTCTGGTCATCCGGGTTGCCATCGTCGGGCGCGGCATAGGCGAGGCTGGGCGTGAGGTCCGGCCCGTTCTTGAGCCGGATGGACCTGACGGTGATGCTTCCCCAGTTAGCGTCATCGGCCTTGAAGCCCCGGGATAAGCCCCCCGATTCCTTCATGAACGTCGTCCGGTTGTTCTTGAAGGCGTTGAGGTAGAGGTGGAAGGGAAGCTCCGTCACCTCCGTATTCGAATCGTTCAGCCAGACGAGCGTCTCCCGGCCTTCCAGGGTCTTTGTCTCCGGAAGGAGCCTCACGTGGATGTCATAGTTGACGACTTGCCGGCTCAAGGCCGCGGACGTGATCCCCGGCATGCAGGCCAGGACGACGCCGAGCAGGAAATGAAACTTTTTCATTTGGAAGAACCTCCCTTGTTGTCCATTATAACGAAAACCCAGCCTCGGATGTCAAATGCCGAAAAACTCCTGTCAAGGCAACGTGAATCTTTTTGCTTTTTTGTCGTCCAAAAGGTCTCTAAGATAGAGCTCGGGAATCGGCTGACGCGGCCCCATCCGGATCAATCGGCGGTGTCTCCCGCCGGGAACCGCTCGAGGAGCCGGCGGACGAGCCCGACAGGCAGGCCGACGACGTTGTCGTAATCGCCCTCGAGGCCTTCGACGAACGCGTCGTTGACCTCCTGGATGGCGTAGCTTCCGGCCTTGTCGAGGGAATCGCCTGTGTTGAGATAGACATCGATGGCCGATGCGTCCAATTTCCTGAAACGGACGAAGCTTTCCTCGTATCCCGTGAGCCATCTGTTGACGTTCTTTTTGAACAACGCAACGGCCGTGATGACGCGATGCCGCGTGCCCGACAGCGCTTCGAGGGTTCTCCGGGCGTCCCGGCGGTCGCGGGGCTTTCCGATGATCATGTCTCCCAGGCAGACGATCGTGTCGGCGGCGATGACCAGGGACGAGGGATGATGTTCGCCGACGTCCCGGGCTTTCAGGACCGCCGCCTCAAGGGCGAACTTGACAGGGTCCGGTTCCCGGATCTTATCCTCGTCGACGCAACTTGGCACGACCCGGAAATCGTCCACGATCTTTTTCAAGAGTTCCCGTCTCCTCGGGGAAGCCGACGCCAGCACGATATCCATAGAGCGACTATAGGGGCCTTCGCCCCGCCTGTCAACCAGATCGAATCCGACTACCTATTCCAAGGACAAGCATCTCCGGGCAGCCCCATCAAAGCTATTGACCCATCCCAACTAATAAAAACGCATTAATAGTTTGACATCTTACTTTAAGCGGCCTGAAGCCGCCCTCACTCCCCCGGCCCCCGGGGAACCAGTCCCGTCGGTTCCCCCCGTCGCACCTCTGTCGGCGACGCGGACGATTTCAGAGCCCCCCTCCGATTATCGGAGGGGGTAGGGGGTGGCAAGAAATATGGACAGAGTCTTGGGCGTGTCGCCGATATAGCCTTCATAGGACTCGGGTCCCCCCTCCTCTACGGGGGCATGAGGACGGCATTCAGTGCCGTTCATACATTGAAATTATTTTGTTGCGTTCGTAATAAATTGAAGAGAACTGAATTCTTTCTTCTCAGGCGATGACGCCGATCTCCTAAGATATCCGGAATTCCGACTCGCGTCCTATCGGAAGGTTTGGATTTTTCAGGGATTGTGGACTTTTCACCCCCGGTCGATTACAATTTTAGCTTATTCTTGCGGCCGAGCGGCCCCACGGGGGGATCGCAGCTATCATCTGAAGACGCCCCGCGTCCGGGACGGCCTGGAGAGTGCTCTTTGAAATGTCTGATCATCGCGGCCGGAATGGGAAAACGCCTGTCGGGACGCGCGGAGAGCAAGCCCTTGCTCGAGGTGGGCGGACGTCCGCTCATCGAGTGGGTCATCCGGGGAGGATTCCAGGCAGGCGTTCGCGAGTTCGTCGTCGTGACCGGATATGGGCGCGAGAAGGTCGAGGGCCATCTGAGCGCCCTCGCCCCGGAATGGGGGATCTCCGTCTTCTTCGTTCGCAACGACGAATGGGAGAAGGAGAACGGGCTCTCGGTCTTCAAGGCCAGGAACGAAGCGGGCGATAAGTTCATCCTGTCCATGTCCGATCACATTTTTGACCCGGGGATTCTCAAGGACCTGGCGGGACAGCCCATCCGCGCGGACGAAACCATCCTGGCTGTGGATGCCGGTGTCAGGGACAACGCTTATGTCGACCTGGAGGACGTGACCAAGGTCCGCGTCGAGGACGGCCGGATCTCGGCGATCGGGAAAAGCATCGAGGACTACAACGCGTTCGACACCGGCCTCTTCCTCGGAACGCCGGCCCTCTTCGCCGCCCTCGAAGAGAGCCAGTTAAAAGGCGATTTCACCCTGTCGGGAGGTATAAAGGTCCTGGCGGCGAAAAGCAAAGCCAGGGTCATGGACATCGGCGGCCGGTTCTGGATCGACGTCGATGACGAGAAGGCCATGGAAAAAGCGGAAGGCGTATTGAAAGCTATGACCTGAGAGAGGGCTAAGGGACGGACATGAGGCTCAAACTGCTCCGGACGCGGACGAAAATGCTCCTCGGAGGCGTCGGGCTCCTCCTCTTTGCCTACCTCATCCTGCGGATCGGCATCGGCGTCGTTCTGGAGAGCGTCTCGCGTTTCGGGGCCTGGTTCGCGGCGATCCTCTTCGTAGGGGCCTGCTGGTTGTTCTTTCAGGCTTGCGCCTGGACGATCATCCAGAACGCTTACTTCCAGAAGGTCCCGTTTTTCCGGCTGTTCCGGGTCCGGATCATCAGCGACGCGCTCAACATCCTTCTCCCCTCGGCCAGCCTGGGCGGAGACGCGGCCCGGGCCTACCTGATCAAAGGAAACGTTCCCCTCAAGGAGGGAATTCCCGGCGTCTTCTTTGATAAAACCGTCGAATTCGTCGCGACGGCGATCTTCCTGGCGGTGGGCCTCCTCCTGGGGGCCGTCTTCATCCGGATCCCTGAGGGACTTCTTGCCCCAACGCTCATCTGCCTGGCGATCACGACGGTCGGCCTTGTCCTCCTGATCTTCTTTTCGGTCCGTGGGTTCTATGGCATCGTCCTGAAGATCTCCGGGCTCCTCTCGAAAGCCCAGCGCTGGGTTCTGAAGCGGGAGGAACAGCTCCGGGCCCTGGACGGGAACCTTCGGCTCCTTTACGCGCGGGTAAATCTCAAGACCGCCGCCGCTCTCGGGCTGCATATCCTGGCCCGGCTGACAGGAGTCCTCGAGGTGCTGATCATCCTGAGGGTTTTGGGCGTGCCTGCGGATTACGTCCAGGCTTGGTTCATTACGGCCGTCGTCGTTATCTCCAACACGATCTTCTTCATCCTGCCGGGGCAGTGGGGGATCATGGAGAGCGCCAGCATGCTTGTGCTGAAGAGCCTGGGCCATCCGGCCGCCATCGGCCTCAGCCTCAGCGTCATCCGGAGGATCCGGAAGCTGGCCTTTGTCTGTTTGGCGCTGATCTTTTTCATGTCGGAGAAAAAGGGCTTGCCCTGAGTATAAGGAGTGGCCACGTGCGATTGGACAGAGCTGTCGTTCTGACCGGCCGGCGGGGGGGAGTCCCCTCCGGCGCAAAAGACGTCCCCCCGCGGACCATCCTGGGTCTTCCCATGCTCGAACGGGCCCTCCTGACGGCCTTCCAGGGCGGGGTGAGGGAATTCATCCTGATCGGAGAAGACCGAGAAGCCGGGAAGGCGATCCTTGCTTCTCTCGGCGATGACAAACGCTTCAAAGAGAAAGACATGCGTTTGGAGTATGTCCCTCTTTCCGGACTTACAGATCTCGTTTGCCGCGAAGGTCCCAGGGGCCGGTTCTGGCTGATGGACGGGGACCTTGTCTTTGCCCCTGCGGTCCTTGAGAAAGCCGCCCAAGCCGATCCTGGCGAGGACAGGGACCTTCTCGTGATCCATAGCCTTGAGGCGGGCGAACCCGGAGAAAGGCCCATGATCAAAACGGCCGATGACGGCCGGACCGTCGCGGCTTTCGGCGGAGATGGGGGGGGGCGGGCTGCGTCTTTCGCCGGCTTGGGCCTCTGTTCGGGCGAAACGCTCGCCAGGCTGGCCGAAGCCTTCAAGAAGCGCGGCTCCGTTCGTCTGGACACGGACGTTCTGGCGGAAACATTCGATCCGGCCCGGACGGTCGCGGTAGACGCCGGTCCGGATTTCTGCGAAACGGTCACCTCCAAGGCGTCAGCCAAAAGGGTCGAGCGCTATCTCATCGGGACGGCCAGGAAGCCGACCGACGGCTTTTTCTCCCGCAACTTCAACCGCCATGTCTCGACCTTCCTGACCCCACATCTCCTTAAGATCAATGTTTCGCCGACGGAGATCAGTGTCGTCGTTCTCTTCGTCGGGCTCCTGAGCGGCTGGATTGAGGGGAGGGGGGGCTACCGGAACGCCGTCCTGGGAGCGTTCCTGTTCGAGCTGGCCTCGATCATCGACGGCTGCGACGGTGAGAACGCCCGCCTGACCTTCCGGAGCTCCAAGCTCGGGGGCACACTGGACGTCACCGGTGACGCGCTGACCTTCGTCTTCTTCTTCATGAGCCTGTCGATCGGCCTTTACCGGTCGACGTGGAACAACTTCTGGCTCATCCTCGGAGGCCTTTCCTTGTTGTCCATGATCCTGTTCTATGTCCAATTCTCGATCTATACCCAAAGGTCCGGGATCGGCAATCATATCGTGGCCGTCGTCAAGGACATCGAGAAAAGCGCCGGCCGGCCGGGCTTTACCGGGAAAATCGACTGGATCGCCTCGAAGATCGCTCCCGTCTACAGGCGGGACTTCTTCTCCACCTGGGCCTTCCTCTTCATCCTCTCCGGCGGGGCGAAGATCTTCATGGGGATCCTGGCCGTGCTCACTCCCGTGGAAGCCGTCTATATGTTCTTCTATTCGCGGCGGCGGCTCCGGCAGGAAAAGACCGCCGAAGTCGAGGTTTGAATCGATCTACCGGCGGAAGCCTTCACCGATGAACTTCAACCCGTCCGCGATCCTGGAGCGCCGGATTGAAATTCTCCGGCCATTCGATTAGGATACTGATAAATGCTGAAAAAACACCCCAAGGGATTAGCTTTTGTCTTCTTTACCGAGATGTGGGAGCGGGTCGGCTTTTACACGCTCATGGCCATCCTCGTCCTTTACATGGACAAGACGCTGGGCTGGTCCGACTCCAGGAAGGGCGATTATTACGGCCTCTTCCTCGCCCTCTGCTACTTCGTACCGCTCTTCGGCGGCTGGATCGGCGACCGCGTCCTCGGCCAGCTCAATACCGTCAGGATCGGGGCCGTCCTTATGGGGTTGGGTTATGTCGGATTGGCGTTGTCCTCCAGGACCCAGTTGACGACGTTCTTCGCCGGGCTGTTCCTCGTTGCCGTCGGGACGGGGATCTTCAAGGTTAACCAGTCCGTCCTCGTCGGGAACCTCTACGCCGGCAAGCCGCAGCTGAAGGACGCGGGCTTCAACATCTTCTACATGGGCGTCAACATCGGGGCCGCCATCGCGCCCCTTATCGCGACCTACATCAGCGCCGTTTACAACAGCTACAACCTGTCGTTCTGGGTCTGCGCGGCCGGGATGGTCATCGCCGTGTTCGTTTTCCAGGCGGGGCGGAAACACCTGGCCGGCGCGGACAACAAGCTCGCTGCCCGGGCGGCCTCGGGACGCCCCGAGTCGCCTGACAAACGCGTCATGGGCCGCGGCGAGGAGCGGCAGCGGATCGCGACGCTCGTGACACTCTACGTCATCGTCATCTTCTTCTGGGTGGGCTTTTATCAAAACTACTTTGCTCTGACGCTTTTCGCCGAGCGCTCGACGAAGATCTTCAAGTTCCTGCGGCCCGAGACCTATCAATTCTTCGGGCCGTTCTTCATCCTCGTCCTGACCCCCCTGCTTCTCTCCCTCTTCGGCCGCTGGAACCGGAAAGGGAAGGAGCCTTCCACCCCGGTCAAGATCTTCTTCGGGATGCTCATCATGAGCGTCTCGATGGTCGTCATGGTCGCCGCCTCGCTGGCCGGCGGGAACAAGGACCTGAACATCATGTCGCCGGCCTGGCTCATCGGGACGTATTTTGTCGTCACCTTGGCCGAGATCCTCATCTCCCCCATGGGCCAGTCGTTCGTCTCCAAGGTCGCCCCCCCGAGGTTCGCGGGAGTAATGATGGGAGGCTGGTTCGCGGCCACCGCGGCCGGGAGTTACGGGTCGGGCCTGCTGGGAAAGTCCTACAGCCGTTTCGCCCACCACCAGTACTTCCTCCTCCTGACCGGCCTTCTCGCCGTCTCGGCCATCCTCGTCCTGGCCTTCCTGAAGAAATTGAAACGTTTTGCCGCCTGAAAAGAAAGGAGCTCGGGAATGACTCTCATCCAAGAGAAAGTCCGGCAGGCCGTGGGCCTGCTCAAGGAATTCGATATCGATTGTTGGCTCACGTTCACCCGCGAAAGCGCCATCAACGGCGACCCCGTGTTGCCTTTCCTCGTGACGGCCGATGTGACCTGGCATTCGGCGTTCATCGTCGGCCGGGACGGCAGGACGCGGGCCATCGTCGGTCTCTACGACAAAAAGACGGTCGAAGAAACGGGGGCCTACGACAGCGTCGTGGGGTTCGTCACGGGCATCAAGGAACCGTTCCAGGAATACATGATGGCGCTCGACCCGCGGCGGATCGCGGTCAATTATTCCGAAGGGAGCGAGATCTGCGACGGCCTGACCCACGGCATGTATCTCACGCTCCATCGGCTCCTCGCGGAGATCGGGATGGCCGAAAGGCTCGTCCCGGCCGAAAGGCTCGTCTCCGCCCTCAGGGAGAGAAAATCGGCCAGCGAGATCGGCTTCATGAAGGAGGCCGTCCGGACGGCCGAAGAGATTTTCGGGCAGGTCCACGGCTTCATCGCGCCCGGCCGGACGGAGAAGGAGATCGCCGCGTTCATGGTGTCCGAGGTCAAGCGGCGCGGTCTCGAGCTTGGCTGGGCCGAATCGACGTGCCCGGCCGTCTTCACGGGGCCCGACACCGCCGGCGCCCATTACTCGCCGACGGACCGGAAGGTCGAGCCCGGCCATGTCTTGAACATGGATTTCGGGGTCAAGGTCAGCCGCTACTGCTCCGACATGCAGAGGACGTTCTACGTTCTCTGCCCGGGGGAGAGGCAGGCCCCGGCCGACGTCGCCCGGGGGTTCTCCACCATCGTCCAGGCCATAGAGTCCTCCAGGCAGGCCATGAAACCCGGCGTCCAGGGTTTTGACATCGACGCGATCTCCCGTAAGGTTATCGCCGCCGCCGGCTACGAGGAGTTCCCGCACGCGCTCGGGCACCAGGTCGGCCGCTTCGCCCATGACGGGACGGCGCTCCTCGGCCCCAAGTGGGAAAAATACGCCCAAAAACCTTTCCAGCTCCTCGAGGAGGGGATGGTCTTCACCATCGAGCCGAGGCTCACCGTCCCCGGCCGGGGCGTCGTGACCGTCGAGGAGATGGTCGTCGTGACGAAGGACGGCGCCGATTGGCTGTCTACGCCGCAGAAAGAGGTCCTGCTCGTCGGATGATGCCTAGGCCATGCGGGTTGCGCCCGGAATTCGATCTATAATAAAATTCCGGTGCTATTGTTTTCCAAGGAGTGAACATGGGGCTCTCTGCAAGCGGTTTTACCGGGTACACGGGTAAGCTGGCCTGGGTCGATCTCGCGGCGAGGAAAACTTTCGTCGAGCCGGCCGATCCCGCCGTTTACCGGGATTACATCGGCGGCCGGGGCGTCCAAGCCCGCCTCATCTATGAACATCTCAAGAGCTCGGGACCGCTCGAGGACCCCCTTGGGCCGGGGAA
>Ga0315284_10016798_pt1 | contig 10375 bp, 4 predicted proteins | sample YL17G09_16_MG_FD_203696 | JGI IMG/M metagenome (GOLD analysis project Ga0315284, IMG submission 203696) | Sediment microbial communities from Yellowstone Lake, YNP, Wyoming, USA - YL17G09_16 | ecosystem: Environmental > Aquatic > Freshwater > Lake > Sediment | place: USA: Wyoming | collected...
GGTGATCCAAGTGACCGGAGAGGCCTGAAACGAGGCAAGTACCTGGCGCGGCGGCCAGAGAGGAAGGTTGAAGGTGGTCACCATGAGGAAGAAGGCGCAGCAGAAGACGTCCAGAGCGCACGAGGCCCACATGAGCGCGAAATCGGCCTTGCGCCTGGGATCGGCCTTGCACAAGAGTTTGGATCTGCGCCGAAGAGACCACAGCAGCAGCCCGGTGAAAACTACGGCCGCGACGTTCTGGGCCCACTCGCCAAGCCAACCCAGCCAAGTCGCACTCCAGAAGAGGAGGTGTCCTCGGCCGAACACCAGCCAAGTTAGTGGGGCGGGAATGGCGACCACCGCGAATAACATGAGCAAGAAGCCGCCTGTCCCTTTATATCGCTTGTTTACCAAAAACGCCCCGAGCGCCAGCCAAAGCGCAACTGTGGAGAGAAGAGCTGCCATCGCGATCCGCCCACTTCCCGCGGCTAGCGGCGCGATCATCTCCGAGGGGATGATGCTGGCGCCATGAACGGGCACGAACAGGCAATTCTCCGCCGTGAGTCTGGAATGCGTAAGGGGCCCCTCGGTCCACCCGCACTCTGTGCCGGGTGGAAGCCTGAATCTCACTTCCCGGTTCGGCGACATGGCGCGAGGAACGGACAACACCTCTCTGAACAACCAGGTCCGCTTTGCCACCCAGGAGGCAGGGATGCGTGCGGTGTGAGTAACCGTGTAGGTGAACCACGGCTGAAAAGGCCCTTTAGGTTGCCTTCCATTCCGCCGGAACTTCATGAGGCTGAACGAAGGTGTGATCGTGGATCCCGGGCCCTGCAATTGACTCTGCGTAGCCGAGAGAGCGCCGGACTTGGCCGCTCTGCTCACCTCTCTACACACACTGCAGAACTTCTCGTGTCTCGGCAGCCCGAAAGGCACTGCACCAGCGTGGCACAACTCGATGGTCCCGTCTGACTCAAGCTCAGGATCGCTGGTCTTCACCGCGATGTTTCCATGACAGAATCGCGCTTGCTCCCAAGGGGAGACGGATACCCGCCAGCCGACGGCGAGGGCTGTGAAGTCTTTCGGCGTCTCTACCCGGGTCTTCTCGCGAATGGTCAGTAGATAGTCGCCGTTCGTGTCGTAGGTCAGCGCCGCGTCGAGTTGGGGTGTATCCACATTGTATCGCGGCGCCGTCTGCGTGTCGTAGTCGGGGAGGGTCGGCCCATGATCCGGCCTTGCCTTGGCGGCGGCGCCTTTCTGCTGGCCGGGACTAGGCCACAGGCCCGGGGAACCCCAGACATCGAGACAGGTCGGAGCTGAACCCCAGTCAAGATCTTGGCCGATCTCTAGGTTCTCTTGGCGTTGCTCTCCAGCTTCGTCCCGCAGGTAAAGCCTGCGAAGCCCACACTTCGTCCTAAAAGTGCAACCCTTGTGGCACTCCTCCTCTTCCGGGAAATCTCTCCCCAGGTCTCCCTTGCTGGGGATCCAGATGCGGTCTGCCCACAACTCATCTCGGACGAACCGGACCTCATCGAGCGCGCGCGCCACCCGCCAGGGATCGACACCAAGCACGTCCTTTGCAGACGAGGGGTATCCGGCCGTCGCGCTAGATCCCTCTACCCCGGAGGAGTCAGAGCCTTTGCCCGCGGAGGAGTAGTTGACCGAGGCGAAGTCAGGGGCAGATACCGCCATCAGCGCGCGACGCAGCTGCCCTTCGGCTTTGTCACCATTGCCGAGGTGGCAGTAGGCGACATACAGTGGGAGGTGAAGCAGGGCCGTCAGATCCGAGGAGGAGTGGGCCAGCGGGAGGGCGGTCAGTCCACGTTGGCGAGGGAACCGCGTTTCCCCGGGATCCCCGAAGTAGCGGCTGGCCTCGTCCCAGAACGGTTCGGCTTCCTTCCAGCGGTGCTGCTGGGCCAAGAGGTAGCCATAAAGCGCGTAGGTGGCCGCAGGACAGTGCTCTTTGAAGAGTTCTCGCCGCAGCCCCCCTTCGATCAGCGACAGAGCCTTGGGATGTTGTGAGTCGAGGGCGTGGTCCAGCCCTGCCAGCCTCGCCAGCTTCTCTTCGCCAAGGATGGTGTTCGGGATGCCGAAATCGTCGAGAGGCGGTTCCAACCCACGGCACTTGAGGGTGGGCATCTTGTCGCCGCTCGGATGCAAGTCTCCGTCCGACTCGTCGGGGTTGTGCCAGATCCGACGCTCGACGAGCAGTAGCTTTTGCTGCTCCTTGGGGAGGTTTGGCTTCGGCCTCGCCATCCTCGACCGGAGCCAATGCTTGACGTTCTGCAGCCGGGAAGGCACAGCGGGAGCAGGAGTCGCCGGGTCTTGACTAAGCAGAACCAGCAGGACGAGACTGACGGCGAAGCCGCAGACGACCAAGGCAGACACGAACCACCACTTCGACTCCCGGGGCCTCTCATCACGAATCTCAGCCATTCCCTCCTCCTGACGTGTCGGAATCAGCACTGACACCCATCCCGGGCGGCGAACGCCGACAACTGCCCGTCCGGACAGCTTGGCCGTGCGGATCCGTTGCGACGGCTGGCATTCCGGTGCTGGAAGGTCTCTATGTCAATGGCGAGTTCGTCGGCACACACACCAATTCCTTCCTTTCAGGAAGAAGCGATTTGCGGGGAGCACGTTCGGCGTCCCTATGCCTAGCGGCTTGCCGGTGCGGAATCGCGCGGGATACCTAGCCACCGAGTTGGATGTCGGCCGGGGCAAGTCAGATCGCAGGGAGCGGAGGGAAGAGCCAGCGGCGACGACGCGCATAATGCAGCACGTCGGCCGGAAGAGGCGCAGGTTGATCGGCTGTCAGCTCGCTGGCGAGGGCCGCCCGACACGCGGCCAGATCGTCAGCCGGTTGACCGGGGTCAAGATGGAGGCTCGGGTCTGTTGGGGCGTCGGACTCGTTGGCGAACCGGGAGTCGCCGAGGATGAGGTCTGGCGGCCCAAGGCGCAAGGCGTGATCGGCGTCTCGCTTAGGCACCTCGCCGAACACTCGCTGCCAGCGGTGATCGGCTCCGCTGTCACCGCGTTGACGCGCCAGCGCGAAGGCCAGCAAGGGGAGATCGGGGGGCAGGCAGTCCGGCGGCAACGTTAGCGCCTCGGCGATCAGGTGGTCCACTTCGTAGTCGCCATGCATGGCGCGTGTCTCAATGCGATAGAGGAGGTGCCACCCCGCAAGGGCCGATGCCTCGGCCTCGCTGGACCAGGACTCCACGGCGATGGTGTCCAGCAGGCCCTCGGCGCGCGAAGCATCGCCTGCCATCACTGCGATCATGGCGTCAGCGAGCGCGACTACCGGCGTGTCCATCCAGCCGCGAGCGAGGATGGCGCGACGCCGGCGTTCGAGCGAAGGCGTGCTCAGACGCCGCCCGAGAATGTGGAGGAGGGTCAAGTGGGAGTTGACATCTAATGGGCGCAGGCGCAAGGCCATCCGCGCCTGTACTTCGGCCTGCGCCAAGCTTGCTTCGTTGCCCACGCGCGCCATTAGACGCGCCAGGAGAAGGCGCAGCGGTCCATAGTTGGGGTCCCACTGTAAACCGCGTGTCAGCTCCTCTTCTGCCTCCACGAGACGCCATCCAGCGAGGCGCCTCTCGGCCAGGGCGAAGGAGGCCATCGCCGCTCCCTGTGGGAACTCCGGCGCGACTGCTCGTTGCAGGCCCAAGATCTCATCTTCGTCTGCCCTCTGAAGGAGTGCCTGGGTCGTGCCGACGGAGCCCCCTCGTGGTTGCCATTTGAGCAGCAGATCCAGGAGTCTTACGGCAGGTTCGCCGCCGATCCGAGGGTCGGCGGCGAGTCGCGCGAGGGCGGTGCGAGCGCCCCGAATGTCATCGCACGCCCAGGAGGCCCAGGCCATGAGGAACAAAGCCTGCCCAGAGAGGTGGCGCCCATGGGTGATGGGCCACTGCTGGAGCACCTCCAGGGCGCGCTTTGGTCGGCCGCGCGCCAGCAGCGCCCTGGCGGCCGCGACGACAGCCTCGGTGGATCCTTCGGCCATCAGCAAGCTCAATGCAGCCCGCACCGCCAGGTGGAGGGTGCGAGTATCCTCCTGACCGGAGACGCGCGCGGCCAAGAGCAGTTGGGTGCGCGCCGCCCGCGCCCACTCCCGGGGGATGCCGGGGAAGGTGCTGCAGAGGCCGAGCGCGAGGAGGAGGGGATCGGAGGCCGCGAACCGACGCCCGTCAGCTTCGGTCAGCAACGACGCCAGCAGCCTCCCGCGTGAGGGCGAAAGCTCGGCGGCCGCGCGACGGTAGTAGAACGCTTCCCGCTCTCTGCCCGTCGCGCGGGAAAGCTCGGCAAGCAGGTCCCACAGCTCCTGGAGAGCGCGTCGCCCGGCCTGGGAGCGCCGTAGCCGCCGCACCGGGCAGACCTCCAGTGCGGTCTCAGCTTCGGCGAGGAGGTGCTCAGGCGCCACCTTCGACAGGCGTGCGCGAAGACTCCCTGTGAGGGCGCGGAGGGAAGAGACCTCAACCAGACGCTGTTCAGCGCCCGGCCAGTCGCGCGTCACGCTCTTTCTCCTGCAATTGGGCGAGAATCGCCTCCGGCGAGTAACGGATGGCGATCTCAATGCGCCGATTCAGACGCCACGCGCGTTCGTCGTGCCCTACCGCGCCCGGGACCGGGTGGTACTCAGCATAGCCGGCCGCGGTGACGAGCTTCGGGTCGAGGCTCACTCCGGGCCGCGGGTCGGCTAAGATATGTACGACGGCGGTCGCGCGGGCGACGGAGAGCTCCCAGTTCGAGCGAAACGGATAGGTGATGGGGCGCTCGTCGGTGTGTCCTTCGACCCGGATTGCGGCGAGGTCCGACTGGTGGGTCCGCAGGATTTGCCCGAACTGCTGGAGGAGGCGAATGCCCCCCGGATCCAACACCGCCTGGGAGGTCGGGAAGAGGATTCTGTCGCTGAAGGTGAACTTCTGCTCTTCTCCGTCGACGTAGTCCTTTAAGGCATTTCCCCAACGATCCGGGAAGGTCTTGGCAACTGAGGCGCGGAGCGTTTTCTGACGCCGGTCAATCTCCTCGTAGATGTCCGCCCGCATGGACTGCAGCGCATGGAGTGCGCTAACCAAAAGGAGAATCATGATGGTGGCAATGGTGATGTCAACCAGCGGCGGGAAGGGATTGAGGAGAGCCGATCCTCGGCCGCGCCTGCGCCTGGCGCGCATAGTCAGCGCCTCCTCAAAAGCAGGTTGAGCAATCGTGCTATCGTACCCTCCGCTCCGCCCTGTGGAGTGAGGGCAGGCCGATCGGCCGGGCGCGGCGTGCTGACTGTGAACTCAGGGGAATCGGCACTGAGATAGGGCCCGTCACCATCGGCCTCACGCGCCACGCGGCCGGGAACCGCCATGTCACCGGCGGTCGTGATCGGCGGCCGAAGCGGAGACCTGCGGATAACCTCCGCCTCCCCGCGGTCCCGCGAGACGGAGGCTTTCAGCTCGGCAAGCTGGGCGGCAACGGAGTCCGGGATGCTGCGGGCCGCGTCCGCGAAACTGTCTATCGCGCCAGCGAGACGTGAGGCGACAACGTCGGACATGTCAGGTAGCGACTCCAAGGCCTCCGCGGTCCGCTCCTCCACGGCTTCGATCAGCCCCAGGAGGGCCTGGTGCGTGCTGCCGTGAGTCGCGGTCTCGTTGACGATCAGTTCCTGCAGTCGCCGCCCCACCTCTTCGATCATGCGCTGCTGGCGCGCCGCGGCGTCTTGCGCGGCGGCCGTCTCCTGCCTAAGGTGTTCTGTGGTGTGCTGACGCATCGCGTCGAGATGGGAAAGTTGCTGCTGCAGGAGGTGCTGCAGGCGTTGTTCAGCGTCGGAGGAGATCGTCTTGAACGCCTCCGCCGACTCATCCCGGACTCGCTGCAAGGCGCTGACGGTGGCTTGGAGCATCGCGGAGAGCTCGTCCTGGCCTGCCTGCGCCGTCTTGGCGGTCTCGGATACGGCTCCGGCCGCGGTGAGTAAGCGTTCTCCGAGTTGGTCGAGCAGCGACTGCACATTCGCCTCTCGCTCGCCCACCTTCGCAAGCAACTCCTGGACCCGCGCCTGCGCGTCGTTCAGCGCCGCCTGCTCAGTCTCCAGCGTCGCGACTTGATGCCCGAGCGCGTCGATGTGATTGGAGAAAGCCTCCATCGTCTCGGTCCACTGCCCGGCGGTGGAGGCCAGCGCGCCGGACGCAGTCGCGGAGGCCCGTTCGAGTGCGGCGGAAGCGCTCGCCAGATTGGCCACGCTGCGGCTGAGATCGGCTCCCGCGGTCTCCGGCGCTCGCAGTTCCGGCAGCAGGGCGGGGGCCACTATCTCGTAAAGGTAGTCCTCCGCTCGGCCCAGCGTGCGACCCTCATACCAGGAGTAGAGGGCGTTGGCGCCGCTCATCAAGATGCTGGCGAGGAGGCCGGCAAGCGTGGCCCCGAATACCGTCTGCATCTCGCCCAGCGTTCCGGTGAGACCCTTCACGATCTCCACTACCTTGGTAGGCGAGAACTCGGTGGCCCGCACGGCCGGCACCATTTGGAGCAGCGCGCCCCCCAGGCCCAGCACCGTCCCCACGAGACCCAGCAGCAGGAAGATCGTGGCGAGATATTGGGCCGCTTGGTTGCGGCGCGTCTCCTGGACTTCCAGCAGGTTGTTCAGTGCAGACAGCGCCAGCTCGGGGTGCCTCCGCAGTCGCCACAGCCCCTCGATCCCCCGCCGGATCACTGTATCAGCCGCACTCGCGTCGAGTCCCGCGCTGGCCAGCAGACCGTTGAGATCCGCACCACCGAACTGATGGGCGCGCCGCCTGGCCGCCGCGACCAACTCGTCCTCCCTGCGCATGACGCGGAAGTTGCGCGCCACGAAGAGCAGGCCGGCGATCAACAGCGCCCCAATCACCAGGCACACGGCCTGGCCTTCCGGAGTCGCCCGCAGGAACATTACCGACAGCGAACGAAGCATCCCCTTTTTCCCTCCCGGGAATGGCGCTGAGAGACGGCGATCTTAGGCGCCACCGGCAATCATTCCACACGCCCTGGAGCGCGCGTCTCGCCGGCCGATCCCATCGCCTGTCCCTCGAACTACTCGGCAAGAGGAAACTCTACTTGCCTGCGGAACTATGTTTCGACAGCGGCCGCGTCTCACCCTTTCTTGACTCGCGCGGCCTGTCAGGTAGTGAGGTAGATATGATCTCTACAGGAGCGCAGAGCGAGCCATGAGCGCACGTGCCATCGTGACCTGTCCGGGCTGCGGAGACCCCCTCCCTGACACCTCCGCCTGTTACTGCCTGCGGTGTGGTTGTCGGCTGGGGCGATTAGTTGACCCGGACCGAAACCCGCGCTGCCCGCTGGCGGATGGAATCGGCCGCTTCCAGATCACGCTCCAGAACCGGGGCGTGGGGTCGGCCCAGGTTGCCGTCGAGCATGAGTTCCGGGGCTTGCTGGTAAGCTGTGATACCGGCGCCGCACCAGCAGTGGCGACCGACGGGTGGTCAGGGTACCTAATCGGCCCGGGCACGGAGGAACGGCTGGACTTCACCGTCCCCGAGGCCGAGATCGCGGGCCGCAGCCAGTTCCGCGTCGACCTCCTAATCTGGGACGAGGACGGCGCGCACGGCGCCTACGGCCGTGGCTATGAGCCCCCCCCGCCCCGCCGTGTCACGCTGTGGCCGCGGGTGGACGTGTTGAGCCCCGGTCGGCTGGACCTTCCGCCGGAGTTACTGGTGTTTCCGCGGCGCTATCAGAAGGCCCGAATCATGCTTCGCAACCTCGGGCAGCAGCCTCTCCCCGTGATCCTCGGGCCCCTCCCCGCAGGGTTCCAGTTCACCACGGAGACGGAGGCGATTGGGGGCCCATCCGCGCCTCTGGAGGGGTTGAGCGCAGATGAACGCACTCTCACGCTGACCCTCCCGGGGGAGGGAGAGCGGTGGGTGAGTCTGCTCGCACCTCCTCTCAGCCAGCCCTGGAAGGCGGACGAGGCGCGACTGCGAATTCAGCCGGGTGATGGGAAGCCGCACGCGGTCGCCCTGCACCGGGAGCCGATTTTCCCAGGCTTCAGCGAGGAGTACGCCTACATCTTGGGGATAGACTTCGGCACAGCCGAGTCCCGAGTTTACGCCAGCCCTGCCTTGCGCAGTGCGGAGAAGCGGGAGCCGGAGGAGGTGGTACGACTCGACTCGACCATGACCTTCAGCCGAGACGATCCAGATCAGTTCACTATCGGCCGGCCGCGGAATCTGATGAAGGACTACCTGCCAGACTGGGGGGTCTCGGGGATGAAGATGCTACTCCGGGAGGGCCGGCCTCGGTCCCTTGCTGGGCGCAGTCGCTCCCCACATGAGTTGGTCACGCAGTTCTTGCGCCATCTCCGAGGGCTGATCGCGGATTCAAACAAGCTAGACCAGCCCAACGCGCTTGAGCTGTCCCATTCCTGCGTCACCGTTCCGGCGATGGATACGCCGGACGATCGCAAGCGACAGGCGGAGGAGACGCGCGGGGCGGCGATCGCGGCCGGGTTCCTCGCGCCGGCCCTCTCCATCCACCTGGAGCCTGAGTGCGCGGGGCTCGATTTCATCCACCGCCGTGGCAGAAAGGGCTTTGAAGGATTCGATCCTCGGTATGGAGATCTGATCTGTATCTTTGACTGCGGCGCCGGGACAACGGACATCAGCATTCTGCGCTATCTCATCGGGGACGGTGCGGAGACCGCCGAGGGCGCTGGAGATGAGGTCCGCCTGGAGGTGCTGGGTACTGCGGGAGTGCGGTTTGGCGGCGACCTCATAGACCGGTTGTTGGCCGCGGCGATAGTGAGCAAACTGGAGGAAGGGAATCGGTTGCGCGGGGATCCTCCCGCCGCCACCTCCGGAAATATCATCGAGTCGGACGATAAGACAATCAATAGCAAGTTCACCATTGAAGGCGATCCCACTGAACGAAATACCGCCAACATGCCTGACGAAGTCCGGCCGGCGAAAGAGGAGTTCTACGAGAAGATCCGCTCCGAGAAGACACGGGAGGCACGCGCCCGCGCGGTGCGAGAGCGGGTGATGGTGTGGCCGCCTAAGGCCGGGCCGAGCGATCCCGCGCGAGTGGAGTTGTCGAATCGGGAGATTGACGGATGCCTCGCCCCTTGGCTGGAGATGGTGCTGGAGACCGGGATTCACCCCCTGATGCACGAGAAGGTTGGCACACCACTGCGAGAGCTGCTGGAGCAGGCGGGCCTGCGGAGGAGCCAGATGAGGTGGTGCTGCATGACCGGCGGGTCGAGCTTGGCGGTGCCGATTGAAACGGCCGTGGCGCGATTCTTCAGCCCGGAGGCCGGCGGGTCCCAGCAGTTCCGGCTGATCGTTCCGCCTGTGGACGACATCCGCCTAAGCGTGGTGCGGGGGGCGGCCATGCGGCATCAATACCGGATCGAGGGCGGACTGCCCTGCGCTATCACCGCGACGGTGACACCGCTGCTGTCAGGTTATGAACACCTGAAGAGAACGCGGGAGGCGCTGCCGGCGGGAGCCCCGGACGGGACCGAGGGACAGACCCTTTCCGTAGGGTTCGACTTCGGCTTCGACGTCTCGGTGAGCGTCGGCGTGGACTACGGCGGACGGATCAAGGGAGAGATCTACCACCGCACGATCTACCTGGAGGGGGGAGAACCGCAACGGATCACCGTGCATGTCGCCTACCGCCAGGGCCGCGTCTTCCTGACGGTGACGGCCGGCCCGGAGACAGAGCAGCAGCCGGTGGTGAAGCCTGACTTGCCGATCTTGGTGGTGTGACCCGAACACGACGTCCCCGCGTTCGCCCAGGAGGAGGCGCACATGAGAACACGGTGGCTGCTGGTCATCCCCTGTCTGGCCGCGCTGCTGTCGGCGCCCAGCGACGCGGCCGCGCCGGTCACGTGGCAGAAGTACCAGGACGAAAAGCTCGTGGGCAGTCCGAGCGTGTGGCAGACGGACGACCCGCACCCTCTCAGCGCCAACGTGTCCTTCCGCTCTACCGGCCCGGTGGGCTCTGCGGTCTTGTTTTTCACACGCACCAAGGGGGACAAGCCTTCGTCCTTCTCCGGGGAGCTTCGCACATCGGAGGGAACGTCGGACCTCACTTTCTCCGGCCTCTACGAGGAGGCGGACCGCCCGCAGTGGCGGGTGACGGTGACGGCCCCCCAGGATAACACCACCAATGGGTGGGTGGATCACAAGCCCAACAACGGCGCCACACTCACACTGAAAGCGAGCGACAAAGAACCAAGCAGGCTGTGGCTGTACACCTTGGACAAGAAGGTGAACTGCCAGGGATCGCCCAAGGCCCAGTTCGTCCGGCTCAGCGGCGAGAACGTGACGGTGAGGCTAAAGGAGCCGACGCAGGCCGCGGCGGCGCAGCCTCCACCGCCCCCGCCGCCCCCGCCGGATGGAGGCAAACGTGGATTCCCCTT
>Ga0315284_10016799_pt1 | contig 10375 bp, 12 predicted proteins | sample YL17G09_16_MG_FD_203696 | JGI IMG/M metagenome (GOLD analysis project Ga0315284, IMG submission 203696) | Sediment microbial communities from Yellowstone Lake, YNP, Wyoming, USA - YL17G09_16 | ecosystem: Environmental > Aquatic > Freshwater > Lake > Sediment | place: USA: Wyoming | collected...
TGGACTGGAAATGAATGCCAAGCCCCAGGAATTTAAAAATGGGGACGAAATTGACAGGCACCGCCCGAAGGACGGTATCATCGCCAAGGATGAAAAGGATGAAAATGAGAACGGCCGACAGGATGAAGGCGATGATCTGGCTATCCGCCAGGCTGCTTACCCAAAGGCCAATGGAAAGGTACGCGGCTCCCAGGAAGAGGGCGCCGAAATATCCGGCGGCAATTACCCCGAAATCGGGGCGGCCGATGAAGAAAAGGATAGCGGGGAGCACGAGGGAAAGGAGAAGGTTGATGACAAGGAATGAGAAGCTGGAAAAGAATTTGCCGAGTACCGCCTCCCAGGGGGTAACGGGCGCCGTGAGCAGAATCTCAACCGTGCCCATTTTCCGCTCCTCGGACATCTGCCTCATGGTGATGGCAGGGATGAGGAGAAGAAAAATCCAGGGCAGGAGCGCGAAATAGCCGCGCATGGTAGCCTGGCCGACCAGAAAAAACCCGCGGAAGAAAAACCATGAGGTAAGGACCAGGAAAACCGTCATAAAAACATAAGCCATCGGGGAATTGAAATACCCCTGGAGTTCTTTGTTCATGATGGTATTGATGTGGCGGAATTTCATCAGGACTGGGTGGTGACCTGGTTAAAAATGGATTCAAGCGAGGCAAGCTCGCGGTGGATTTCGAGTAACTGCAGCCCGTTTTCAATCACCACGCGGGCGATTTCGGGGCGCGGGTCGCGGTGTTTGGCAACCGTGATGACAAATCCGTAAGCTCCCTTTTCGCGCACCGAATAAGTATCGGCCTGTTTGACTCCCGTGACTTTCGTCAGGAGCTCAAGCGACTTGGCCTGCTCGCCCCGGATGACGACGCGCAGCTTCACATGGGCGTCAAACGTGTTCCGAAGTTCCGCCGCCGTGCCGGAAGCCACAATCACCCCCTGGTCGATGATGATGATGCGGTTGCACGTCATTTCGACTTCGGGCAAAAAATGGCTGCACAGGATGACGGTTTTTTCCTTCCCCAGTTTCTTAATGAGGTTGCGGATCTCCACAATTTGGTTGGGGTCAAGGCCCACGGTCGGCTCATCGAGGATCAGGATTTCAGGATCATGCACCAAAGTGGCGGCGAGCCCGACGCGCTGCTTATACCCCTTGGAAAGGTTGTGGATGGTGTGGCTGATCTTTTCCGTGAAACCGCATTCTTCCGCGACCTGCTTGATGCGTTGATGGATGTGGGAAGCGGGAAGGTTGTGGAGTTCGGCCATGTACTTGAGGTATTCGTAAACCTTCATGTCCGGATAAAGCGGGTTGTTTTCCGGAAGGTAGCCGATTTTCTGCTGCACCAAAAGCGGCTGGGTAAAGCAATCGTGCCCCGCCACATGGGCCTCGCCGCTTGAGGCCGCCATGAAGCAAGTGAGGATTTTCATGGTGGTGGTCTTGCCCGCGCCATTCGGCCCCAAAAAACCAACAATCTCGCCCCGATCAACTTCAAAGGATAAGCCCCTCAAGGCCTCCGTTTCGCCATAATTTTTCCGAAGGTTTCGGACTTTGATCGTATTCACGGGCAACTCAAAGAAATAAATTAAAGACAGGAGGATTTTATATCACAGAAGAAGCGGGATAATCAACCGGAAAATGGTACCCCAGGCAGGAATCGAACCTGCGGCCAACAGCTTAGAAGGCTGCTGCTCTAATCCACTGAGCTACTGGGGCTAGATTAATAGCAATAAAGATGCAACCATCGCCCCGAAAACTGCCCCCACCACTACTTCGAGATGGTTATGGCCCAAAGATTCCTCAAGACGGGCTTCGGGTTTCATTATATTGATGGCTTTGGCATGTTTGCCGGCCTCATGCCTCAAGTTGATGGCATCGTACATCACAATGAGGGCGATGACGGCGCTGATCATGAAAAGTGTGCTGCCGACCCCCTCTTTGTAGGCCACCACGACGACCAACGCGGAAACAAAAGCCGAATGGCCGCTGGGCATGCCGCCCGGGTTAAGGAACCGGACTTTAGACCGTCGCCTGATGAGGTCGATGACCACTTTCGTCACCTCGGCCACCAGAATGGCGACGAAAGGGACGATGATGGGATAGGCCCCGATAAATTGATGGATGGATTGCCGCATGATAAAACGGTTACGTTTTCTATTGTAAATGCTTTGGCGCCCGTTGTAAAATTCTGATACAATGATAGGCGAGCTAATCAAAATAAAATGAACAATTTCACCAAAAAGCTTTTGGCTGCGGCTCTTGTCATCGTCTTTGCGGCATTTTTGGCAAGCTGCGGTGGCGGAACCACGACAACCACCTCAAACCTGAAAGCCTATGAAGGCGGCGATTTCATCATCAATGTGGATCCCGAATGGAAAGTGATCACGAAATCCGATTTTTATGCCGATATCCCCCAGGAAACCGTTGTCGCTTTCACAACGCCCGAGGCTTATGACGGGTTTTTCATCAACGTGAATGTGGTGAAGGAGGATCTGAAGCAGGAAGTTCCGGCTCTGGATTACGCCCGCGCCAACATCAACCTGGCCGGGTCAAACATGACGGATTACAGCAAAATCCAGGAGGCCAAAATGGACTTGGGTGGCACGCCGACGTTAATCCACATTTTTCAGGCGCGCCTGAACCCCACCGAAAAACTGATACGCTTTGTCCAGCTTTACGCCACCAAGGGCAAATACGGCTACATCGTAACCGGCGGCATGCTTCCCGATACCCCCAAGAACATTCGCGACGAGGTGGGGTCGATTGTGACGAGTTTTCGATTGAAATAATTGGAGGTACCGGTGGGAGTCGAACCCACGAATAACGGTTTTGCAAACCGCCGTGTTAAGCCACTTCACCACGGTACCATTTAGCGTATCGGCGAGTTTCTTTTATCAAATTCTATTCGAAAAAGCAAATGAGATTGAAAAACTTGACTTTATAATCCATCCGATCCAAAATAACCCCCTTTTAATCATTAATCATCATTTATATGGAAATTGAAGCTCTAATCATTGAACCATATCTCCCAGGCCAGACAGGAGCAGAAACGACAAAATCATTAGCCGATGGATCATTCAAGGAAGCCATAAGAAAGGGTAAAGAACGTATCGCAGAACAGGTATTAGCTTTAAAGGCGCCAGGTATCTTGGGAGTTAATCAAACCAAAACCGATCGAACCGACACCATTGCATTGGATATTGACCCAACAAAATTGGAGGAAACAAGAATAGCGTTGGCAGGAGTGTTGAACATACCAGATACGCTCTCTACGCCTTCCGCCGCTACCGGACCGGCCGAAAACCAATTTGATATCGGGAAATTCGAACAGCAACTGGCCGCGGATGCTAGGGCATATACGGAACTGTTCTTCAGGGGCCGTGCAGCCAATGCTATGACAGAATTAGATCCTGAACAAGCTTTGATCGAAGGACTGCCACTCTCTTTCGGAAGAAATCCTGAAGCAAACCAAACGCCAGCTAAGAGCAAGCTTATTGAAATGGCAAACTATGTGGCCGAAGCTATCCGTAACAACGGTGAAGCAAATATTCTCCCCGTGCTCAATCGTGTATTTGCAACCAAGCCTGCACAATTGGATGAATTGATGAGAGAAGTGCACCATATCTTAGGCAAACAGGACTTCTGAACCGAGGCCGTTGGCTGGTTATTATAAAACATATCTGCTACCATATCCTTGTTTTATAAAAGGTTTTTTCATTATGAAAGACGAACAAAAACAGGCTCAGCCCCCACATGACCAGCCGGTCGCAGACGACACTCTTCTTAAAAAGGTCGCGGAACTGAAAAAAGCACGCCCCGAGCAAGAGCGAGGGGAAGATGAGGCCAAGCAAAAGGAATTGAATAAGGAACAGGAGTTGGGGCAAAAAGTGGAAGAGCTCACCAACTTGCTTGCCCGGGCGCTGGCGGATTTGCAGAATTACAAAAGGCGCGCGGAGGAAGACAAAGCGCGGTTCGTTAAGTTTTCCAATGCCGAACTTTTAAAGGCGCTTATCCCCATCATCGACAATTTTGACAGGAGCGTGAAGCATCTGCCGGAAGAGATGAAGACAAACGAATGGGCCAAGGGCGCTGTTGCGGTTCACGACGATCTTTTGAAAACGCTGGAAAAAATCGGGGTGAAGAAAATGGAAACGGTAGGCAAGAAACTGGACGCGCGCTTCCATGAAGCCCTTATCGCCGTTCCGGGCGGAAAAGATATGGTCGTGGAAGAACTGGAACCGGGTTATACCTACCACGATGAAACCCTGAAGCCGGCCAAGGTGAAAGTGGGTGACGGAAGCAAATAATATTGACAGTTCGTTTTAGCACTCTATAATGTTGAGTGCTAATAAAACTTTAACTTACGCTAATTATGGGAAAAATTATTGGTATCGATCTCGGTACAACCAACTCCTGCATGGCAGTGATGGAAGGCGGCGAGCCTGTCGTCATTGCCAACGTGGAAGGCAACCGCACCACCCCTTCCGTTGTGGCGGAAAAGGACGGTGAAAGATTGGTCGGCGTGGTAGCCAAACGCCAAGCCATCACCAATCCCCGGAACACCATTTTTTCCGCCAAGCGCTTTATTGGCCGCCGCCTGAACGAGGTGCAGAACGAGGCCAAGATGATGCCTTTTGAAACCCGCGCCGGCAAGAACGAGGAAGCGGAAATCAAGATGGGCGATAAGTGGTACAAACCTGCTGAAATCTCCGCCCGTGTGCTGCAAAAACTGAAAGCGGATGCCGAGGCATACCTTGGCCAACCCGTGACTGAAGCGGTCATCACCGTGCCCGCTTACTTTAACGATTCCCAAAGGCAGGCAACCAAAGACGCTGGCAAAATCGCGGGGCTGGATGTGAAACGCATCATCAACGAGCCGACAGCCGCGGCCCTTGCCTACGGCTTGGACAAGAAGGAAAAGAATCTGAAGATCGCCGTTTTCGACCTTGGCGGCGGCACATTCGACATTTCCATCCTCGAGCTTGGCGACGGGGTGTTTGAAGTGGTTTCCACCAATGGCGATACCCACCTTGGCGGTGACGATTTTGACCATCGGATCATCAATTGGCTGGTCGCGGAGTTCAAGAAAAGCGACGGGATTGATCTGAGCAAGGACCAGATGGCCTTGCAGCGCCTGAAGGAGGCTGCTGAAAAGGCAAAGATCGAGCTTTCCTCCACAATGGAAACGGACATCAACCTGCCTTTCATTACGGCCGACGCGAGCGGCCCCAAACACATGAACCTGAAACTGACGCGTGCCAAGATGGAAGAGCTGGTGAACGACCTTATTGAACGGATGGTGGATCCCTGCAAGAAAGCTTTGGCGGACGCCAAAATGAAACCGGCCGACATCCAGGAAGTGGTGATGGTCGGCGGCATGACCCGCATGCCCTCGGTGATTGAAAAGGCACGCAAGATTTTCGACAAGGAGCCCCACCGCGGCGTGAACCCGGATGAAGTGGTAGCGGTCGGCGCGGCCATCCAGGGCGGCGTGCTCACCGGCGATGTGAAAGACCTTTTGCTTCTTGACGTCACTCCCCTCACCCTTTCCATTGAAACCCTGGGCGGCGTTGCCACCGGCTTGATTGAGCGCAATACAACGATCCCGACGACCAAATCCCAGATTTTCAGTACGGCAGCGGATAACCAGCCCAGCGTGGAAGTGCATGTGGTGCAAGGCGAGCGCGAAATGGCGCAGGATAACAAATCCCTTGGCCGTTTTGTCCTCGACGGATTGCCTCCAGCCCCGCGCGGCGTTCCCCAGATTGAGGTGACGTTTGATATTGATGCCAACGGCATCCTGAACGTGACAGCGAAAGACAAGGGCACCGGCCGTTCCCAAAAAATCACCATCAAGGGCGCCAGCGGACTTTCTGAACAGGAAGTCGAAAAGATGCGCAAAGACGCCGAGGTGCACGCCGAAGAGGACAAGGGCAAAAAAGAAACCGTGGAAACACGCAACAAGGCGGATACTCTCATCTTCCAATTGGAAAAAATGATGCGCGACAACGATGTCAAAATCCCCGACAACCTGAAAAAGCCGGTGAACGAGAAAATGAACAAGCTGAAAGAAATGCTGAAGGACGAAAAAGCGAGCATGGACGCCATCAAAAAAGCCACCGAGGACCTAAGCGAAGAATCCCAGAAAATCGGCGTGGAAATCTACAAGCACGCGGATAAAGGCTCAGGCGGCAAGGATGAGCCGGTGGAAGGTGAAGTGGTGGATAAGGACAAAAAATAACCTCGTTTTCTACAACGCTTTAATTGCGACTATAAACGAGTTGTGTAAAATAGCAAAAAACTGTATATTTTTTATAGACAATTTTTCTTGTATGAAAGAAGTTTCGCCATTACAAAGCAAAAAGCCGGGGTTCAAAACCATCTATGATAAGGCCATAGAAACTATTCATCGTTTAGTTGATTCTCCTATCTTAGCCACACCTCAAAACTTAGAAGGATTAGGAATATTGGTTCATGAAGGCGTAAAGTTGGGTTTTCTGCCACCAGCCATTGGTGAGAAAACGGAAAAAGAATTATTAACATTGGATTCTCTAAGGCGCCTTCGTGAAATAGGAATTCTTGTCGATTAATGCTTTTCTTTACGATCACACAACTATCCTGTTTGCAGCGACAGTTTTTTGTTTGCCCTCAGGCGGTAACGTTGCGCCGCCACGTAAGTTGAAGTAAAATGCCAATAGGCCCAGGTGGCGGAATTGGTTTACGCGCACGACTCAAAATCGTGTTCCTTCGGGAGTGAGGGTTCGAGTCCCTCCCTGGGCACCACTTTTTTTGCAAGAATAAACTTTGACTTGCATTATCTAATTAGATAATATATAATAGAGGTAAGGAGATAGTGTGCTATGCATTCAGGAATGAAAATGGCCAGCTGGAAGCGCCTTTCCTGGAATATCTTGAAAAATATGCTCTTACAGACCGTGATTCAAAAAAGAAGAAAACCATCAAGTTAAAACAACTGGCCAATGTCGAATCTCATTTGGATTACTTGGCTGAACATGGCGGACGATATGATTTGCCGCCTTTGGCCGAAAAATACAAGAATAGGAATTTTGGGATCCTGAAGATAAAGGAGTCTGCCAGATTGGTTCGTATCGTTTTCTTCACCAAAGTGGGCAGTAAAATTGTCCTTCTGGATACAATGGATAAGCCGAAATTATATGAAAAGGCCAGGAAACAGAAAGTGGACAGGATGATTGAAAAATTCCTGGATCAAGCGGAGCAAAATAGGCAGGATTACATCAAGAACAACTTATCATTACCTTTAACCCGCTCAATACCATGAAAGCCAAAAAATACACCGATGTCTTTGCACAAGCGAAAAAACACCCTCAATATAAAGCTTATTTGGAGGAATCCAAAGCACGCATACAGCTGGCTGAGGCTTTATATAAAGAGCGTAATTTCCAATCGCTCTCCATGGCCGAATTGGCAAAAAAAGCGGGGACTACGCCAGCCGTCATCAGCCGGATTGAGAACGCGCAAGTTTCGGCGGGGATTGATTTGATCTATAAGATTTTCAAAGCCTTAGGGAAAAAAGAACTCAACTTGATGTTTGGATAACATCGCCAATGTTATAAACTGAAAACATGGAACCTGAACTTCAAAATATCCAACGGGAAATCGAAGCCATCAAAGAGCGTAACAAGCGCGTGGAAGCCGACAAGGCGTGGGAAGTTAGCTGGACGCGGAGGATTTTGGTCGCGTTTTCGACCTATATCCTCATCGTCCTTTTCATGTACTTTGCTAACCTCCCGTCCCCTTTCGCCAACGCCATTGTCCCCAGCGCCGCTTATATCATTTCCATGAGCGCCATGCCTTATTTTAAGAAATGGTGGCTAAACCGAAATAAATGACATTCTGCAAAAAAGGATTTATCGGCGTGGGAGTTATTGTAGCGCTGTTTTTGACGATGCCGTTTATGGCCAGCCTGTATGTGAATTTGCGGACAGCCGACCAAATCTATACAAACGTCGCAGATGTCCCCGTGAAAGATACCGCTCTGGTTCTTGGCGCCGCGGCCTATGGCAACCGGTTGTCGGACATTTTGCGCGATAGAGTGGACACGGCTATTGAGCTTTATAAGGCGGACAAGGTGAAAAAACTCATCATGAGCGGCGCGCCCCATGAGGCTGCGGCCATGGCGGATTATGCCACAAAGAGCGGGGTTCCGGCGGACGCTATTGTTTTGGACGAAAAGGGGCTGGATACCGCCTCTTCCGTAAAAAATATGACGGATAAGAGCGTCATTATCGTCACCCAGCGTTACCATCTGCCCCGTGCCCTGTACCTGGCCAACCATAACGGCATTGATGCTATTGGCATGGCGGCGGACAAACATGAATACGCCAAAATCTACGAATTCAGGAAACGGGAGCTTTTTGCCACATCGAAAGCGGTAATGGACTTATTGTGGTTCACACGCTAAAGCCTCCTTTCCGCAATCTCTTCCTTGAGGGATTTGATGAACGAATCGAGTTTGGCCACGTTCTGCTTTTTCGTCTTGTAATCGCGCACGGCCACCTGCCCGCTTTCCCTTTCCTTGTCGCCCAAAACAAGCATGTACGGATGCTTTTCCATTTCGGCGCGGCGAATGCGTTTGCCCAGAGTGTCGTCTGCTTTCAAAACCTCGACGCGGATGGTTTCAGCGAATAATTTTTGCCTCACTTCTTCCGCGTATTTCTCATGGTCGGCCGAAACGGGGAGGATACTGACCTGTACGGGCGCGAGCCATGTGGGGAAAGCGCCGCCAAAGTGCTCGATCAGAAATCCGATAAAGCGTTCGTGGGTTCCCAAAGGCGCGCGATGGATGACAAGCGGGTGTTCCTCCTTGCCGTGCTCATCGGTGTAAACAAGCCCCATTCGCCTGGGGACGGCAAAATCCACCTGGTTGGTAGCTAAACTGAACTCGCGGCCGATGGCGCTCCATACCTGCACATCGATTTTCGGACCATAAAAGGCGGCTTCATCTTTCACTTCCACCACGGGAACCTTGGCATTTTTCATGGCGCGACGCACCATTTCTTCGGTTTTAATCCAAAGCTCCGGCTCATCGATATATTTTTCACCAAGCCCTTTCGGGTCGTGGAGCGAAAGGCGCATGACATATTTTTCAATTCCGAAAATCTTGAAATATTTCAGGTATAAATCGGTAACCGCGATGAATTCCTGCTCGAACTGCCCCTCCGTGCAGTAAATGTGGGCATCGTTCATCTGCAAGCTGCGCACGCGCATCAGTCCGAAAAGCGCGCCGGAATCTTCGTAGCGGTAGCAGGTGCCATATTCAGCCAAACGCAGGGGCAAGTCACGGTAGCTTTTGGGCTCGGCCGCGTAGCACATGTGGTGGTGCGGGCAGTTCATGGGCTTTACGTAGTAATCATCTTCCCCTTCCAGTTTCATGGGCGGATACATGCTTGTTTTGTAATGGGTGAGATGGCCGGAAAGTTCATAAAGCTTGCCTTTGGTAAGGTGTGGCGTGCGCACGCGCACATAACCGGCCTTGAATTCCTCTTCTTTGGCCAGTTTCTCCAGTTCTTCGACGATAACGGCGCCGCGAGGAAGCCACAAGGGCAGGCCGGGACCAACATTGTCGCTGAAAGTGAAGAGTTTGAGCTCCTTGCCCAATTTGCGGTGGTCGCGCCGTTCGGCCTCTTCGCGCATCTTAAGGTAATTCTCCAATTCCTCCTTCGTTTCAAACGCCAGGCCGTAAATGCGCTGGAGCATAGGGCGTTTTTCATCGCCGCGCCAGTAAGCGCCGGCAATTCTGTCCAATTTAAACGTGTTGGAATCAATTTGCGCCGTGGAGGAAACATGGGGGCCTTTGCATAAATCCACAAAAGGGCCGTTTTTGTAGAAAGTGAGTTCCTTTTCGCCGGTTTCCTTCAAGTCCGCAACCAACTCGACCTTGTAAGGCTGTTTGGCCTTCTTTAAAAACTCGATGGCCTTGTCCGCCGGTTCAACGTAAGACTCAAACTTCTGGTTCTGCTTGATGATCTGCCTCATCCTTTTTTCCAAAATCGGCAAATCTTCGGGAATGAGCGTGCGGGGCAAATCAAAATCATAATAAAAACCCGCTTCGATGGTGGGGCCGATGCCAAGTTTAGCTTCAGGGAACATCTCAATGACCGCTTCGGCTAGGATATGGGAAAGGCTGTGGCGGACCGCGTCGAGGGAGGGGGCGTTTGCTTTCATATTTTTAAATTACGCTAAGGCGATTATAGGAAATTATGGTAAAATACTCCAGTATTTAAATAAAATTATGGTCGTCATCATCGCCATTTACATCGTCCTCCTCTTTGTCTTCTTTTTCATAAGCGCCCTAGTGGTGCGGCATGCCATCAAATACGGCTACCTTTCCACGCGGTTCAA
>Ga0315284_10016800_pt1 | contig 10374 bp, 5 predicted proteins | sample YL17G09_16_MG_FD_203696 | JGI IMG/M metagenome (GOLD analysis project Ga0315284, IMG submission 203696) | Sediment microbial communities from Yellowstone Lake, YNP, Wyoming, USA - YL17G09_16 | ecosystem: Environmental > Aquatic > Freshwater > Lake > Sediment | place: USA: Wyoming | collected...
CCTGCAACGGTGTCTCATTGTCTGCCCCGGCAGTCTCGCGGAGCAATGGCAGGATGAGTTGTACCGCCGGTTCCAACTGCGATTCGAGATTCTGACCAACGACAAGCTTGAGGCCGCCTGCACGGGGAATTGGTTCGTCGAAACGAATCTCGTGATCGCCCGCCTTGACAAGCTCTCCCGTAACGAGGACGTTCAGCACAAACTCCAGGCGCCTGACTGCCGATGGGACCTGGTCGTGTGCGATGAGGCGCACAAAATGTCGGCGACCGTGTTTGGTGGAGAGCTCAAATACACAAAGCGCTACAAGCTGGGCCAACTGCTCTCAACGCTTACACGCCACTTCCTGCTGATGACCGCCACTCCGCACAATGGCAAGGAAGAGGATTTTCAGTTGTTCATGGCGCTGCTGGACGGGGACCGATTCGAGGGGCGTTTCCGCGACGGCGTTCATACCGCCGATGTCTCCGACCTCATGCGTCGCATGGTCAAGGAGAGCTTGCTCAAGTTCGATGGCACCCCGCTCTTCCCCGAACGCATCGCCTATACGATGCCGTACAAACTCTCTGAAGCAGAGACCCATCTCTACAAGGCAGTTACCGACTACGTCCGGGAGGAGTTCAACCGTGCCGAAGCGCTGGAGAATGACAAACGCGCAGGCACCGTTGGCTTCGCTCTAACCATCCTGCAACGTCGATTGGCATCGTCTCCCGAGGCCATCTACCAGTCGCTGAGGAGACGTCGGGAGAAACTCGAGAGTCGCCTCCGCGAGCTCGAACTGCTCCAACGCGGTGGTCAGGTCGCGCCGATTATCCCGGACACGTTGACAAACTTCGACGCCGAGGCCGCGGAAGAGCTGGACGACGCGCCCGACAACGAAGTCGAAGCCGTCGAGGCGGAGATCCTCGACCAGGCCACTGCCGCTCGTTCCATCGCGGAGCTGAAGGCTGAGATATCGACACTCAAGAAGCTGGAGACCCTCGCTCTCGGAGTTCGCAACAGCGGGGCGGATACCAAGTGGGTTGAACTCTCAAGCCTGTTGTCCGAGATATTTGCGGATGCAGCAAGCGTCCCGTTCGTGGCCGAGCCATTGAGCAAGCCGCATGGCTCTGGCCCGATACCGAGACCCGTATCATCCCCACACCAGAAACTTGTCATTTTCACAGAGCATCGCGACACACTCAACTATCTTGAGCGGCGCATAACTACCCAACTCGGAAGAGAAGACGCTGTCGTGGTGATCCATGGCGGCATGGGTCGGGTGGAGCGGCTCAATTCGCAGGAGTCATTCAAGCACGACCCCGTGGTACAGGTCCTTCTCGCCACGGACGCCGCAGGGGAAGGCATCAACCTTCAACGCGCCCACCTCATGGTCAATTACGACCTGCCCTGGAATCCCAACCGCCTCGAACAGCGGTTCGGACGTATCCATCGCATAGGTCAAACGGAAGTCTGCCACTTATGGAATCTTCTCGCTGATGAGACGCGTGAGGGTGACGTCTACCGCAAGCTGCTCGAGAAGCTGGAGCAAGCACGGGAGTCTTTGGGCGGTCAAGTATTCGACGTTCTCGGCAAACTCCAGTTCGAAGGCCGTCAGTTGCGGGACCTGCTTATTGAGGCCATCCGATACGGCGATCTACCTGAGGTACGCGCCCGCCTCACCACAGTCGTTGACCATGCCCTCGACCGGGAACACCTGAAGGATCTGCTTGACGAGCGAGCACTCGCCCACGACGCAATGGATGCGAGCCGAGTGCAAAGAATCCGCGAAGACATGGAACGAGCGGAGGCGCGTCGATTGCAGCCGCACTACATCGAGTCCTTCTTTCAAGAAGCATTCAAAAGACTCGGTGGTGTCGTCAAACAGCGCGAGCCGCGCCGGTACGAAGTCACGAATGTGCCGGCCCCAGTGCGCAACAGGGACCGATTGATCGGCATTGGTGAGCCAGTACTGCCACGGTATGAGCGAATCGTCTTTGAGAAGCAGCTCGTGGCGCCTCAGGGTCAAGCTCTCGGGGCCTTCATCTGTCCAGGCCATCCACTTCTCGATGCCACGATCGACATCACGCTGGAGCGCGACCGCGATCTTCTTCGTCGGGGGACCATTCTGGTTGATGAGCGGGACAGCGGCACTTCGCCGCGTGTGCTCTTCTATCTGGAGCATGCCATTCAAGACGCAAGCATCACCCGTTCGGGTGACCGGCGCGTAGTATCGAAACAATTGCTCTATATCGAGCTCGATGCCCAAGGCAATGCTCGTCACATGCACTACGCACCCTACCTTGACTATCGGCCGCTCACAGCCGAAGAGCCCGGCATCGAGGCAATCCTGTCTCGGCCGCAATGCACATGGATAGGCCGTGAGCTTGAGCAGAAGGCCCAAGGGCACGCCATTGCCAACGTCGTCCCCCTGCATCTCGCGGAAGTCCGCAATCGCAAGCTCGAACTGATCACAAAGACCGAGGCCGCTGTCAAGGATAGGTTGACGAAAGAGATCACATACTGGGATCACCGCGCCGAACAGCTCAAACTCCAGGAGCAAGCAGGCAGGCCCAATGCCCGGCTCAACTCCAACGAAGCACGGAAACGGGCGGATAATCTTCAGGCCCGTCTCCAGAAACGACTGGAAGACCTCAAACTCGAAGCTCAGGTCTCACCGCTTCCACCGGTGATCCTCGGCGGGCTCCTTGTGGTGCCAATAGGGCTTCTGCGGGCCATGGCGGGGCAGAAAGATGCAGGTGCCTCCGCGCCAGCCGACACACTCGCAAGCGCCGCAGCCGCAAGAGCCCTTGTCATGGACATCGAGCGCTCGCTCGGGTTCGATCCGGTCGATCGCGAGTTTGACAAGGTCGGCTATGACATCGAGAGCCGCGTGCCCGGAACGGGTAAGTTGCGGTTCCTTGAGGTCAAGGGGCGCGTAAGCGGCGCTGCCAGTATCACTGTGACGAAGAACGAGATCCTCTACTCTCTGAATAAGCCTGAAGACAATATCCTTGCTATCGTTGAGTTCCTGGGCGACGATAAACATCGCGTGCACTACGTGCGTTCGCCGTTCAAGAAGGAGCCGGACTTCGGGGTGACAAGCGTCAACTATGACTTCGCCGGGTCGATCGCTCAGGCGGAGGTTCCGCGATGAACTACCAACTCCAGACTATAAATAGCGACCAGACTGGGTTTGAGCGGATTGCGGGGCTCTACCAGTCCGCGAAGAATCTCTTTGCCGACAAACTCACAATCGATCTCTCGGGCGCATCCTTTTTTGACGCAAACATGGCATCGCCACTCGGGACAGTACTCGCTCGGATCACCGACAAACTGAATTCTATCGAGTTTGTCAATATCCCCAAGAAGATCGAAGAGATCCTCCGGAGAAATCTCTTTCTTACCAACTTTCAATTTCCGGAATTGGCCGATCACTTTGGCACCACTATGCCCTATCTCCGGCTTCAAACCACAGACGGTCGTTCTTTTGAAGACTACATTCAGCGGGAATTCCGGGGCAAAGGCATTCCCCGCATGAGCGAGAAGCTTAGCAAAATGTTCAAGAAGAAAGTCTTTGAAGTCTTCCAAAACGCAGTCATACACTCAGAGACCACGCTGGGTGTCTGTGTCTGCGGTCAGTACTACCCTAATGTAAAGAGACTCGACATAGCCGTCACCGATGCCGGGGTGGGGATTCGCGAGAAGGTGAGAGAGTATTTCAACAACCAGAAGATCTCATCAGTTGCCGCCATACAATGGGCGCTCAAGGAGCACAACACAACCAAGCGAGGGCCCCAACCCGGTGGTCTGGGCTTCAAATTCCTGCATGAATTTATAAGCCGCAACAAGGGCAAAATCAAGATTGCATCTCGATTCGGGTTCTACCAGTATGAGAACGGATCCCAGTCCTTCAGCAAAATGGCTGCGGATTTTCCGGGTACAGCGGTCACCATCGAAATCAACACTGCAGATACTACCAACTACTATCTTCTGTCCGGAGCCAGACCCGGTAATGTATCATGACAAAAGGAGAATACATGGCGGAACCAATTACGATTCGAGTTCTCGATATAGTGGGAAGCAACATCTGTGTTTCAGCTGGCGATGGGCAGCGGTTATACGACAAAATCAAGCCTCTGCTGGACCAGAACCTTAAAGTCATCCTCTCGTTTCAAGGCGTAGAGACTCTGATCTCAACATTTTTGAACGCCGCGATAGGGCAGCTCTACGGGGTATTTCCTCATGAGAAGCTCCGCGATGACCTTACAGTGACAGGTTTGGAGGTCGATGATATCGAGGCCCTCGACTTGGTTGTCAAGAACGCCAAGGCGTACTTTAGTCGACCACGCGAGTACGATCAAGCCTGGAAAGACGAGGTCGGCGATGAGGAATAGAGCGTACGATCTCAGCAATTATGCATTTACGAAGGAGGATGTTCTCCTCCTTGATGCCAACGTGTGGCTATACCTGCATCCGGCACCCTCCGGCAGAGTTAGTCCTGCTGTGGCCCCGTATTCGGTAGCGTTCGGAAGTATGCTCGCAGCACGGGCGCGTATCATGATGGACGCGATTATTTTGAGCGAATACCTCAATCGCTACTGTCGGATCGAGTGGGCGGCGCAGTATGCACGGCGGTACCCGAAGTTCAAAGCATTCCGCAACTCGACCGATTTCTTGAACGTTGGTTCTACAGCCGCCACTCTCGCACGGTTAATGCTCAAGAAATGTGAGCTCCAGGATCATCCGTTTGCTTCGGCAGACCTGAAGACAATTCTTTCCAACTTTGAGAATGGCACCTGCGATCTCAACGACGGCCTCATTGCTCACACGTGTCGAAAGAATGGCTGGAAACTCGTCACAAACGACAGCGACCTGGTAGATGGCGGGATTGAGGTGCTGACCGTTAATCGCACACTTCTCCGAGCTTGTCCATGACCGTTACAAAGAAGAAGCTCATCGAAGTCGCCCTCCCGCTGGAGGCGATCAACATTGCCTCGGCTCGCGAAAAATCCATCCGACACGGGCACCCCAGCACACTACATCTCTGGTGGGCGCGGCGACCGCTCGCTGCTGCCCGCGCTGTCATCTTCGCGCAGATGGTCGACGACCCGTCGAGCTGCCCGGACCTATTCCCAACCGTAAAGAAACAAGAGAAGGAGAGGCAACGTCTCTTCAAGGTCATCGAGGAACTCGTCAAGTGGGAGAACACCACGAATGAGGATGTTCTGCAAGCCGCACGAGACGAAATCTGGCAGAGCTGGCGGCGAGCGTGCGCAGAAAATGCCGACCATCCGAAAGCGAAGGAGCTGTTCAATCGTCAAGTGCTGCCCGCATTCCATGACCCATTCGCGGGCGGTGGAGCCCTGCCACTCGAGGCCCAACGGCTGGGGCTCGAAAGCTATGCGAGTGACCTGAATCCTGTCGCCGTGCTGATTAACAAAGCGATGATTGAGATCCCTCCGAAGTTCGCGGGTAAGCCACCTGTCAATCCCAAAGCACGTGAACACGTCGGACATACAGGTGTCTGGAAGGGCGCGGCAGGACTTGCTGAAGACGTGCGCTATTACGGGCAATGGATGCGCGATGAGGCGGAGAAGAAGATCGGGCATTTGTATCCGAAAATTGAGATCACGGACGAGATGGTGAAGGAACGGAAGGATCTGAAGAAGTACCAAGGCGAGAAACTGACGGTGATCGCCTGGCTCTGGGCACGGACGGTGAAGAGCCCAAACCCGGCATTCGCGGATGTGGATGTGCCGCTGGCGAGCACGTTTATGTTGTCAACCAAGGCGGGGAAAGAGGCGTATGTTGAGCCGGTGATCGAGGGGAAAGGGTATAGGTTCACGGTCAAAGTGGGGAAGCCGAAGGATGAGGTGGGGGCGAAGAACGGGACGAAACTGGCGCGTGCCAATTTCGCGTGTCTGATGTCGGGATCACCAATTTCCGGAGACTACATAAAAGCGGAAGGCAAAGCCGGGCGGATGGGTTCGCGGCTCATGGCGATTGTGGCGGAAGGGGATCGAGGGCGAGTGTACTTGGAGCCGACGCCCGATCATGAGGATGCGCCACGGCAAGCTAAACCAACGTGGAGGCCCGAAGGGGAAATTGCAGTCAGAATGACGGGCGGGAATTGCACGCCCTATGGCCTCAGGTCATGGGGTGATCTCTTCACTCCTCGTCAACTTGTGGCGCTGACCACTGTCACGGAGCTGGTGGAGCAGGCGCGAGCAAGGGTGAGCGATGTTGCCGAGGCAGGAGGGCTGACGGCTGGCACCAAGGGGCTGGCAGAAGGCGGGACGGGAGCGCAGGCGTATGCAGATGCAGTGGCGGTGTACTTGGGGCTGGCTGTAGACCGAATCGCCATGACTGGCAACAATCTCGTTCGTTGGAACCCCGTTGGCGAAAAAGCTCAGCACTGTTTTGGCCGTCAAGGGCTACCGATGCTTTGGGATTTCGCGGAGCCTAATTTCCTTGCGACCGCTACTGGTAGCATGGATGCTGCAGTCTTCTACTCGTGCGACCCGTTGACCTCGATGGTTTCTGTGTTGTGTGGAACAAGCAAGCAAGATGATGCTGCTGGTCAGAGCCTGTCCCAAGGCAAGCTTGTCTCAACAGATCCACCGTACTATGACAATATTGGCTATGCCGACCTCTCCGATTTCTTCTATGCCTGGTTACGTCGTAGCCTCAAACCGGTTTTTGCTGAGCTATTCTCAACACTCGCTGTTCCCAAGGCTGCGGAGCTGGTCGCTACACCCTACCGCCATGGCAGCAAAGAGAAGGCAGAATCCTTTTTTCTTGACGGAATGACAAATGCGATGCACCGTCTCGCGGCACAAGCGCATCCCGGGTTCCCAGTCACGATCTACTACGCATTCAAGCAATCTGAAACAGATAGCGGAGAAAGCACTTCCAGCACCGGGTGGGAGACCTTCCTTGAGGCTGTGATCTGTGCAGGCTTTTCACTTACCGGCACGTGGCCAATCCGCACAGAGATGAAAACACGCCAAGTTGCGATGGATTCCAACGCCCTGGCCTCCAGCATCGTCCTCGTCTGCCGCCCTCGCCCCACCACCGCCCCAACCGCCACCCGCCGCGAGTTCGTCAACGCCCTCAAATCCGAACTCCCCGCCGCACTCGCGCATCTTCAAGCAGGCAATATCGCTCCCGTAGACCTCGCCCAAGCGGCCATCGGCCCGGGTATGGGCGTTTACACACGCTACTCCAAGGTGCTCGACGCCGAGGGCAAGCCACTCACCGTCCGTGATGCCCTCACCCTCATCAACCAGACCCTCGACGAGGCACTCGCCGAACAAGAGGGTGACTTCGACGCTGACAGTCGATTCGCACTCGCCTGGTTTGAGCAATCAGGCTTCTCTGAAGGGGATTTCGGCATGGCCGATGTCCTCGCGCGCGCCAAGAACACAAGCGTCTCGGGTCTTGTCGAGGCCGGCGTCCTGGACTCCAAGCGTGGCAGAGTCCGTCTCTACAAACCATCCGAACTCCCCTCCGACTGGGACCCGACAACCGACACCCGTCTCACCGCCTGGGAGATGGTGCACCACTTAATCCGTGTTCTCGAAGCTGGCGGCGAAGCAGCCGCGGCGACCCTTGCCGCGAAGCTCGGAACCAAAGCCGAAACAGCCCGAGAGCTCTGCTATCGGCTTTACACAATCTGCGAGCGCAAGAAGCGTGCAGCCGAGGCGCTCTCCTACAACGCCCTTGTCCAGAGCTGGCCGGAGATTCTTCGACTGTCCAAAGACAAAGACGCACGTGAACCAGAACAGCAGTCAATCGCGATATAGCATTCTCTCAAAAAGCACACTGTTCGGAGGTGGCCATGGCGATAACGAACTTCAACACATCAAATCAAACGTTCCGCAAGCTTGTGGGCAACGGTTTGATCTATCGTGTTCCCATGTTCCAGCGCGACTATTCCTGGACGGAAGAAGAGTGGGACGATTTGTGGCAAGACATCGTTGCCATGGCCGAGCCGGATGGCGAGCATGGCCACTACATGGGTTACCTTGTGCTGCAGTCAAATGACGAACGAAACTTCGACATCATTGACGGCCAACAGCGCATGACTACGCTGAGCGTACTGGTTCTGGCGGTTCTCAATAGTCTACGGAAATTGATTGATGCGAAAGTGGAAGCGGATGACAATAGTCGACGTCTTGAGGAACTTCGCAAGACGTATATCGGATTTCTCGATCCCGTGACCCTGATCGCCACCTCAAAACTGACACTCAATCGTCATAACAACCAGTTCTATCAAACGTATCTTGTTCCCCTGGAGCGGGCGCCACGCCGGAATCTGAAGGCATCTGAGCACCTGCTCCGCAAGTGCTTCGAGTGGTGTGATGAGCGCTTGCAGGTATTGTTTGGGGAGTCTCGCAGCGGCGCCGAACTCGCGCGTTTTGTCGACACTATCGCAGACCGGCTCTTCTTCACAGTCATAACCGTGACAGATGAGTTGAATGCGTTCAAAGTCTTTGAGACGCTGAATTCACGCGGCGTGCGGCTTTCATCAACGGATTTGCTGAAGAATTACCTCTTCTCAGTCGTGCATGCATCCGGTGGGCACGAACACGAAATGCGATCGCTTGAAGAACGGTGGGAGGCAATTGTCGGCAAGCTGGGCAGCGAGAGTGTTCCCGATTTCCTCCGCGTCTACTGGAACAGCCAGAACCCACTCACACGCCATTCCGACCTCTTCAAAACCATTCGTTCGAGCGTGAAAGACAAAGCCGACGTCTTTGCTCTATTGCGCAACATGGACAGAGATGCCGAGATTTATGCTGCACTTGGCGACCATGATGACCCGATGTGGACAGCCGAACAGCGGAGCCATGTTTCCGAGCTGGCAATGTACAACGTTCGTCAACCATACTCTCTGTTGCTTGCGGCGCGGCGTTCACTCAAAGATTCTGAGTTCACCAGAGTTCTACGTGCATGTTCCATCGTGTCTTTTCGATACAACGTCATTGGAAATCTTGCGACAAACGAACAGGAACGCGTGTACAACTCGATAGCCGGAAAGATCGCCCGAAACGAATTGACGCAAGCAAGTGAGATTATTCACGCGCTGCGTCCGGTCTATCTCACCGACGTACAATTCCGGGCAGCTCTTGCTGAAAAGCAGATCCGAACCACCACCGCACGCAATCGTCAAGTCGTCCGCTACATCCTGTTCGCGGTTGAGAAGCAGATCTCTTCGCGCGCGTTCGATCATGCCAGTGACAAATACACCATAGAGCATATTCTGCCGGAGCATCCGCAGGACAATTGGGGGGCATTCACAGACGACCAGGTCGATCGGTGCGTGTATCGCCTTGGGAATTTGACGTTGCTCACTGCCGCTGCAAACCGCGATCTTGGCAATCTCTCGTACCCCGAGAAGAAGGCGATTTACGAGGCATCGGAATTTGACCTAACAAGCAAGATCGCGATCGAAGGTGGCGAATGGAATCCCGATCGTATTTCCACTCGTCAACAATGGTTGGCAAATCAGGCAACGAGCATCTGGCGTCTTGCAGAGATGGGTTGAGAAGAAGGAGAGTAACCAATGGCCATCACCAACCAGGACCGAGTCGGCAAGGCGCTGGATCTCCTGCGCCTTGGTCTCGCGCCGTTTGCCGAGCGTGAGTTCAGGAGCGTCCACAAGGCACAGGCTGACACTGAGATCCTCCGCTACGTCTCCGATGATCGGGTCAACAGCAAGAAGCCGATAACCGAATGGAATGTAGCCGCACTCTTCAAACTCCTCTGGGAATCGTGGAACGACGTATTCGGCAAGACACTTGGCCGCGCAGAACGTTCTCTGGTTCTGGAGCTTCGAGACTGGCGCAATAAGTGGGCGCATCAGGAGCCCTTTTCCAGCGACGATGCCGACCGTGCACTCGACTCGGTAACACGCCTACTCACGGCGATCTCAGCTCCTCAGGCTGACGAAGTTGACAAAATGAAGAGAGAGCTTCGGCGACTCGTCAACGATGAGCAGGTCCGCAACGAGAAGAAGAAGGCCGGTGGCTCTCTTGTCGAGGCTGCTGCTGCCGGCATGCTCAAGCCCTGGCGTGAGGTGATCACGCCACACGCGGATGTTGCGAGCGGGCGCTATCAACAAGCCGAATTTGCTGCCGATCTCTGGCAGGTGCACCTCGGCGAAGGCAGCGAAGAATACCGCAAGCCCGACGAGTTCTTTCGTCGAACGTATCTCACCGAAAGCCTCAAGCAGCTTCTTGTCAACAGCATGCTGCGCCTGACCGGCAAGGGTGGCGACCCGGTAGTTCAGCTTCAGACCAACTTCGGCGGCGGCAAGACACACTCGATGTTGGCGCTCTATCATCTGTTCTCCTGCGTCAAACCGGGGGCGCTCGCAGGCGTCGATACGGT
>Ga0315284_10016801_pt1 | contig 10374 bp, 9 predicted proteins | sample YL17G09_16_MG_FD_203696 | JGI IMG/M metagenome (GOLD analysis project Ga0315284, IMG submission 203696) | Sediment microbial communities from Yellowstone Lake, YNP, Wyoming, USA - YL17G09_16 | ecosystem: Environmental > Aquatic > Freshwater > Lake > Sediment | place: USA: Wyoming | collected...
TGTAAATTGTAGCCGAGTTCCACAGTACTGTGCGAACCGTACCATCCATTCGCAGAATCGGTATCTCAACCACCTCCCAATGCTCACCGGATACAGCTTTATGAATATAGTTCATAGACTCTTCACGGCTGTCTGCAGGGAACAGGATATCTAATTGCTTACCTATCACTTCTTCAGCACGCCGCTCAGTCAGATTCTCGAATGCATGGTTGAATTGCCTGATGCGGTACGCCGGATCCCAAACAATTATTGGAGCGTTAGCATAATTGAGCAGGTTTTCGAGGTAATCTCTGGTTTCACGAAGCGCTTCTTCAGCTTTCTTACGTTCAGTAATGTCCGCAAACAACACAGCGAACCGGTTTTTAGCAGGAGAATAGGCATATACTCCATACCATTTTCCTAAAACGGCACTGAAATTCTCAAAATGGATTGGCTTGCCTGTAATGGCTACGTTACCGTAGTTCTCGATCCAGAGAGATTCTACGTTGGGCATAACTTCCCTGATATTTTTCCCTACCACTTTTTCACGTGAAAGACCGGTTAACCTTTCGAAAGCATCATTCAGCTCGAGAAAACGATAATCACAAGGTTTCCCGTTTGCATCGAGAATAATCTCGTGGACTGCAAAACCTTCGCTCATTGAATTGAAAAGGGTTCGGTACTTTTCTTCGCTTTGCCTGAGGGCTGCTTCTGCCTTTTTTCGCTCTTCAATTTCTCGCTCCAATTCAAATTTTGAAGCAGTCACGGTTTTCAGGTCAGCAGTCATCCGGTTAAACGCCTGGGAAAGCTCTCCGATCTCATCTTTCCTGTTTTCTTCAACTTTGAAATCCAAGTTACCCGAACCGATCACAGCGACGCCGTTTTGAAGGTTCGCAATACCTTTCAATGCGCGCCTCTGCATTAAAATAGAAACGGCGAGAAAATACGCGCAAAGCAAGCCTACGAGTAAAATAACCGCTATATTATTAATATTCCGCAATCTGTGAACTTCGCTGCTGAATGATTGTGTTAATCTTGTGGCGTCGGAAACCAGCGCCTCGCTCTGTACAGCCATCCGGCTCCACGACACCTTGAGAACGGAAGGATCAAGTGCCCCCTGTTGCTCCAGCAATGAAGTTTCTAAAGCGCTAACAACGCTCTCGAATACGTCTTTTATTCTCAGTGAGTTCGCCTGTATTTGACCAACCAATGCTTGCTGCTCCGGTGTATTTGTTTGCAGCCTAGCCACTTCATCTGAAAATGAAGAAAACCGCGAGTTCCACCTCTCGAGTTGTTGGCTTTCCTGATGAATCATATAGTCATTTGACAGGTAATTTAACTCGCCAGCCCCCTGCGCAATGCCAAAAGCAATAGCCTCCTGATCGGTCGCTTTTTGCATCTGTATATTTGTAGCAATTACTGATGCGGAGATAGCTATCAACATAAAGCCAAATATAAAGATTGTCAAAATGAACTGGGTCCTGATTTTCATGGTTGCCTCCTTCAGCGGATGATATTTACCGCTTCCGGTTTAATCTTCTTGAGTATATCTTCGTAAATATTATCCACAAAATGCGGCATTGCGATCTCACTTGTAAGTTTGTTACTTATCATCCAGCGGGCTTCATCTTCCATAGCGGTGATAAGTGACTGATCGAGCGACATAGAAAACTGATAACGAGGCCATATAGTATCCAGGTACAAATTATCAAAATTCATGCGCTTTATGATAATAGCTTTTGCTACATCCCTATGCCTGTTGATATAATGTTCTGCCCCGGCAAGTGATTTAATCAGACGTTCAATCACATCCGTGTGGCTGTTCGCCCACTCCGAAGTGCTTACCAAATTCCAGTAAGCGTATTGCGCGCTTTGAGCGGCTCGCGTCGTTACCTCTTCTCCCAGGAGCTGCTTAATCTGGTTTACCCACGGCTCCCAGGTAACGACGGCGTCAACTTCCTTACTAACAAGCGCTTTTTCCGAATCCGCAGCCTTGGTATCAACGAGACTCACTTGTTGAATGTTCAAACCGTTAAGTTCAAGAGTTCTTCCCAGGTAAAATTCTGAAATGGTTGTGAGGGTGACGCCAATCTTTTTCCCTTTGAGGTCATGGACTGAATTGATCCCACTATCTGTGCGCCACAAAATATAAGTGTTCTCGTACTTAGCGATGGTTCCAAAGTTGATGATGTCCTTTTTATTAAAAACCTGCCTTACAATCGGGAACTCGGCTGCGAGGGCAATATCAGCTTCGCCGTTTAGTATTCCTGCAACAGCAGTTGCGCCGGAATCGTAATCTTTAAGAGTAATTTCAAGTCCATTTTTGGTGAATAAATTTTGATCTTGCGCGATGTAGATTAAAGCATTCAATTCCGTTGGCACGGCAGCAATGGTCAACGTTTCAGTTTTTCCTGGGTATCTATCATTGGAACAAGAGGAACTGCCAGACATAAGCGAAATAGCTATTAGAAAAATAGCAACCAGAGTTTGTTTTCTCAAAATCACCTCTTTTCTCGCATTTTTAATGGATAACCTCACTGCAGATGGACTTACACTTATTAAAGCATCAATATCATACTGAATCAAAATAGCTGGTTCTGTAAGACCAGAAACCGGAAAACATAATCGAAGTAATAAGAGTAGTGATCAAGGTACAAATGATATTTCTTAAAGTCGGACCCATCATCTCTACCAACAGAATTTTATCACAGGAGACTAATTGTTCAAAGCTATTAATGAATTCGAGGTCAATTTTATCCTAAAACATTATGGACAAGGTCATTAGAAGAGAATATACTTGTGCTAGGATATTTTGTATTCGAATAACTCCATAAATATCCTAGCAAGGAGTCTTTTGAAAGCATTACTCGTTTATCCAGAATATCCTGATACATTTTGGAGCTTCAAACACGCGCTAAAAGTCGTTTTCAAGAAAGCAACGCATCCACCACTCGGTCTTTTAACTGTGGCGGCAATGCTCCCTGCCGGTTGGGACAAAAAACTTATCGACATGAACGCCCAAACGCTCAAAGACAAGCATATAGAATGGGCAGATTATGTTTTTATCAGCGCTATGGTGGTGCAGAGAGACTCTGTCAAGCAAACCATCGCCCGGTGTAAAGCGCTAGGGAAAAAAATCGTAGCCGGTGGACCTCTATTCACGAGCGAACCCGAAGCGTTCAGCGAGATCGACCACCTGGTACTCGACGAGGGCGAAATCACTCTACCTAAGTTCCTCAAAGATTTTGAACGAGGAACAGCGCAACATATATACACTTCCAAGGAGCGTCCCGATATCAGTAAAACCCCGATACCTTTGTGGTCGCTTATCAAGATGAACAAGTATACCTCGATGAATATCCAGTATTCCCGCGGCTGTCCTTATGATTGCGAATTCTGTGACATTGTAACTTTGAACGGACACACTCCGAGAACTAAAACTAAGCAACAGGTCATCAATGAACTCGAAGCACTGCAAAATGCCGGCTGGAAAGGCAGCATATTTTTTGTCGACGATAATTTTATCGGTAATAAAAGAAAACTTAAAGAAGAAATATTACCAGCTTTAATAAAATGGCGGAAGACCAGGAAATATGTTCCGACCTTCTTCACAGAAGCTTCCATCAATCTTGCTGATGATGAAGAGCTGATGCGCTTAATGGCAGATGCCGGTTTCGACCGGGTCTTTGTCGGTATTGAAACACCAAACGAAGACAGCCTGGTGGAGTGCAACAAACTTCATAACAAGAACCGCGACCTGGTGGCGGCGGTAAAGACTATTCAAGCTCACGGCATGGAAGTTCAGGGCGGATTCATTGTTGGATTCGATAACGACCCGACTTCCATTTTCCAGAGACAAATTGAATTTATCCAGAAGAGCGGCATTGTAACCGCCATGGTAGGTCTCCTCAATGCTCCGCGCGGCAGCCGCCTTTATGAAAGGCTAAAAAAAGAAGACCGCCTGTTGAAAGACGGCACCGGCGACAACACAGATTGCTCTATTAATTTTGTCCCCAAAATGCGCCTCGAAACACTTCTTAATGGCTACAAGCAAATCATGAACACCATTTACACTCCCAAACATTTCTACGAACGCATCAGGACATTTTTAAAGGAGTTCAAACCCCGCCATTACGAAGTTAAATTTTACCAAATACGCTTTTATCACATCGTGGGGTTTGTGCGTGGATTCTGGCTTCTTGGTGTGGTTGATAAAGGCCGGAAATATTTCTGGAGTTTTATCATTCCTGTGCTCTTCAAACGGCCTAAATTCTTTCCGTTATCTCTTATTTTATCTATATATGGTCTTCATTTCCGGAAAGTTTGTGAGAAGTTCTCCCGTAATACGACAAATCTCGGTAAACAAAAATTACCTGAGACAAAGAGTATTTAACCACTTCAAAATTAGGAAATACAAGAATCGAGAGCTATACAGGCACGTTCAGATTATGTGAACCAGTAAGGAGGTAGCGCCAGTGAAGCTGTCATTTATACCCCAAGACAGCAAGTTTTTTACTCTTTTTGAAGAGAGTGCCCACAATGCCGCAGAAGTAGCAAAAAAACTCAAGGACTTACTATACAACTGGACTGGAGTTGAAGATAAGATAGCAGCTATTGCTGACCTGGAACACAAAGGAGACAATGTCACCCACCAAATTGCAGCCGAATTACACCGTACGTTTGTTACACCTTTTGATAGAGAAGACATAGCCATACTTTCCCATACCCTGGACGATGTAACAGATTTTATTCATTCTGCCGCAGACGCGATGCTGTTATACAGTATTAAAGAACCTACTCAGCGTGCTAAAGAACTAGCGGATGTCATCGTAGAAATAACCGCTGAGGTGGAAAAAGCGGTTGTATTACTAAACAAAAAACTCGACCAGAGAGAGATGCTTAAATACTGCGTGGAAATTAACCGTCTGGAGAACGTAGCTGATCGGATTTATCGTGCAGCACTGGCGGAGCTGTTTGCCAATTCCACAGACGTAGTCTATATTATGAAGTGGCGCGAAATTTATGAACACATGGAAACTACCACTGACCGATGCGAAGATGTTGCCAATGTCCTCGAAGGGGTAGCCATCAAGTACTCGTAGTGTCATATTATAGTGATAAAAATCTTTCTTAACTCGAAAGTACTAAATGACGGTAGAACTTGGTATTGTTCTTTTCCTCTGTCTTGCCGCTGAATTTACCAACGGCTTAACCGATGCTCCTAACGCTATTGCTACCGTGATAGCAACCCGTGTTCTTTCTCCTGGTAAAGCTGTGCTTATGGCAGGAGTATTGAATATCGTTGGCGTGCTGGTGACCGGTACTGCAGTCGCTTTTACAATTGGTACAGGCATCGTCGATCCAAGAGTAATCGATTTACATACAGTCGCCGCGGCACTCCTTACTATCATCGTATGGACGATGACTGCCTGGTATTTTGGGATTCCAACCAGCGAAACTCATGAAATGCTGGCTGGTCTGGCTGGGGCTGGATTCGCCACCGCCGGATTTTCAGCTCTCTTGTGGTCAGGCTGGCAGAAAGTATTGTTGGGGTTGGGATTGTCCACCGTGATAGGTTTTGCGCTGGGATATATTGTCATGCTCGCAATCTACTGGCTCTTCCGTCGTATGGGGTACTCTACAGTCAGGTCTGTATTTGGACGCATGCAGATACTTTCGGCAGGATTTATGGCTTTCAGCCATGGCAGTAACGACGGACAAAAATTCATGGGGATGTTTGCACTTGCCCTGACTCTAGGGGGCGCTTTTTCCGAATTTCATATACCCATTTGGGTTATTCTAATATGCGGCGTAACCATGGGCATCGGGACAAGTGTGGGCGGCTGGAGAATTATCAAAACTATGGGTTTTAAAATGACGAGACTGGAACCGGTCCAGGGATTCGCTGCGGAAACTTCAGCCGGTGCAGCCATTCTGTTGGCATCATCTTTAGGAGTTCCTTTAAGCACTACCCAAACCATAAACATGGCAATAGTGGGTGTCGGTTCAACCAAACGTTTGTCTGCAGTACGATGGGGAATTACGGCACAAATTGTAATGACCTGGCTCATCACATTTCCCGCGTGTGCTATCCTCGGTTATCTTTTCGCAATTATCCTAAAACCAATATTTTAAAAATATATTGTTTGATACTTGTTTTGATTAATCATTGAGGCTATAATATTAGAAAACCTGAATGATTAAGGAGGATTTTAATGGGTTCTGCAATTGAGTATCAGAAGCAGATGACCGAGATTGTTTATATCAATCTGCCGGGCCCAACCGAGCCATCACCCGGGATGAGCGGTGGAGAGTTACTTCACGGCTTCCTGGCAGAGCTTTATCTCGGGGCTAAACCCGAGGTCAAAGAATATATTAATGATCTTTGCATGAAATGGAATGTTCATTATCGCAAAATGAGCGCGGGCTAAAGAGTAAAGCCGGTACAGTACAACTCCGGCTGGTCAGCAGTGCACAGTTTAGTTAATAAGGTCGGGTGCCCTTTAACCATTTCCTCGTTAGGAAATTCGGGCAAGAAGGTGCTTGATAATCATCTTTTGCTGTATTGATAAGGAACCTGACCTTTCCTTTTGTACCACAAAAAATATTCTGTTAGAATTATAGGGTTCAAAATGAAAGAGGAGCCAGGTCATGCCGCAGAAACAGCCCACTCAATCTGTGGCAAATGTGTCCGCCGTCAACCATGAATTGACGCCTAATATAGAGTCAGTTACCCTTGGTGACCTCACGTGGTTGAACATAGAAAAACCAACCTCGCAAGAAACCGAGTACCTGGCGCAGCACTACCCCTTTCACACCCTTGACCTGGATGATACCTTAAGCCATATCCAGCGTCCCAAAATAGATGAATACGAAGATTATGTATTCGTCGTACTTCACTTCCCCGTCTGGCACAGGGAGACCCAAATGGCCACCGCGTCGCAGATCTCAATCTTTGTTGGTAAGAATTATGTCGTTAGCCTGCACAGCGGAGAAATTCGATTGTTAAGGGAATTGTTCCAGAACTGCAAAAACAGCGATACGACCCGGCAGGAAAACATGATAAATGGTTCAGCATTCCTGGTATACCGGATTATAGATACCATGGTCGACCGTACGTTTACAATTCTTGATCGAATTCTAAGCTGGACAGATTCGGTAGAAAATGCTGTCTTCGATGAAAATGTTGAAGCTGCAGTTGAAATAGCCCGTCTGCGCCGCGATGTTATCACGCACCGTCGTATTATCTGGTCCCTGCGCAGCGTCGTTGGCGAACTGGAATCGAAACTCCGGCGGTTTAGCCCCGTGGACCTCGAAGTATATTTCGGTGATGTGGTAGACCATCTCAATAAGATATGGGATACACTCGATGAAGCGAGAGAAACTATTGAAGTCTTTAAAGATGCCGATTATATACTCAGCAATGAGCGGCTCGGCAGAATAATGCGCGTCCTGACGGTTCTCGCTACGGTAGTTCTTCCATTCTTAATATTATCCAGTTTATACGGCATGAACGTTCACATGCCTGGCAGCATCGAACAAGGAAGCCATATTATTTTCTGGATATTGATGGTAATCATGACCCTTTTGGCTGGCGGACTGTTGTGGTTTTTCCGCCGTAAGCACTGGATATAAAGAACAGGAATACATAGAAATCCCTAGTACATGCCAAGGGACACTTTGCTAATCAATCCATTTTCCTTGGTATCCAGCCCTTCTTTTTTACCCACCAATAAACCAACCAAGTTGCTACCAATGTAGAGCCAACTATCACTATCCAATACCACCATACGTCTTCAGGGCCCATATTGAAGGCGGAGTTACTCATTACAGTCGCGATAGTATTTGGTACAAGTACCGCGGTACCGAGGATAGTCAAATAGGTCATCAACAACGCCAGCCTATTATTGAGGCTCTGCAATTGATTGTTATATATACTCTGTAAGACCTCCAGCCCCGACGCTAATACCTCTGACATATGCTCCGCGAGACTAATCTGACGGTTAACATCTTCGACCAAGTTATCCAGCTGCTGCAGAATTTTATCATCATTTGTAATTAAATCTGCATCGCCATATCGTAAGGTATGAAGCACATCTACTGTATCCCAAAGAGCATCGAGATAAGTGATAACAGCGTGTTTCATTTGATATATTTGCTCTCCGAGTTTGATTCGTGGGGTATAGGGGTCTGTCATACTCTCGTTAAGTTTGTCGCCCTGTTCCTCGATCTGCCGTAAATGTTCAAAATTACTGTCATTGCTCTCGTGAACGATACGGATAAGCAGCAATGTCAACTGGTCTTCGTAGGGTATATTGGTTGGTATTTTTTTGAGCACGATCTCGGCATATCTTCGTAACCTGGTGAATCTGCGATCTACATAAATAGGGTGAATCGTGAAAATGTAATTTTTTTTCATGAGCAGCAAGAATGGATAGGGTTCTACATCAGACTCTCTGACCTGGACAGCAGAAATTTTCATTGCCAGTTCAGTATCCATGTCACGATATTTAACGTAGGATTTACTCCCAAATGATGTGATAAGTTCTTCGCTAAAACCAAGTTGAATTGCTGCATCGCGTGCTTCACTGTCAAAATCGGCACCAGGAATGACATAGTCAACCCAGCTTATTGGCGCATTATTGAGTATCTCCGCAAATCCCTGTGGTGATTGGGTCTCTTGCTTATAAATTTCTCCAGAGGGCGATTTAGTAACACAAAACCAGCGCTGGCGGACGATTTCAGATTCACCGTTGTCTTTTCCACCAGCGCCCTTTGGATGTGTGATTTCGTTCTCACTCATTATTCTATCCTCTAATCTATCTTTCCGTAGTATATATATCCGAACTACTAATTGAACATAATCGCTAATTACGACTTTATTTTACATGATACGACAACTGTTAATCCATCTTTATATATCAATCAGATGGTCTCATTTATTTCCGTGTAATCCTTAAGGAAATACGAGTTATATAAAAATTTTGTGCTGTTATAGTGTTACCGGCCATATGAAATGTTTTTTTGATTATGTTAAAATATAGCTGTAACAGATTACATAAGTGTTTTGGTGGAGGAAGTGTTGTGAGAGCCGATATTGAAAGATTTCTCGCCTATCTAAAAGTAGAAAAAGGACTATCTGAAAATACCTATTTCGCCTACCAGAATGACCTTTCTCAAATGGCGAAGTTTTTTGAGGAAGAAGCAAAAGCCAAAAGTAATATGCCAGCATGGGAAAATGTTGACAGACCAGCCATCATGCGGTTTCTATTAAACCTGCAGGAAAAGCGTTATGCAACCACGACGAGGGCACGAAAACTAGCTGCCGGCCGTTCATTTTTTAAGTTTCTTGTAGCCGAAAATATCATCAAGGAAGATCCAACTCGGAATCTTGAGTCGCTAAGCATCGGGCGGACATTACCAAAACCCATTTCTATTTCCCAGGTTAGGGCGCTCCTCGAACAACCGGCAAAACATAATACACCCGAGGCGAAGCGCGACTATGCGATGCTCCAATTACTATATGCAAGCGGCATGCGCGTCAGCGAATTGATGGCGCTAGACGTCGAAGATGTCAATACGAAGGATGGGGACGTCCGGGCTTTCGGTAAGGGTCATAAGGAGCGCATAATCCCTATCCACCAGGCAGCTTCGGCGGCAATAGAGGAATACGTCAAGGAAGCTCGACCTCGTTTTCTCAAAAGGAAGGACGAAAAAGCCCTTTTTGTGAACCGCCGGGGTGATCGCTTGACAAGGCAGGGTTTCTGGCAAATTTTAAAACAATATGCCAGGGCAGCCGGTATCGAAGTACCAGTTACCCCGCACACGTTGAGACATAGTTTTGCCACGCATATGCTCTCGGGTGGCGCTGATTTAAGAGCTGTTCAAGAACTACTGGGTCATGCCAATATCTCGACAACTCAGATTTATACACACCTTACCAGCGAACACGTCCGACGAACATATCAAAAAGCTCACCCGCGAGCAAAATAGTTAACGAGAGGAATATCCCCTAATGCCAAAATCGAAAAAACGAAAAAATAGATATGTTCCAAAACCCAGGACAGTCCAACCATCACCTTCAGGACCGGCACAAGTTGTTGAACAATCCCCTGGGCAAGCAGTGGCACAGACTTCTGCAGCCATGAGACCCGGTCGTACTCCGGAAAAAACTCAACCTATTCCTCAAACGCTCAGCATCGGAACGGAACTTAAAATAATTGGGGTAGTAACGACTGTTCTTCTTGCCGCGATTATTGTGCTCTATTTTATCTTCCGTTGATAGGTATCATGGACTTCGAAAAAGCCAGATCCAGGCTTGTCGCTTCCCTCGCGCGTGAGATAACTGACAAGAGGGTTCTGGATGTAATGAACATCGTCCCGCGTCATATCTTT
>Ga0315284_10016802_pt1 | contig 10374 bp, 8 predicted proteins | sample YL17G09_16_MG_FD_203696 | JGI IMG/M metagenome (GOLD analysis project Ga0315284, IMG submission 203696) | Sediment microbial communities from Yellowstone Lake, YNP, Wyoming, USA - YL17G09_16 | ecosystem: Environmental > Aquatic > Freshwater > Lake > Sediment | place: USA: Wyoming | collected...
TGATGGAAGGGGTACTCCCGCGGCACCACGATTGCCATGAATGTGATGTGTCTTCGCCACAGGAAGTCCCGGATGACCGTGACTGGACCTACCGCCGGCATGCCCGCCATGTACTTCGGCAGGCTCAGCGCGCAGTCCACCATCGCTCTGTCCTCATCGACGTAGAACCTGGTCGGGGTGCCGGAGGACCCGGACGTGCTGAGCATGTAGCAGTCCCTGGCCTTCCGCGTTCTCGACAGGATGTCGATCACCGGGCTCTGCCGCAGATCATCTTTGGTGATGATCGGAAGCTTCGCGAGATCGCCGAGGGTGCGTATGTCGTCCGGGTGTACGCCGGCGCGCCGCCATTTCCTATGATACACCTCCACGTTTTCACACGCGTGTTTGACGATTTGATGCAACCGTTGCTCGCGGAACCGCTCCAGCCCGGCAGGATCGAGCCGCATCAGCTCTTCGACCATGCTCACGGCTCGTGCATACTTGAAGGCGTTCACGAGGTCGCCGATGCCCGTCAGTTTCAGAACAGGATTTCTGATCAAGCGTATTCTCCACCCATGCAGGGCCTGCCCCGCGCCAGGCACCGTCGATCGGCCACAGCTCTTTCCAACGATCCGGCTCCAACGCGGGAGAGCCCATGAGATTCTATCCGTTCCACGAGTTGCTCACAAGGCCGCACTCACGCACTGTGCGGGCGGTGTCTGTGAAGATTTTCGGGCATTTGAGGATGGGTGGCAGCGGCAAGCGCAGCGACCCTCCTGAGCCTGTCGAAGGATTGCCGATGGCTCCCACATCCTGCGGAGCACCATCGGCAAGCTCCGCTTTTCTCCGCTTGCCGCTGCCACCCGCCGATTGGGAAAGAATCCTGGCAACCGGGAAAAGGTTCCAGTATTGGTTGACAGGGCAACGGTCGTCGGTTACTATGCGCCTGCCCTGTGTCCTGTAAGTTTCCGGTCGGGACTGTGCCCGTCATGGCAGGTGGGCAGTGGCCGTACGATGTGCCGTGCTGGGGAACATCGGGTGGCATATCTGTAGTTTAATGGATCGGGAGTACTCATGACTTACTACCTCCTGACCGGCGCGGCCGGTCTCCTGGGTAGTTATCTGCTTCGTGACTGCCTCCTCGCGGGTCGCCACATGGCCGTACTGGTGCGGCCCACGGAAACACAGTCAGCCAGAGAGCGGGTGGAAGCGTCCCTGGCGCACTGGGAGGCCCAGACCGGCCGACTCCTGCCGCGACCGGTGGTCCTTGAAGGGGACTTGTCCCAGCCGGACATGAACCTGACGGCCTCGGACCTGCGCTGGGTCGCCAACCATTGCCAAGCCGTCATCCACAGTGCGGCCAGCCTTGCCTTCTTCGGCCCGGACCGCCGGAAAGAGCCCTGGCTCACCAACGTCGAGGGCACACGATGCGTGATCGAGTTGTGCCGACGTTGCGGGATCCAGAAACTCCATCATGTATCCACGGCCTACGTCTGCGGGCTGCGCAGAGGCCGGATACTCGAGACAGAGCTCGACCTCGGCCAGGAGATGGGCAATGACTATGAGCGCAGCAAGCTCGAGGCCGAGAAGCTGGTCCGCAGCGCCCCCCTGGCGCAGCCGCCCACGATCTACCGCCCTTCCATCATCGTTGGCGACTCCCGAACCGGATACACCTCGACGTTCCACGGGTTCTACGCGGCGGTCAAGCTCGCTCACACTCTGGCCAGCCAAGTGGTTTGCGGCTCGATCACGGCGGAGCTGCTGATGCAGGCCTTCCACGTGGACGGCAATGAACGGAAGGACTTCGTCCCCGTGGACTGGGTCTCGGCCGCGATCTCGCATCTCGTGAGTCGGCCCGAGGATCATGGCAAAACCTATCATCTCACCGCCGGGGAGCCGACGCCGGTCGCCGTCTGGGGATGGGCGGTCCAGGATGCCGTCGAGCGGTATTCCCCATTGGCGGACCCCTCGGACCCCACGCTGCGCGATGCAGACTGGTTCGAGCAGATGTTCCGTCAGCAGATGGAGGTGTACCGCGCGTACTGGCGGGACGATCCCAAATTTGACCGCGCCCATACGGTCGCCGCGGCGCCGCGCCTGCCCTGCCCGACTATGGACCATGACGTGCTCATGCGAATGGCTCGATTTGCGATCCAGACGAACTTCGGCAAAGCCCGACAATCTTCCCGTCCGTCCGGCTGGGATGTCCGGGCCCACATACAGCGGTTGCGAGCGGCCGGCGACATCCAGGAAACGCCTGAGTCCAGGGTGATTCATCTGGGTCTGCAAGTCAGCGGTCCCGGCGGCGGTCAGTGGAAGCTGTTGGCTCGCGATGGCCGGGTCCTGGCCGCGGAGGATGGCATTGGTGAGCGGTGCGGCGTGGTCTTTCATCTCACGTCCGAAACGCTCGAGCGATTGGTGGCCCGGGAGACGTCGGTTTCGCACGCCGTCAGCCAGGGGTGGGTGTCCATCGTCGGCAACGGGGTCCGCTCGTCCGTCCTGGAGGCTCTCCTGCAAACCGCGGTGACGCCCGGGGACACCTGATCCTATGGTGCTGCCGCTGCCTTTATCGCCGTTCGAGAGCTACATGCTGGCCGACGACCGGCCGGCATACCCGATGAACTGCTTTCTGCGGCTTCGTTTCGCCGGCCGCTTCGACCGGGCGGCCCTGGATGCCGCCATGTCCATCGCGGTGTCACGTCATCCACTCCTGGCCGCTGTCGTACGTCGATCGGGGCGCAAGGACTTCTGGGTGGCGGCGGATCAGCCGCCGGCCGTCCACCGGCTGAGCACCCCGTCGGCGGACTCTCTGCCGTCGCTGGCCCCGCTTGATGTGCGGGCGACAGCCGGACTGCGAGTGGTGTCGTGCGAGGAGGCGGGCAAGACCGACCTCACGATTCAGGTCCATCACGCCTGCTGCGACGGCTTCGGTATGCTTCGCTTCACGGAAGACATGCTGGTCTCCTACGCGGGGGTCTGTGGAGCGGTGCCGGGCTCCGCGTTGCGAGCGTTGTGTCCGGAGCAACTGCGAGGCCGTGGCAGGTTCGGCCTGACGCCCGGCAAGTTCCTGAGAATGCTGCCCAAGCAGGCGGTTGGCCTGCTCGGCGCCCGGCGGTTCCTGATGCGGACTGCCGAGCCGCTGATGCCGCATCGATCGCAGCCGGACAACGGTCCCGTGCCGCCGGGGTACCCGGCCTCCCTGACCCGGCAACTGGACAGGAGCGAATCGGCGGGACTCATCTCGGCGGCCCGGACATTGGGCGTGACTGCGAATGACCTGCTCGTACGCGATTGTTTTCTGACTTTGCATGACTGGCGGCGGCGCACTGCGGATCATCCCAGCGGCTGGCTCCGTCTGACGGTGCCGGTGAATCTGCGCACTATGGCGGACCGTCGCCTGCCCGCCGCCAATGCGGTAAGCATGGTGTTCCCCGATCGTCGTTCTCAGGACATGGAAGACCCGCAACGGCTCCTCGACTCCGTTCACCGGCAGATGTCACTCATCAAACGGCTGCACTTGGGATTGACTTTCGTTCTGTCCCTGCGGGTTTGCCGATGGCTGCCCGGCGGCCTGCACCGGATGACACGGGCGAGCCGCTGTGCGGCCACCGGCGTTTTGACCAACCTGGGCGCGGTGCTGGATCGCTGCCCACTGTCCTACCAGGAAGGCCGACTGGTGGCAGGCGATGCCGTGCTGCAAAGCATGGATGCTCTGGCGCCCCTGCGGCCCTTGACTTGCGCCGCCATAGCCGTGCTGGTGTACGCGGGGCGTGTCCATATCACGCTGCACTACGATTCGCGAGTGCTCACTGCAACGGACGCCCGTGAGCTGATCGACGATTTCACCGCCCGAGTGCGTCAGTCCGCTGGCGCTCGAAGGCAGGTCGCTGTGGAGGTGGGCCGGTGACACTGTGGGGCATGGTGCTGTTCTGGGCGCTGGTGGGCCTAGCGGCGGGTCAGGCGCTGGCGGCCATCAAGTTCATCCGGACCCTGCGCCGTGCGCGGCATGCGAGTACGCCCGCGGGCCCGTGTCCAAAGACAGCCGTGATCCTCTGCCTGCGCGGATCGGACCCCTTCCTCACTGCCTGCCTCGAAGCCATTCTGCATCAGGATTACCCCTGCTACGATCTCCGCATCGTGATCGATAGTCCCGAGGACCCCGCCTGGAAGATCGCAGAGCAGGTCGCGACGCGCTGCGGCGCCGCGAACGTCCAAATCCGAGCGCTGACGAGCCGGCGTCCCACGTGCAGTCTCAAGTGCAGCAGCCTGGTGCAGGCGGTGTCAGAGCTGGATGCGTCCTACGAAGTCATCGCCCTGCTCGATGCCGATACGGTTCCGCATCGCACGTGGCTGCGCGAGCTGGTGGCCCCTCTGGCGGACGAGCGGGTGGCGGCCGCCACGGGCAATCGGTGGTACATGCCCGAGTCCGCGTCCTGGGGCAGCCTGGTGCGCCGGCTGTGGAATGCGGCGGCGGTGGTCCAGATGTACGCGTACCGAATCCCCTGGGGCGGGACATTGGCCCTGAAGGCAAGCGTCCTGCGAGGGTCCGATCTGCTGGATCGGTGGGCGCACGCATTCTGCGAAGACACGATGCTCTACAGTGTGCTTCGCCGGTCGGGCCATCGGGTCGCCTTCGTGCCCTCGCTGATGATGGTCAACCGGGAGGATTGCAGCGTAGGGAGCTTTTACCGATGGGTCCGCCGCCAGTTGCTCACGGCGCGTCTATACCATCCCGCCTGGGCCATGGTGGTCGGACACGGATTGCTCGTGTCCCTGGCTCAGTGGATAGGCGTTGTCTCTTTGATTGTCGCGTTGGCCGCCGGATACGGTTTGGCCGCCGCATGGCTTCTCGCGGGCATGGGGCTGTACTGGGGCACGATGGCCGGCCTCCTGGCGGCCATGGAAGCGGGCATCCGCCGCATGCTCGCCGCGAGGGGTGAGCTGTACGGGCGGGTTTCAAACCCTCTACAAGTCTCCAGCCTTCTGCGTGTCGGTGCGGCCATGCTGTTGACCCAGGCGGTTTATCCTGCGGCCCTGCTGTCGGCATTGTTTCTGCGGACAGTGGAGTGGCGCGGCGTCCGGTATCGCATACAAGGCCCGCGCGGCATCCGCATGGTCGAATACGAGCGTCATGCCGCCGGTGGCGAGGTAAAACAGACCTTTCAGTCTCTTTAATGTCGGCGTACGGCCGAGGTTGCAGGGGCGGGTTTCACACCCGCCCGTACGGAGTCTGTATGAAACGCATTCTGGTCACGGGCGGGGCGGGGTTCATCGGCTCGCACCTCTGCGAGCGGCTTCTGGGCCTGGGGCACGAGGTCCTGTGCGTCGACAACTACTTCACGGGGACGCGGGCCAATATCTCGCAATTGCTGGCGAATCCTCAGTTCGAGGCGATGCGGCACGACATCACGTTCCCGCTGTACGTGGAGGTCGATGAGATCTACAACCTGGCCTGTCCGGCGTCCCCCGTTCACTATCAGTTCGATCCGGTGCAGACCACGAAGGTCTGCGTCCACGGAGCCATCAACGTGCTGGGGCTGGCCAAGCGCACCGGCGCCAGAATCCTTCAGGCGTCCACCAGCGAAGTCTATGGCGATCCGCACGTGCACCCGCAGCGCGAGGACTACTGGGGACACGTGAATCCCATCGGCGAGCGGGCCTGCTATGACGAGGGCAAACGATGCGCCGAGACCCTCTTCTTCGACTACCACCGCCAGCACGGAACGCACATCAAGGTCGCCCGCATATTCAACACTTACGGCCCCAGGATGCACCCGAAGGACGGGCGGGTCGTTTCCAATTTCATCGTCCAGGCGCTCACCCATCAGCCCATAACGATCTACGGAGACGGCGCGCAGACGCGATCGTTTTGCTACGTGAGCGATCTCGTCGAGGGCCTGATTCGACTGATGGGAACGCCCGCACAGTTCACGGGGCCCGTCAACCTCGGCAATCCCGCCGAAGTGAGCATGCTCGAGCTGGCGCGCCTCATTATCGAGCTGACGGCCTCGAAGTCCAGGATCGGATACAAACCGTTGCCCGCAGATGACCCTAAACGGCGTCAGCCGGACATATCGCTCGCCCAGTCGCAGCTCCACTGGGGACCAACTACCCAGCTCAAGGAAGGGCTGGAGAAAACCATCGCCTACTTCGATGCTCTCCTGCGCGCCGACGGATCAGGCCTGTCTGGACCCGCTCGGGAGTGAGTCGAACGATGTGCCTCCTGACCGGGTCGTCGGCCCCAAGCCGGGAGGAGGCTCCATCAGATAGAATGGGCCGGATCGGCCGGCTGATCCGATTGCCGCAGCGGCCGATCGTCGATCTTCCGCACGTCGAACGCGGAGCGGATATCATAAACCGCCCCGCGCCAATGCAACTTCCGCTCAACCAATACGTGCCCGATGGCGAGCAGGTGAATGAGCGGCGTCACGAGGACTGCACAAACAAGTCTCAGCGGCACCGCAGGCGACATCCGGCTCGCGGCGCTGTCCCTCTGACGAGCGATGCCGCGGACGCGCAGCTCGAGCAGAAGCAACGAAAAGACCATCGTCGTCAGATACACGGCCAGCGACCCGAGCGCCGCCCAGGCGATCGCGCTGTTTCCCGCCAGAATCCCGTAAAACGACAAGCCAAGGCTCGCCGCCAGCGCCGCCGACATCGCGAACGCGTGACAGACGATCGGCCACCAGGATGATCTGGGCTGATAGAGCCGCGTCCACAGGAGCTGCCGCGAAAGGAATATGAAGCCGCCAATGAGATCGCACTCCTCGCGGTTGATCATCATCAGTGACGGGACAAAGCCGATGCGCAGTCCAAGCGCGCGCCAACACTCGCAGATCGAGGCGTCGACGGCGAGCGACTTGCTCCACTTGTCGATGAGCCCGGATCGACGCAGATCCTTCGTTCGCCCGGCAAATGTCCCGCCCCAGGGAATTCCGAAGAAGTACATCGAGACCACGGCAGCCGCGTTCCAAACGTATCGAACGATGGACCCGAATCGTCCCCGCGGCGGCATGTACCAGCGATTTCCGGTTGTCGCGTCCACCTCGCCCCGAAGGATGGGCGCCGCCAGCTCGCTCAGCCAGCTCGCGTGCGCGACGATATCGCCATCGGCCAATACGAACAGTTCCGTCGATTCATCCAGTTCACCGGCCGGTTGCACGAGCGAGGCGCAGTGCAGACTGCACTGCGCGGGCCGGTCTCGCAGCGTGCCCACGCGGACGTTGACCGCACGGCTTTCTCCAATGCTCCGGTGAACCATGTCCCAGGCCGGATCGGTCTGGCCATCGACCACGATCCGCAACTCGTAGTTCGGATAATCCTGCCGCATGAGTCTCTTCAAACCGAGAGCCAAATGCGGATCTGCTCCCCGCAGAGCCAATAGGATGGCCGCCTTGGGGTAGGTCGTGCATCCCCGCACCGCATTCGGCACGGCGGGCAACGGCGTTCGCCCCACTGACTCTCGACGGGCCAAAGCCTTTCGAGTTCGCACGAAGAAAACGATCGCCAGCCCAAGCTGGAACAGCGACAATCCAGCCAGGGCAATGGCGATGGTCAATGCAAATCCATACATGGCAACACGGCCTCCATGCAATCTCTGCACTCGTCGGTCCGTCTCTCAACACGACCGCGTGCCTCAACCGAACGCGCGGTTCCCCAGGCATTACTACAGTAAGCCTGATCGTCTGATCTTGCGGAACTCCAGTTACTTTCTTGCGAGCCGCTCCCGCAACATGCCGGCCAGGAATTCGCCGTTTTTCCAGGCATTCTCGATGCACGCGGGGATGACCGGCCGCAGGTGCGAGCGCACCGCCGTCTCCTCGGCCAGCAGGGCCAGGATCCGCTCGGCCAAGTGGCCGGCGGCAAGCTGCGCCACGTGCGAGACCCACCGCTCGTGCCCGAAGATGTCCAGGTTGATTCCGCGGGCCTTGACGCTATAGCCGATGCAGAATGTCGGCACTCCGGAGGACAGGGCGGCAATCGTGGAATGCGTCCGCGAGCCTGCAAAGACCCGCAGCCGCGAGATCACCCATTTGATCTGCCGGCAGTCGTCCTGGCGGGCGTCGTAGAGCCAGACCCCATCTCTCGCGTCCGCCGGCAGCCGCCCCTGCAGGGCCCTCAGGAACTCGTAGTCGTCGTTCGCGGGAAAAATGCGCGGAGACATCATCACGTGCGGGATCAACAGGATCGGAGCGGTCGTCCTTCGGCGGACTTCGGCGACCATCTGGACAGCCTTGTTCATCCAGTCGCGGGCGGACAGGCCGTTGTATCGTGTCATCAGGGGCGCCAGGTTGATGCCGATCGCGCCGGCCTGGAGCGCCCGTTCGATCTCGTCGGGCAGCTCCGTCGGACAGGCGGGCAGCAGGAACGCGGGATCGGCCACCCGGCGGACGTTGTCCCGGACGCCCAGCTCCTCCAGGTACGCCTGCGTGAGCGGTTCACGCACCGTGATCAAGTCCATGCGGCCAAGCAGCTCGGCAAAACGCCGCTCCCACGGCGGCCGGCTCGAGAACGGCCCGATGGACGCGGCCCAGATCACCGTGGGCACGCGGCGCATCGCGGCCGCGCGGAAAGGGCTGAAGAACAGCAGCGTCGCCAGGAAGCCGTAATCGTAGGAGAGATTGTCGCCTCCCAGGGCGAGAATCGCCGCCGCACGGTCCAGGGCCTGATGCACCTTCATCGGGGGGAAACGGCCCAGCATACGGGCACAGACGACTCGCGTGCCCCAGAGATAGAAGCCCGGCACGTTGCGGCTTCGGACTTCCCACAGTTGCCCCGCCCAATTCCTGTCCGCCTCACGGGTCTGGAAGTGTGGGTGATCGTTGCGAAAGATATTCGCGTGCAGCCGTGGATAGTCCGGCAGGTAGCGGTCCAGGATCATTTGCGTGCTCCACCGCAGCGCCTGGCAGCCGCGATTGTCGTCGAGGTTGTTCCCATGCAGGATCAAGGTGTCCGCCGGTAAAGCAGGCATACAGCCTCCGCGAGTCAGCGATTTTCAAACGCTCCTCCGGCGCCGCGAGCGAGCGCCGCCATTGGAGTTGCCGTCGTCTGTGCATCTGATTCGAGCGCAGAGCCTATCACGCACCTGCCGCCAAGTCAACACGCTGTTGCGCGGTATGCGCATCACCGGCAGCGTCGTCCTAAAAATGCTGGCGGCAGGCAAGTCCGTACAAGACGTCCTCGCGGCCTATCCCGAAATGGAAGCCGAAGACGTCCGGCAGGCCATGCGCTACGCCGCATGGGTCGTCTCGGACCAGATACCCGCTCTGTCGGCTTGACTCAAAGACTCCCGCAGGTTTTGCCCCAGATCGAGGCCGCTCTGCGCCGAGGATGCGCGGTCACCATAGAGGACCACGCCGTGCGAGTGCGTCAATTGCCCATTCGGTAGAAACCCGTCCCTCCCCCCTCCCCGCCCGCCCTCCGAATAAAGTATGCTGTCCCCGGAATTCTCCGAAGAATACCGGAATAGATGGCTCGCCTACGCCTACAATTGGATCAAGGACACCGATCCCAACGGCCACCTGCAAATGCCGGTAAGCCGGATGATCTCCTGCCCGAACGAAACCCAGGGCAGCTACCGGGCCAACACGAAGAGCCCCGCCTGCCCCATAGGCTACTCCCAGGAAGAAACGATAAAGAGGATATGGAACAACACCTCCAGCCCGGCCTTCAACCGGAACCAAGACCAGCGAGCGCAGGGACGCTGAGACACAGAGAGCTGCAGGATCAGCAAGACCTCCCAAGACTCAGCGACTCCGCATCTCCGCGCGAGACATAATCCCTTGTGTTCCAGGGACTTGTAGTGTCGCCCCGGAATTATCTGGAAACCCATTTCAGTTGTCGCCAGTCTGTAGCACGGATCATGCGTTTCCGTCTTTGTGGCTCTGTGCCTTCGTGTGAGACCTAACCCTTTTGAAGCCCAGATGAGCGCCGATACCGACCCTGTCATTCCTGCGAAGGCAGGAATCCAGACTTGTTCGGGATGGGACTCAACTGCTGATGAATGCTGATCGCTGGCCGAGATCCGAATCGCCAACCCCTGAAGCCTGTCCCCCAAACCCCGTCTTTCCTGCTTTTTTCTTATCCCGCTTCCCTTTCCGGCCGATAGAACGCGCAGCAGTGGATTCTCGCATCTGTGATGGGGCCACCGACTGGATCGTGCGTAGCGCGTATGCACTTGTGTGTATTGGCAGCACCCGAATGATGAGAGGTATTGCGATGAGAAATCGGATTCAAATAGCTCTGGTATTGGCCGGACTGTTGCTCTTATCTGGCTGCGGCTTGGGCGGCGTCTACGAAATGAAGGGCGAGTCATTTCTGTCCCTGGATCGGGCCATGGCACTCGCTACAACGACCGACGACCTGTGGAACCTCTGGGAGAAAGCTCCACTTGAC
>Ga0315284_10016803_pt1 | contig 10374 bp, 13 predicted proteins | sample YL17G09_16_MG_FD_203696 | JGI IMG/M metagenome (GOLD analysis project Ga0315284, IMG submission 203696) | Sediment microbial communities from Yellowstone Lake, YNP, Wyoming, USA - YL17G09_16 | ecosystem: Environmental > Aquatic > Freshwater > Lake > Sediment | place: USA: Wyoming | collected...
AGTTTATATAATCTTATATTTGAATAATTATCTATAAATTTTCTATAATTAAATATTCATCATCATAATTTTGATTATTTATTATTTTTATATTAATCGGTTCTAAATGTATTTGTTTATTATTCCGTAATTCTTCATTCCTTAATTCTTCATTTGTTAATTCTTCTTCTCTATAATTTACATCATAATAATATTTAATAATAGGTATTAAACCTACAAAATACAGTGGAATAATAAGAAATTGAAACATATATTTTATTTATATGAATTTCTTTATATATTTTTCAATATTACTATCTTTTCCAAATTTTCTGTAAAAAAATGATTTTGTTTCTCTCATTTGTAATAAATCTTGTTTTGTTACTTTTATAATTGTTTTTGGATTTTTAGCAATATCTTCTTTTAATTTTCGTAATTCTTGAATTTTATCATTTTCATTTATATGTTTTGTTTCTTGTAATTCATATAATTTTTCTATTTTAATATTTATTTTTTTAACAGCCTTTTTAACATATGCCCAATCATCAAATGTAATTGCAAAATCTTTATATTTATCTAATGGTTGTAAAACAGTTAAGAAAAATTCATCTCCTACATGCATTGTATTAAAAAATTCCATTCTACCTTCTTTATCTGCAATTAATAATTTATTCGCATGATATCGTGATAAACAAAAACGGGCATAATTTTTCATAAAGGAATATTTATCTGGTATTATAATATCAGTATCTTTAACTGCTTCTATATGTTTTTTAATTCTTTCTAAACAATCATATTTAGTAATTAACATTCTTTTAATATATGAATCATCATTTGACATTATTTCATCATATAATACATTAAAGGGTTTAATAGGCAAACAACTTTCGGATACGGTTATAAATTTATAGTTATCTTTATCTTTATAGGCTTCTCTTATTAATTCAATATAGGCTCTTGTAATAAACCCCCATTTTGTCTCTTTTAATTCTTTTATAATGCATTCAGGCTTCCATATATGCTTTTCAGGATACTTTGGATGTATATATATGGTATATTTATCCTCATTCCCTTTAAAATATTCATCCCATATGTCAGTAAAATGGGGATTATCTATTATTAAGAATAAAAAGGCTATCTTCATATAATTTATAGATAAAATATATAAATATATAAAAATTGATTATTTAAATATAAATGCATTATATATAACAAAAAATCAAAGATTACATCTATTAAAATGTCTAAGAAATCAAGTTCTCCTAAATCATTTATTCAATGTTCTTATAACGGAATTTTTAAAAAAAGTATTGTTCGTATTGATTTCAGCAATGAATCATTAAAAGATAATACAGCAGATTTACAAGAAAATTATGGTTCTGATGTGTTTATTAAAGAATATATTATCCCAGATAGAAATAAAGAAGCTACTCAATCAAGATTTAATGAAGAAATTATTAATTCCCATGCTGGTAAAAAAATGAATGATAAATTATACAAATTTACAACAAAAGAATTTGATGAATTAATTAAATCTATTTATTCTATTAAAAGAGGAAAATTCATTTACAAGAAAGAAAAAGAAGCTAAAGATGAATCTACTGAAAGCGAAACTGAAAAAGTTGCTGTTGAAGAAGAAAAACCTAAAAAAGCTGTCGCAAAAAAGAATACTAAAAAATCTGATGATGAAAGTGATAAAGAAGTAAAAGTTAAAAAGACTACTAAAAAAGAAGCTAAAGCAGTTGTTGAAAAGAAAGATTCATCTTCAGAAAGTGAGGAAGAAAAACCTAAGAAAGTTGTTGCAAAGAAGGCACCAGTGAAAACAGAAGCGAAAGCAGTTGAAAAAAATGATTCGTCCTCAGATAGCAGTGAAGATGAAAAACCAAAAAAAGTTATTCCTACAAAGAAAGCTACTGCAAAGAAAGTAGAAGCTGTTGTAAAACCAGTTGCTGTTAAAGTTGAAGATTCTGATTCTGATTCTGACTCTAATTAAAATATTAATTAAAATTTTAATGTATTTATATAAATAAAAAATTATAATAATTAAATATAATGTCTGATTTATCAAGTGATGATAAAAATAAAAAACTAAAAAAAAAAAAAATTTTATTAATATCTACAGAAGATGAGTTTTTAAAATGCTGTAATTCAGTTAAAAAAATCACTAAATTAGAACATGATGATTTATTATATTTATATGGATTTTATAAACAAGCAACTGTTGGTGATTGTAATGTTGAAAAACCTTCTTTTTTTGATTTTAAAGGAAAAGCAAAATATGATTCATGGATGGAAAGACAGGGTATTAATACTGATTTGGCTATGAAGTATTATATTAAAAAAGTGAATAGACTACTAAAAGAGTATAATATTGAAAATTAATGTAAATAAATTTGATCAAATAATCCTTTGTTTTGTGCAAAATGATCAATAAATTCATCTTTATCTATTTTTATAATTTCAATATCATCATTATATTGAATTATATAATCTTCAAATGTACCCATTGAATTAAATAACCAAAAAGATTCATATTTATATTCTTGATTTTTTTCTTCATGACATTTAAAACAAACAAACAAATATTTAGAATAATATTCAAAACGTTTAATAAAAGATTTATTTCTATTACGAACAATATAATCTGCTTTATTTGTTAGTTCATCATTGTATTTATAAGATCCTTTATAAAATACAAATGGTGTTTCATTTAGTAATTCAAGAAATGGTTTAAATTCTTCATTTGTTGGATTAAAAAATGAACGTTTAATATCATCTAAATTTACAAGACATTCATAATTAATTTTGTCTTCTTTCTCTTCAACTTCTTGTTCTTCTTCTACTTGTTTCTGTTCTTCTTTTTGTTTATCTAAAATACTCTTTTGTTCATTTTTCATAGATGTAATAAGTGTATTTAATGTATCACACATATTTTCAAGTTCTTCTCTTGATGGATTTTCTGATAAATCATCTACATAAAAATGAATATTGGGGTCATGATGTTTAACAAAATCTAATAATGTTAGTAATTGTGTTTTAGATGCATTTATTTTTTTTAGTAAAATTTCATCAGATAATTTAGCGTATTGTTTGGACATACTTTCATATATTTGTATTTATTTAAATCAAGTTATAATTATAATTTTATATCTTCTACATCATCATTATCTGTAATATTTTTAATAATAATAAGTATTCCACCATATTCTTCATAAATACTTTGGAAACTTGAATTACATAAATTGACTAAATCAAAAATATTTTTATAAATTTCTTCTTCATTCATTGTTTGATTATATAATTCAGATTGTAAAAAATCAATTGTATTTAAATATATGTTAAATATATTGCACTGTAAGTCCATTAATTGTTTTTTTTTATGTTGTGAATAAACTTTAGATTCCCATTGTTTTTCAGTAATTGTTTTTAATAAAAATTTAACTTGTAATTGTTGCAATATTTGATTATTTTCAACATAATATTCTTCTTCATTATATTTTTTTCTTTTTAATAATCTTATCGTATTTGAAATGTTATACAATGAATGAACAATTATTGGATTTATTTTTCTATCTTTTAGCAAATCAACAGGTATTTTATTTTCAACTAATGAAAAATTTTGACAATTATCATTTGAATTACTTTTAACAGATATATTTTGAGAAAATGCATTTAAATGTGCATAATGTTGATTTGAACTATTGGTTAATATTTTTAATGTAATCCATTCAAAATGTGTTTTACAATTTGTACATTGCATATGATTACATCCATGTGTTTTAGAAATAAAAGCATCACATTTAGGACATTGTTTAGAATCATTCCCAATTGCTTTTAAATTTTCTAAAATATTTTTATCACATACATGATCTGTATTCATTTTCTCTCGACATGTATTACATATTTTTGTTTTACAAATACCACACAATCCTTTGTTAACAAATCCTCTACAATCTATAATTGGACATCTAAAATTATTTGATTCTAAATTATTTGGATCAGGTCTAATTGGTATTGGTAATGTTATACCAAAACGTAGTTTGTCTTTCATTTCTTTATATTTTATTTCATAATCAACTAATGGCTGAACATTTGATAAATTTTTCTTTTGATCAACCATTAATTCTTCAATTATTTTTGGTTTTAATGATTTTTCAATAAATGTTTTTCCTAAATGTTCCATTAAAAATTTATTTGTAAATGTCATATGACAATTCATACAATCCCCATTATTATATGTTTTTTGACATTTAGAACATACAGTATATTTGCATTTTATACATTCTATTTTAGTTAATTTTTTATTTGGTTTGATTGTTTCACAACAAATATTGCATTCAAACTCCATAATATTGTATATTTTTATAATTTTATATCTCTATTTTTTATATCTAAAAAAATAAAAATATAAATAATTAATGAATTTAGATGTATGGTATAGTAATAAAAATTATTTTAAGTTATTAAAAATATTTCCCCAATTAAGCAATTACAATTTATATTCAAAAATACAAATAGATGAAAATTCTTATAAATATATAACATCCAATATTATTGCTGAAATAATATCTAAAATAATTTGTATTCATTTAACAGATCATGGAATTAATCCAAAAAATATGACATTGATTGAATTAATGGGTGGTTGTGGCGGAAATACAATTTCTTTTAGTTGGTATTTTAATAATATTATTTCATTAGAATTATCATCAATAAGAAGTGCATATTTACAAAATAATTTAAATTTATATGATTGTTCTAATGTGAAAGTAATAAATATGTGTGCTGTAGAATTTTGTAATAATCATTTACAAAAACATAATTCAAATATTATTTTTATAGATCCTCCTTGGGGAGATGATTGGAATAAAGTATATAAAAATTTTAGAATTACATTTAATAATGAACCATTTGAAATATTTTTAAAAACAACAATAAATAAAATAAATAATAATCCAGTTAAATTAAAACTAATTGTTGTTAAATTACCAAAAAATTATGATTTGAAACATATTTATACTGAAATAAGTATATATCCAAATGTAAAACAATACTTGTATATATTAAAAAAAATGATTATAATAGTATTTGAAATACAATAAAAATATTAATTTTTATTATGAAAAATAAAATAAAATAATAATACTAATAATTATAAGCATTAAACACCTTTCAATTATTATTAAATTATTAATTAAACGATTTTTATCATTTTGTAATTCCGTTATTACATTTTGTAATTTAATTATTTCATTATCTGCTTTATTTTTCTCTAATCTGAGATAACTATATTCAGCAATAAGGTTAATAAAACCTTTATCAATATGTTTTTTATTCATTGTGAATTTATTAGTAATACAAATGTAATTTTAATCAATTTTTATAATTAGTTTATATAATTTGATACATACAAATATATGAATTACTTCTATCATTATTGGATTCACATACATTACTATCATCAAATAGCATCCATTTATCATTTTTAATACATTCAGCAGTATAATGACCACCATTTAATCCACCATAATGATTAAGATATCCAATTAATTTATAACTAATATCTTTATTTTGTTTAATTGTATATTTTCTTAAATTAATAACATCAGGTATTACAATATTCGTGTTATTTTTAATATAATGATAACCAGTATATTTAAATCTTTTCAAATGAATAAATAATGTTTCGGGTGTTTTTATTATAATATTTTTTTTATGATTATTATGTCCTTTACAATTTGTACAAATATAATAATCATCTAATTTGTTAGACGAATAGAAATTATCTAAACATTCATCTAATGTTTTTTCAATATCAACAGATAATATACTTGTATTTTCATATGATATTGTTTCATGATTACAATCAGAACAATTAATAATAAAAGAATGGAATGTCCAAAAAGAATAACTAAATGGATTATGTTTTTTTTTACATACTTGGGCTATAAATTTTAAACCATCATTTAATATAAAATCTTTTTTATTATTATGTTTAAGAAATAACATTTTTCTTAATATTCTGTCATCCTTTTTTATCAAATATTTTTTTTCTAATTCTTCATATTCTATAACAGAATCAGGAATTTTTTTTAAATTATGATTGGATTCAACACCACATTCTTCATTAATTATATCCAATAATTTTAATAAAAATTCATGTGCATCTTGATGTTTATAGTTATCAAAATCAGGTATATTATAATTAATACATTTTTTAAATTCCGTAGGTGTTATTTTTCTTGTTTTATCCATCATTTTAATAATATTATCTAATTGATATATCATTTTTGTATGAATTATTTCTTCATTTAATTCGGGTGTTGATGTTTTAAGGTATTTAAAATATAAAGGATATGATTTATTATTTTCAGCAACAAAATCATTTAATTGCTTACTATTTAATATTAATTGTAATACTGAATTCATATAACATGTATTCCCAATATTGGTAAAACCGCAATATTTTGACATAATTATATAATATATTTATTCATTTATAATAATTTATATTTTATAAATTATAATTATGTCATTGTTTAATATAACTTTAAAAAACATTAAAAATAAAAAAATAATAGATGAATTTGTTAAATATTATGAATATATTTATTATAACCAAGATAGTTTTGATAATACACCCAAAGAAATTTATTATAAATTATTGAATGTTAAACGGGTTATTGGTATATTATCTAATTATAAAAATGAAATAACAATGGATGAATTAGAAAAATTAAAAAATATTAAATTTATTGGGGATAAATCAATTACACGAATAAAAGAAATATTATTAAAAGGTTTTTTAAGTGAAATAATACAATTAAAAGAAAAACAAAAGTCAATAGATGAATTAACCAAAATTTATTCAATCAGTGCTAAAAAAGCAAATGAATTATACAAAAAAGGAATTAAAACAATAGATGATTTAAAAAAATATGATAAAATAACAGATCAACAAAAAATTTCTTTAAAATATTATGACAAATTAACCGATAAAATACCTAAATCAATTATGAAAAAATTTGATATATATTTACAAAAAACATTACATAAATATGATCCAAATTTAATTGGTGTTTTATGTGGATCCTATAGAAGAGGTAAAGATTTTTCATCTGATATGGATATATTAATCACACATCCTGATTTAAAAAATAAAAAGGACTGTAAAAAATATGCGGATATTGTTGTAATGTTATTAAAAAATTATCTTTTAGATATATTAACAGTAGGTTATAATAATCATATACAAGCATATGCAACATTTGATAAATTAATTGTACGTTGTGATATAATTGTTGTTCCAATTGATTCTTTTTATACTGCATTAATGCATTTTACTGGTAGTTATGATTTTAATATGAATATGCGTAAAATAGCTAAAGATAAAAATATGAAATTAAATGAATATCATTTAACTAAAAATAATAAAAATTTGAAAATAACTTCTGAAAAAGATATCTTCAACTATTTAGATATGGAATATATTCCTCCAAATAAAAGATAAAATTATATGGTTGTATATTTTAAAATACTTTTATCACAACTAAATTTTACTTTTGTCTCATCAAAACAACAAATCATAAATATTTCTACTTTAGTATCTGTTTCATACAAAATACTATTATTTATAATAATTTGTTTTCCAATTGCGTGTGATTGATTGCATATTGTTTTACTTCCTTTAATTATTTTAAATTTTTTACCATCTTTTGTTCCTAAAAGAAAAGAACATTGAAAATGCCCATCATGTACAACATCTAAAGTAATAGAATAATTAATAATATATTTACATTTAGAATTTAAATATATAAATGGTTTTAATTCTTTATCACTTAATAAATCATCATAATCATTATCAAATAATAATGCATTATACATTTTATTATCTCTATTTTCTTGATAAATTAATTTATATGTTGTAATAGGTTTATTATATTTGCAATTTTTTAATTTTTTTATTTCACATTTTAATGTATTTATTTTATCTTCCATAATATAATTATTTATATAAATTTTTATATATAAATTTAATATTCATAACTTTTTGTTAAATGATTATATCCATCACTGTCTATATAATCTGTATAATCAGTATCATCTAATTTATCTAATTTATCATTTTTATTATCTTTATCATCTTTTTTACTATATTTATTAGATACATCTTTTACAATAGTCTCTTTTTTATTATTACTAGTTAAAATTTTAAATGGAGATTTTACTTCCTCCTTTTTAACAGGTTGTTTTTTTAGCATATCAGCATATGATGACATTTTGTACAGATTATTATATATATTATTTTATTTTATATTATTATTTATTTATATCAATTTTTATGTATAAATTTATATCTATATCTATTATATTATTAAATGAATATATTAAATATAAAAAATATATGGTATGGTACTAAAGATATACATATAAATGTTTATGATATTATATATAATATTATTAAAAGTAATATTTATGATATAAATATTACTAATACAACATTTAATAATGATCCATGTCCATACATAGAAAAAACATTATGTATTGAATATTATGATGGAAAAATAGAATATTTTAATGAAAATCAACAAATAACTTTTATAAATATAAATAAAAAAAAAATATTATTAATTGGATTTTATAGTTATGCTGATGGATATTATGCTTTAGGTAATGAACTTGAAAAATATTATGATATAAAATTTTTTTCATTATTTGCATGGAGAGATAAATGTATATATTCTAACTATAAAAAAAATGATTTGGAATTTGAAATTAATAATTATAATCCAGATATGTTATTAGTGTGGCATAATTTTGACTTTATTGATCATTTTGTTATTGATGAAATTCATTTTAATTTGAAAAAATATTTACAAAATATTAAAAATATTAAAAAAATAAATTTAAATTGGGATCTTGGATATAATTATATAGTTATGAAAGATACTATAGAAATATTTGATATTATTTTTGGAGTATCAGTAAAACATAATATATTTTCAAATTATAAATTTTTTAATCAGGGATATAATGAAAAATTATCGTATAAAAGTAAATATAATAAAAAATATGAATGTGATATAAGTTTTATTGGAACAAATTTATATGAAACTTATGGTAATAATAAAAATTGTACAAGAAAACAAATATTAGATATTATTACAAATGATAAAACTATAAATTGTCATATTTATGGTTCAGAAAATATTAAAAATATATATCCAAAACATTATAAAAATTATATATCATATAATGATTGTCATAAAGTATTTTCAAATAGTTTATTAAATTTAAATATATCACCAATAAATGATGACAAAAATAATGATAATGATAATTATTATTATAGTGAAAGATTAGCACAAATTTTGGGTTGTGAAGGATTAATGGTTTGTAATAATGATTTTGGTGATTTTATACCAAAAAATTGTTATATTAAAATAAATAAACCTGAAGAAATAATTTGCATCATAAATTTAATTAAAAATAATAAAGATATTTATGATGAATATATTAAAAATATCAAATTAATAAAAGAAAAGTTTAATTATAAAAATATTGTGAATGAACAAATGAAAAAACATATTGATAATATATAAATTATATTATTTTAATTCTTTCATCTCTATTAATAATATTTATTTTTTCAATAAATGCTTTATCCATTGGTATCCATTTTTTTTTAATTGTATTGAATTTACAACTAACAATTATTTTTTCTGCATATTCAAATAATAATCTCATTTTAACAGATATTTCATAAGATGGTATATATGCTATTCCTATCTTTTTTTTATAATAGTTTTTATTTTCTTCAAAAATACTATATAGTTTATATACATCAATTATTGAAGTTTTAACCATTTCAAAATTTAATATTATATCTTCAGAATTTTCTATATTTCTTAATTCAAATGACATAATTTTATCCAGACTATCTACATTTTCATCATTTTCAGTTATTTTTGTAGTTTCTTTTGAATTATTTAAAGAATTTATAAAATTTTTATTTTCCAGTAATTTTTCTTTATAAATTGTATCATCTTTATTAAACACATAAATTAGTTTTGTTCTTGATACATTTGGATAAAATCCAATCCCTTTAATATTTAAATTTTTAATATTTTCTTTTATATATCCTGTAAATAATAAATTGCTTTGAGACAATTCATATACGGGTGATATATGAATAATTATACTATTTTTATCATTTGTTTCAAAATTGTTTTTTAAATATTGTGTTGTAAATAACATTTTTTTTAAATAATTCATCATTAAAAAATTTTTTCCACATAAATAGAATGTATCTAAAATAACAACTTGTTTTTTATTATCATATAATGGATCAATTATACAACAATCAAAAATACTACCATCATATAGCAAATAATC
>Ga0315284_10016807_pt1 | contig 10371 bp, 8 predicted proteins | sample YL17G09_16_MG_FD_203696 | JGI IMG/M metagenome (GOLD analysis project Ga0315284, IMG submission 203696) | Sediment microbial communities from Yellowstone Lake, YNP, Wyoming, USA - YL17G09_16 | ecosystem: Environmental > Aquatic > Freshwater > Lake > Sediment | place: USA: Wyoming | collected...
GAAGCTGCCGCCCATGGAGTGGCCGCCGATGAAGACGCAGCTGCGGCGCACCTCCGGGTTCGGGATCTTGGTGGTGATGACAGTCCAGACATCCTTCATGAGGAGCTCGAGGCCGAATTCGGACAGGAACGGGAGGTCTGCGTCGCTGTGGTAACCCTGGAAAGTCTTGCCACCGATTTCGAGTCCGTTGAAGTAGTAGTCGACCGCTATCTGTGGGTCAGAGTCGGCTTCGGCCGCATTCATGCCGGTGAGGTCTTCTAGGCAGTTACCGCGGCGGTCGATGGCCCAGACCTCTACACTGCCGATAGTATCGTCCGCCTCAGCCATGGACACGATCTGCCGTCCAAGGTAATCGAAGCTGTTGGCTCCGCCCATATAGCCGGGGATGAGCACGATGACTGCATCCACAGGCTTCGGGTTGCCGTCGTCAGTCAACGGCCGGTAGCGCAGGAAGCGGATGTAGTCGCAGTCCCAGCCACAGGTGAAATCCGCGGGAACGGAACCGTTCGTGCGGGAGTAGGGCGAGTAGATGAACTCCTCCTGGGTCACCACCTTCTGCTCAATCGGCACTACCTGTGCAGGTGCGACAGGTGTTTCGGGTATCGGCCCACCGGGAATGTAGCAGGCCGTGGCGAGAAAAAGCGGAACCATCAAGAACAGTAAAAGCGCCATTCGTTTCATGATCCACCTCCTTTGTTTAGTATGGAATGGACTTCAAATGCATTGCATTCTTCATTATATATTAATCATACCGCAGGGTAAAGTCAAGTCTGCAAAGATAAATCCCCTTGACCCCCTTATCTCACGGGGGGCTCGACTTGCATGCCGGTCTTTCGCGAGGGGCTGCCAAGAGTAGGCATACGTGCGGGATTACCATTTTAGGTTGGATAAGATTGACACCGTTTAGAGAACCGCATACAGAACATACCGTATATGTAGTGCCGCGAGTATCGCGTATGCGGGGGGGATGGGGTGTTCAAAGGTCTCATATTCTCTTTGATATCCGGCTGTGCCTATGGCATGCTTGCCATCATCATCAAGCTCGGCTACCGTGCGGGACTCGCAGAGAACGATCTCTTGAGTTACCGCTTCTTGGGGGGAGCCCTGATCATGGGCTTCTATCTGCTCATCAGGCATCCTCGGTTATTGACGGTCAAGCCGCGCACGCTGCTCAAGGCCGGCATATTGGGGGTGGTCTTCTATGGGCTGCAGAGCACGTGTTACTTCAAGGCGCTCACCTACATACCGGCATCGACCTCCGCCCTCATCCTCTATCTCTACCCCCTGACCGTGACCATCCTCTCCATTATTCTGTTCCGCCTCCGCGTCACCCGTACAACCCTTCTTTCTCTGGGTTTTGTCGTTGTAGGATGCGCCTTTGTCTTCTCCGATGCCTTCCAGCGTTCGCTCCCTCCGGTAGGCATTATGCTTGCCCTCGGGGCCATGCTCATTTATTCACTCTATCTGGTTACCCTTCAGTTTTTTTTGTACGGAGAGAAACCGTTAAGCCTGACTTTCTACGCCATCCTCTTCACGGGACTCATGTTCAGCGCCGTCCACCCGCCCATGCGGTTGAGCGCCCTCACTCCGGTTCAGCTTGGCATCCTCGTCTCCCTCGCGCTGGTTCCCACCGTGATCGCCATAACCTTCCTCTTCCGGGCCATAGAGGAGATCGGCAGCTCACAAACCTCGATCTTTTCCACGGTGGAACCGGTGGTGACGGTTTCTGCCGCGTATTTCATCCTCCAGGAACACATCGCGTTGTTCCAGATAGTGGGCATGTTCCTCATCATCTGCGGGATTATATATCCCAATCTAGGTCTTGCCACCTCACAATCCAAATCTGAGAACGGGATCGAAACGCACGATCCAAGTAATGAAGACCCATCGAACAAACGGAGCTCCCAGGATACGCCCCCCTAGCTGCCAGGAAAAGTGCCGGATCGTGGCAGTGGAACGTGGCGGTCAGGGGCCAGGGCGTTGGATGGGGCGGCTGTATCGCCTCAGGAAAGGAGTTTTGCTAGCACAGACTGGAAGCAGCAATAATAACATTTTGGATTAAGCTTTTCTGCTTTCGTTACGCCCCGATTTTCGCTAGGTATAAGCCATGCGGGGTAGGAGAGTATTGCTTGTCAATCCCTGGATCTACGACTTCGCGGCCTATGACCTATGGGCCAAGCCTTTGGGGCTGCTCTATCTCGGATCACTCCTCAGGCGTAACGGTTGCGAGGTGGAGCTCCTCGATTGTCTGGCCGAGGAACAGCCAAGGCCGAAGCCGGGCGGGCATGGGAAATTTCGCAGGGAGATCATTGAGAAGCCCGATGCGCTCAAGGACGTACCCCGGCATTATGCACGGTACGGGATGAGGGTCGAGGCATTCCAGGCGCGGCTCTCCCGGATGGAACGGCCCGACGTTGTGCTCGTTACTTCGCTCATGACCTACTGGTATCCAGGGGTGTTCGAGGCGATCCGGCGCAGCAAGAGCGCTTTTCCTGATAGCCCGGTTGTGCTGGGCGGCATCTATGCCACACTCTGTCATGCGCATGCTCGAAGCTTTTCCGGGGCCGATTATGTCATTGCCGGCGAAGGCGAGATCGAGGTTCTCAAGCTACTCTCGGGATTGTGGGGGGTCGCGCCCGAATTTGTGCCTGACATGACTGACCTAGATGCGCTCGATTATCCCTGTTTCGATCTCGTGCAGGCCCTTCGGTACGTGTGCATCCAGACCTCGCGGGGGTGCCCGTTGCAGTGCACCTATTGCGCTGCGCACCTCTTAAGCCATGGATTGCGAAGGAGAAGCCCCAAAAAGGTAGTGGAAGAGCTCGCATTCTGGAACAGGCGGGGGGTGCAAGACTTCGCCTTCTCTGATGATGCCCTGCTTTTTGAACCGGAAGGCTTTGCGCTTCCCCTGCTGAGAGATCTCATGCGCAGAGATCACGCTGTGCACTTCCACTGCCCGAACGGCCTGCATGTGCGCTCCATCAGTCAGGAGGTTGCGAGGTCGATGAAGGCTGCAGGGTTTGTCACCATACGGCTCGGCTTGGAGACGACCTGGCCGGAAAGGCAAGCGGCAACAGGAGCGAAGGTAACGAACGCTGAGTTCCGGGAGGCGGTGGAAAACCTGGGCCGGGCGGGGTATACGGCAGAGGATATCGGCGTCTACCTGCTCTGTGGGCTTCCACATCAGGGGGCAGACGAGGTGCGCTCGGCCATCGATCTGGTAAAGGCCTGCGGGGCGACCCCGATATTGGCGGAATATTCCCCCATACCTGGTACAGGCCTTTGGGAAGAAGCGGTCAAGAGCAGCCCCTTCCCCATCAGCGCAGAACCGCTTTACCAGAACAACAGCATCCTCCCCTGCCGGTGGGAGGGGCTCACCTATGAGATGTATCAAGACTTAAGGAGGCGGATGAAAAGCAACCCGTGAATGATGCCGCAAACGCTCGCGCAAAAGCCAGTTCCTCAGGAATTCATCATCGGCGGAAGTGCTGATCCTGAGCCCCATACCGTCCCCCGGGATGCTCCTGACCACTGCGTATATGCGACAGCCATTCCCTTAAGAATTCATCATCGGTGGTGGTGGTGATCTTGAGCCCCATGCCGTAGCCCGGGATGCTCCTGACCACCTGGCACCTCATGCTCAAATCCTTGCCCAGATCGTAGGCATCAAGGTTGACAATGACAACATCCCCGTCGTTTGCAGGCAATTGGGTTTCGATAAAGAGGCCGCTCCTGCTGATATCACGAAGTCGGGCCCTTTCCAGGGCCTGAGTCCCGCCTTTGAAGAGCGCACCACAACCTGCTCTCCTGCGTGGGTACTTCCTCCTCTCCTCCACTATAGACCCCCTAGGATATAGCTCTTCCGTGTAATCTGTTTGCAGTTGAATCGACCATGAGAGGAAATTTCTTTAATATATATATTATCTCATCAATAATAAGGCAAGTGGTTTTTTTCAAATTAACTTAGTTCATTCTGAACTTCCTTCATAAGATCTGATCTAGGGCGTCTTTCCCTGGTTTGAAGTTCATGAATGCATGGATTCAAGTGACGCATTTCACATCTTATCAGAGGATTTCAGGCTCAGGAGTGCCACATCGAAACTGCTCTCGCGATGCTCCGCGCCAGCAAAAGCTTCAGGGTCCTGCAAGACATGCGCGCTCTAAATGCCCGTTATTACGGGGCTCCGGCCCGCATGCTCTTGGGGTATGCATTGAGGCTAACGAAGGTGACACCCTGTCCGCTTCTCACCAGCAAGCCGCCGAATATGCTCTGAAGCCTCGGCCTATGATATAAGGCATTTCACGCCTGCTCTGACATCTGCGACATGCGGCAGGATGCGCTATCATCCTGAGGCTTGAGGCTCCACTGCAGCATCTCCCGGATGGAATGAATGCAGTCCTGGATGGTGTTGTACACGGGAAGACCGGCCTTTCTCAAGATGGAGAAGATCTTGATCCGCACATCCTCGAGGTGGAGATCGTCCTCGGTGAACCGGGAGAAGATCGGGATCACGGGTTTGCGCAAGTGCTTGGCCGCTTCGACAATGGTATGCGGCCCGCTCTCGATCTGGGCGTTCTGGAAGATGCTGATGAAATCCAGGGAGAAGTACGGAATGATCACATCGATGTTCTCATCCCTGTCCATGAGCTGCATGGTATGCGCCATGATGGTGAAGTCGAACCCGTAGGCACCGAGGTCGACCGGGTTCATGGTACAGGTGTTGATTTTGCTGATGCGCTTCGCAATTCCGGCCTGGGTCGCTGCATTAAGCTCAGGGAGGCTCAGGCCGTTCAAGTGCGCGAGATCGGTGAACAGGACCGAGGTGCCCCCGCCCGCCCCGAGGAAGCCAAGTCTCGGCCCGGTCGGGATCTTCTCTGAAGTGGCCAGCATGACCACATTGAGGAGCTGCTCAAAGGTGTCCACCTGGATGCACCGGTGCTGGCGCATGACCGCCGACCAGATGTTGTGCGCTCCGGCAATGGCCCCGGTATGGCTCGCCGCGGCCCGTGCCCCCTGTTCCGTTATCCCGCCCTTCAAGATCACCACCGGTTTCTTCAGTGTGGCCAGCTTCAGGGCGTTCATGAATCCGAGCCCGTCCTTGATGTCCTCGATGTATGCGGCAATGACGCTCACCGTATCATCCCTGCCGAGATACGCGATGAAATCTTCCACCCTGAGGTCTATCTGATTCCCATAGGAGACCACCTTGTTGATCGGGATGTACCGGGACTGCGCCATACGCACAAAATTGCTGGTAATCCCCCCCGACTGGCCGAGAAAGGCGGCCTTGCCGTCCTCGGTCTGGTGGAAGGACGGATCGAAGATGATCCTTGATGCCGTGCAATGCACACCGAGACAGTTCGGACCAAGGATGCGGGTATTCCCTCGCGCCTGCATCATTTCCGCTTCCAGTTCCTTCTCCCCGATCTCGCCGAAACCCGCGGTAAAGAAATGGACATATCTGATCCCCTTTCTGGCGGCGGCCTTAATGGTCTCGAGGGCGCGTTTTACCGGAACGGAAACGATGGCGAGATCCACCGGCTCGGGGAGGTCGTCGAGCGAGGCGTACACCTTCGCCCCGTTCAACTCGATATACTTCGGATTCACCGGATAGAGCCGGCCCTGGTACCCAATCCCCTTGAGCACCTGATAATACGGCATCTTCCCCCCGCCGAAATTGGGTGATGCGCCCACCACGGCGATGCTTTCAGGGTAAAATAACCGCTTGAGATCCATACATACTCCTACGCCTGGAACAACACGCTTTTATCCCCCATTCTGCCTCCGAGATCAAGCAGAAATCCAGATGATTTGCCGTTTCTCGCCACTGCATGTGCGGTGTTCATTATATGAGAGAGCAGCCTCGCAACGCATCGGTGGCGTCAGGTGGACATGAGAAAGAGGCTGGATCTAAACATCAGGGCTCGGTTTCATCCGCGGGTGGCGCCGCCTCGCCCTCCAGACCTTTGAGGATCGCTGTGATCTCAGCCTCCGTGGCCTTGAGGTTCTGGCGGAGGTAGCTGATCATTTCAGAGGCGGTCTTGACGCTCTCCCCCAGATGGTCGATGGGGATCTCCCCCTTGTTCATCTTCTCGACAATCACCTCCAGATCCTTCAATACCTCGGAATATCTCCTCTTCTTCATGTCGGCTCCTTGTCTTTTACAACGCTGTGGATCCTGCCCTGATACAGGATGGTGGTGAGCGGGTCGCCCGGCTCGATCCCCTCCGTCCCGGTAATGGCCTTTGCCCCCTTATCAAGGGTGATGCTGAAGCCTCTTTTAAGGGTCTGCCCGGGATCCATGAGGGCTATCCATTTTTCCAGCTGAGCGAGGGAATCCGCTGCCCTGGACAATGCCTGCCTCGCCCCCTGCTGCATGCGCAGGAAATGCGTCTGCACGGCATGCTCGGCCATATGCACACATGCGACCGATCCCTGGTCTGTGGCCCCCCGGTGCATGGCCAGGAGGGAGACCTGGGTCTTTAGGGCGTAGAGCGAGGCAGCTTCTATGCTCTGCTGCATCCGGTGCAGCTGTCCTTCTTCCTGGGAAAGGATCTTGACCAGCCGTGTCGTGAAGCCATGGGTCAGAGACCGCAAGACGGCCAGCGCCTGCATGGCGTGGCTCTGGGTGATATAGACAAGGCGCATAGCATGATAGTGGAGCCGCTCCCTGGTTGCGTCAATGATGAGCATGGCCGATGCAATGAGCCCCTGGCGGGCATCTTCAATCCTGCCCCACACCCCATCGAGGCATGCCACGACAAACCGCGCCGCATCGGTGGGCGTGACGAAATGCCGGTATGCCACCATATCCGCGACACTCAGATCGATCTCATGACCGATGCCCGTTATCACCGGATAGCGGCAATTCGCGATTGTCCTGCAGATCTCCAGGTCGTCGAAGGAGAACAGGTCCGTCCGGGCGCCGCCACCCCGCACGATGGCGATCACATCCAGATCCCGCTCTTCGAGCATGCGTATGCCCTGCACAACCTCTGAACTTGTGCGCTCCCCCTGCATATGGGCGTCACACAGGGTAATCCGAAATGCGTAGCCGCTCTTACCCACGATGCTCATGAAGTCGTTGTACGCCGCCGAACCCACGGAGGTGATGAGGCCGATAGCAAGCGGGCATGCGGCAAGCTCAAGGAGCTTGTTCTTCTCCATGAGCCCAGAAGCCTTCAGCGTCTCGATCGTCTGGGCACGCCTTCTCGCTATGGCTCCCAGACTATAGCGCGGGTCGACCTCGGAGACGATGAGCTGATACCGTCCCTCCTTCACATAGAGGTCGACCTTCGCCTTCAGCTTCACCTCCATACCATCGTTGAGCTCGAATGAAGCAAATCCCTCTCTCCTGAGCAAGCCCTGCCAGTCTCTAATCGCCCTCAGGAAAAAGGCACAGCTCGCCTTGGCCAAGTACTGCCCCTGCTTGGATGGCGACTTCTCCACGAGGTCAAAATACATATGCCCGCTCTTGGCATGCACCTTCAGGCCATGGATCTCGCCTACCACCCAGGACTCCTCGTCAAAGACACAGAAGAGCGCCCCTCTGGCGACCTCGTTCAATTCGCTGACGGAGTAGCATTTCACGCTCCTTCCATAACAGAAACCATGGCATCGAATCAAGCATTCACGGATTGACACCTCTCATCCAATTGTGGGATATTCACCTCCAGACCCAAACACTTGCAGGGAGAGCACAATGGAGTACAAGTTTATCAAGGTGGACATAAGCGAAGAGATAGCCGTCGTCGAGATGAACCGGAAGCATGAGCTGAATGCACTTTCCATGGCCATGCTCAAGGAGATAGACCACGCCTTCACCGCCTTTTTGAAGGAGGAGAGCATGGTGCGGCTCGTGGTCTTGACCGGCGGCGATGAGTGCTTCTCCGCCGGCCTCGACCTGAAAGAGGTCCCCAATCTCTCCGGCGAGGATACGGCGCGGTATTTCAAGATCGCCCTGGACCTCTACACCAAGCTCATCGATTTCGAGAAGATCCTCATCGCGGCGGTGAGCGGCATCGCCTTCGGCGGCGGGTTGAACCTCGCCCTCATGGCGGATATCATCATCGCCTCCGAGAGCGCCATCTTCGGTCACCCGGAGATGAAGTACGGGTTCAACCCCCTCATCACGCCGCTCGTCTCCCGCATCGGGATGGCGCGGAGCAAGGAACTCACCCTGCGGGGCGATCCCATCGGCGCCCACGAGGCTCATTCCATAGGTCTCGTCAACCGCGTGGTGCCGCCCGAACGGTTCAAGGACGAGGTTCGGGAATGGGCGCGGCAACTCGCCCGCAGATCCCCCGAGGCAGTACGCGTCTCGAAGCGGGCCTTCGACGTGGTGAGCAGGTTGGACTTCAAGGCGGCCATCGAGTACGAATTGGAAATGACGGCCATGCTCCTCAGCGGCAGATCCGATATCAAAAAGGAGATGCGCGATTTCATCAAAGACAAGGCATACAAGAAAGAACCGAGGCAGTGCTGAAGCCTTCGACCCCCTAGCGCTCTACCATACCCTTTCCGCCTCCTATGGACCATCCGGCTGGTGGCCCGGCGAGAGCCCCTTCGAAATCATGGTCGGTGCGATCCTCACCCAGAATACCGCCTGGAGCAACGTGGAAAAGGCCATCGCCAACCTTAAGGCCCATAAAATGCTCGACCTCAAGGCCCTCCATGCGCTCGACCACGCACAGCTCGCCACCCTCATCAAACCCTCCGGCTATTTCAATATCAAGGCGAAAAGAATCAAGAACCTCATCACCCTGATCATGAACCACTGCAGCGGTAAACTGGACGCCTTCTTCGCCCAGGACCCCGCCCCTTTGCGCCACCAATTGCTCTCCGTCAACGGCATCGGCAAGGAGACCGCCGATTCCATCTGCTGCTACGCCGCCGAAAAACCCGTATTCGTCGTCGATGCCTACACCAGGCGCATCCTCCTCCGCCACGCCTATATCGAAGAATCCTGGGACTACGACCGCATCCAGACCCTCTTCACCTCCCGCCTGCCCGCCAACCTCCATATCTACAAGGATCTCCACGCCTATATCGTCTTCGTCGGCAAGACCTTCTGCAAGACCCGCAATCCTTCCTGTGACCAGTGTCCAGCCCAAGAATCATTGATCCCTCTTCTCCCCAAAGAGACAGATAAGCTCAACCTCCCCTGCAAGTTCAGAGGGGCTCAAGATCCTGCGGGCACAAGCAACCAGAGAATTCATTCCATGCGTTTTGAAGGATAGGGAGGGGAATGGGTGAAGAGATGGGCCATAATAACCGCATGCTTCCTGATCCTGAGCAGTGGGTGCGCTGCCCTGCAGAAAGATCTGGGTTTGAAAGTATCAACCGAGCAACAGCGTGCAGCAGCGAGCGCTGCGTCTGAATGCATGCGTCCAGAAAACTATGCTGTTTTGAAAAGCAAAATCGTACAGGAATACGCTGGCAAGGTTCCCCGTGAGTGGGGCGAGGCGGTAAGCGGCGTCAAGACGAGGCTCGCCACCGATCAGAGAGTCATCGCGCTGACCTTCGACGTGTGTGGGGGAGTCCACGGCAGCGGCTACGATGCCGTCCTGATCCGGTTCATCGAGAGAGAAAGCATCCCGGCCACACTCTTCATCAACAGCCGCTGGATCGATGCCAACCCGGAGATCTTCCTGCAGCTTTCCCGAAACCCCTTCTTCGAGATCGAGAATCACGGGCTGGAGCACAAACCGTGTTCCGTCACGGGCAAGTCGGTCTACGGCATCCAGGGAACGGCCAATGTCGGAGAGGTGGTGGATGAAGTCGAGCTCAACGGACGAAAAATAAAGTGCCTCACAGGCAGGAAACCGCAGTTATTCAGGCCAGGAACCGCCTATAGCGACGAGGTCGGCGTACAGGTCGCCCATGCGCTGGGCTACGAGGTCGTGGGTTTCAGCGTCCTGGGTGATGCGGGCGCCACTTATACCAGGGAGCAGGTGCAAGATGCCCTCCTGGCTGCCCCGTCTGGATCCATAGTCATCTTGCACATGAACCACCCTGAGGGAGAAACGACGGCAGGGGTGATGGATGCTGTCCCGAAACTGAAAAAGAAGGGTTTCCGGTTCGTCATGCTGTCCGAGTTCAAGCTGCAATAAAACTCTACGCAGGCCATTCGTGCACCCTCTCGCAGTGAAGACTGCGTCGAAGTGACCCAACCTTCACAAGCCGATTATGCTTGGCAATCTCTGCAATACCGCCCCGAAAGCTCTGGCCCCCTCCTGAGACCAGGGGGGGTCGGGGGGAGGTTGATGGTTTGATTGCGGCAGGCAGGCCTACAGGAAGGCAGTGCCGAAGGTGTTGCAATGGACGAAGCTCTTAAGATCCTTTCTGGGGGGGGCTTCGCGCTTGGCGGC
>Ga0315284_10016808_pt1 | contig 10371 bp, 4 predicted proteins | sample YL17G09_16_MG_FD_203696 | JGI IMG/M metagenome (GOLD analysis project Ga0315284, IMG submission 203696) | Sediment microbial communities from Yellowstone Lake, YNP, Wyoming, USA - YL17G09_16 | ecosystem: Environmental > Aquatic > Freshwater > Lake > Sediment | place: USA: Wyoming | collected...
GTCATCCGCTCGACACCAGAATCCGCGCATTCCTGAAGAACCAGGCTGCGCTTCAGGGCTTCGCTCCGACGGGACTCACGGGCCGTGACTACCTGCGCGTGATCGAGGGCCAGATCGCGGTGTTCCGCCGCTGCCAGGATGGTTCCGGCGCAATCATAGACCCGGTGCAGAAGATCGAGTGGCAGTATTCCACGCCGTGTTACGCGCTGTCGGTTGCGCTGCTCGCTGCAACCAGACACACCAAAGACACCTCGCTGCTCGAAACCGGCGTGAAGGCAATGGACTGCTCCGTTGACGAGATGCACGAGTATCGCACCGCGCACAACCACGGCGAGTTCTTTATCCAGCCGGTGATGCTGGCGCTGGACTTGTTCGAGGACCTCGTCCCGGCGCAAAAGATCGAGCAATGGAAGCGAAAGATATCCGAGCTCGACGCCTACCGGCTTTACCCTGACAACCTTCAGAAGAGGCAGTCCTGCTATAACCACAATGTCGTTGCGCTTGCGGGGGAGTATCTGCGCGCCAAGAAGGGGCTTAAGTCGGATAGGGAGTTCTTCGACAAGCACCTGGAGCACCAGGCCCAGTACCTCACGGACCTCGGGATGTACCGCGACCCAAACGTTCCGATGGTCTATGACGAGTTCTCGCGGCAGTTTTTGGCGAGCATTCTCGCGGAGGGCTATGCCGGGCCGCGGCGCGTTTTCTACGGGAAACGGCTCTGGCGCGGGGCGTGGACGGCGCTGTTCATGCAATCACCGTTTGGGGAGTGTCCGACCGGAGGTCGGAGCGCACAGCACATCTGGAACGAGGCGCAGACCGCCGTCACGTACGAGCTCTACGCCGCGCAATACGCTCGCAAGGGCAGGCCGGCGGAGGCCGGCGCATTCAAGCGAGCTGCGCACCTGGCCCTCGGGTGCATCAAACGGTGGCTTCGACCGGACGGGGCTGGCTACGTCGTGAAGAACCGCTATCCGCCGGAGGCGCGGCACGGGTTCGAGTCCTACTCCGCGCAGTCGCAGTACAACCTGCTGGCGTGCTGGCTGCTGGCTGTCGCTTATCTGTATGCCGACGAGAGCGTGCGTGAGCGGCCGTGTCCGGCTGATATTGGCGGGTTCGCGCTGCCGATAGTCGAGGACTTCCACAAGGTGTTTGCCAACGCGGGCGGCACGTATGTCGAATACGAAACGCGTGGCGATCTTCGCTACAACCCGACCGGCCTGATCCGCTGCCACATCAGGGGCGGGAACCCGCAGCTCGGGCCGTCGGACGGCGCTGTGCACAAGTTCGACCGGAAAACGAAGGAGGACCTCGGCGGGGAGAACATGTGCGTCGGCCCGGCGTGGAGGGACTCGTCCGGCACGTGGCACAGGTTAGCGGACTACAGCCCGGAGAAGCCGCCGCAAGTCGAAGTGCTGGAGGAGTCGCCGAAGCGCGTGCGGTTCCGCGTGAGCTATGAGGGCGAGTTCGACGGCGCCAAGCGCGTCACCGAGACCATAGTTCTCGAGCCGGACGGGATCACGGTCGAAGACACGCTCGCCGGCAAGGGACTGACCGGAATGCGTGTCTACTACCCGATGCTCGTGTTCGACGGGCTGGAGGAGACAAAGGTCGAGATCAAAGGCGGCGGGGTCACGTTGAGCCTTTGGGATGGCACGGGCCGGTTCGAGATACTGGAGCCGAAGGGCGCGCAACTGAAGCGCACGGGTAAGCGCCTGGAGCACCGGAACGGCGAAGTGGAGGGGGCGTATGCGGATATCACAGGACTCCGGGTAGTCTACCGCATCTCGGCGCGTTAGCGTGGGAATTGTCCTGTGGGTGGCAGCCGTATCCGGCCTGCTGCTTCCTATCCCGTGCGCGTCGGACACGTGGATCGTCCGCGAGCCTGGGTTGGTCCACGACACGGCCCTGCGCGACGGCGAGTACGGCGGCTGGAGCTTCGGCGGGCCGCAACTGCTACAATGAGCGTGCCGCGATCATCCCGGCGAGTTGACTAGGCTCATCGAGTGGCAGTCTGACTTGCTTTGGCACTTCGCCGGGCTGAGGAGCAGGATGAGGCCCTTGCCGTTCATGACACGGTCCTCTCCGTCTACCTGCTCGCCGTCGGGGAAGTCGAGGACGTGCTGGTACACGGAGAACCGAAAGGCGCCTCACCATTAAGGTTGTTACTCCGACGGCGTGGTAGTCGATTCTCAAGGGAGGAAGCTATGCGTTTCCGCGCTGCGTTTCTGGTGGTTGCCGCTCTGCTCCTGCTCGTTAGCTTTCGGGCGGGCTGGTGCGGTGAGGTCCGGGTGGAGCAGACCACGCTCCAGATCCCGCTTCACGCCTATGAGAAGGGCTTCTTTGTCCCTCTGCCTGAGGACCGCCTTCCGGGATACCCGTATCCGAACCTGCGCCAGCAGGAGGTTGAACGAATGGTAACCCCGCGTGATTACCGTGCGATCATACTTGAGAACGACTACCTGAAGATCACCATCCTTCCCGACCTCGGCGGCAGGCTCTACCGGCTTATCTACAAACCGACAGGTCAGAGCGTGTTCTACGAGAACGAGCCTCTGAAGCCGACCCCGTTCTGCGAGCAGGGGTGGTGGATAGCCACCGGCGGGATCGAGTGGTGCTTCCCGCTGACGGAGCACTCCACCAATACCCAACACCCGTGGAACTACGCCGTTACGCGCTCCAGCGAGGCCGCGACGGTAACGGTCTCCGACGATCATCAACGTGTGGGTCTTTCGGAGTCCGTCTCGATAACCTTGGAGCCGGGCTCCTGCGCGTTTATCCTGGATGTGCGACTGTCCAACCCCGGCTTCAGCCCCAAGCAGTTCATGTACTGGTCGAACGCGATGTACCCCGCCCACGACGGAGTGGAGTTCATCGTCCCCACACATTGGACAAGCTACGGCCCGGGCAGCATCCACCCGTGGCCGGTCAGAAATGGGAAGGACTTGTCGCGCTTCGACAACTGGGAGAGCTTTGGCAGCGAGTTTGCGACGAAACTGGAGGCGGGATTTGCCGGGGTCTACGACCATGTGCGAGATCTCGGGATGGTGAGGACTTTCCCTCTCGGAACCGCGCGTGGGGTGAAGATATTCTCCTACGGCCACACGAAGACTACCTACCTCCAACCGTACAGGTACACCGATACGGAGAAGTCCTATTTCGAGATGATGGGCGGTTACACCTCCGATTTCTGGGCTGAGGATGAGATCGCCCCGCACCAGGTCGTGCAGTGGCAGGAGCGGTGGTATCCGGTTGCGGCCACAGGCGGTTTCAACGCGGCGTGCGGCGACGTGGCTGTGAGGCACGAGATAAGGGGGGACAAGTCCGCAGAACGTGCTAGGCTGACGGTCTTCGCGTCTCGTGATATCCCCGGCGCAGTTGTCTCGATACTGTCCGGAGGACGAACCGTCAAGACCTGGGGGCAGGATCTGGCGTGCGCGGAGCCTGTAACTCTTGAGTCCGATCTGCCGGCCGGTTCGAGATCACGGCGAGTGATCGTCAGCGCGAACGGGAAGCTCCTGCTGAGCTGTCAGCTTGACAAGCCCAAGTCAGGACTTGCTGAGAAACAGCTAACAGCGCCGAATCGGCCGGATCGGGCCAAGCCGGAAACGGTCGAGCAGCTCCTGGCGGCCGACCAACCGGCGGAGGCGGCGGCCCGATTCGTGAAGGAGTCCTCGACACGAGGCAAGGCGGCTGTCGCTTACGGGGCGGCGCTTATGAGGTTGGGCAAGACAAATGAAGCGCTGCGGCAGTTGGCCAAGTGCCGGAAGTCGGAGCCCCTGGCGTGTTATCTGGCGGGGCGCATACTGCTTCAGCGCGGGTCGCTGAAAGATGCCAAGGCGATGTTCGAGGCGGCCGTCCGGGCGGACGACAAAGACACGCGCGCCATGAACGGTCTGGCCGCTGTCCAGAGGCAGATAGGTGACCCGGCGGGAGCGAAGGCTGTGCTGGGGAAAGTGCTGGCGCAGACGCCTGCTGACCTGTTCGCCAACGCCGAACTGGCGGAGATGAGAGACGCGTCCGCTGCTGCCCATCTGGAGCAGTTCCTATTGGGCGAGGCACAGGACTGGGTCTATCTGGCGCTCGACTACTACTCGTTGGGCAACATTGAGAAGGCGAAGCACTACGCCGAGCGGGCGGCTAGAATGGAGCCGGCGAACGTGACTGCGCAGGCGGTGCTCCTGAACTGCGCGGTCCGCCGGAACGACTCCGCTGGGGCGGCCGCTGCGCTGGGCGCCATACAGAGCGCGGACGTGGAGAATGCCATAATCTACGGGAGCGACGATGCTGTGGCCGTGCTGGAAGAGGCGCTGCGGGCGAGGCCGGATTCGTCGCGTCTGATGCTCTATACCGCGACGGCTTACCAGATCCGTAGCAGCCCGGAAGCAGCTTCAGCGATGGCGGCGGAGGCTACGAAAGCCGAACCGACTCTCGCGCGGGCCTATATGATCCAGGCGCAGTGTCAGACCGCGTACGTCCGGACCGAGCGCGAGTACATCGATGCGACCAAGAGAGCTGTAACGCTGGTGGACAAGTGCCTGGCCCTGAACCCGCAGAACCCGGCCTATTACTACACAGCCGGTTGGCTCTATGGCGACGGCAATAGACGCCGGGCGAGGGCTGCGGCGATGGCAAAGGCCGTGCAGCTTGATCCGTACTGCTTCCCGGCATACGGGATCATGGGCTCCGAAGCCCTCGACGAGAGATGCGACTTTGCCGAGGCAGTGAAGTGGTTCAAGCTCGAAGCGAACTCGCCCCAGCATAGCGAGGGGGAGAACGACCTGGCGGCTGCATACCTGAAGTGGATGAAAGCCCTGCTGCGCGAGAACCAGCGAGAGAAGCTTGCCCTAGTTCTGGATGAGGCGGAGAAGACGCCGCTATCTGCATCCGGTTTGGATTACCGGCTTGCAAGGGCGGAGGCGTTGGAGGTTCTGGGGAGGCACGACGAGTCCCGCGCCGCGCTGGAAGCGTTGAAGGCTCAGAAGGACGATTTGACCGCCAACGGCTGGATGCGCGATTGGTACTACCTGGGTTGCGCACTTGACAAGCTCGGTGACAAGGACGGAGCCCGCGCCTTGTGGCTCAAATGCAAGTCCAGCCTGGAAGAGATCCTGCCGAAAAACCCCGACTGGACCTACGGCACGTGCCTGATGGCCTTGTCTCTCAACAAGCTGGGACAACACGATGAAGCGCTCCGGACCATAAAGAAGGTGCGGCGTCAGGCGGGTTTCCGGGGTTATGTGAGAGACGCACTGGATGAGATCGGTGGTGCATGGGAGTAACCCAAGGCGACTATCGCTGAGGTTTCTCAGCAGACAAGGCTAACCCAACTTCCGCAGTTACAGGGTTCTGAGGAGTGTTTTCACGTTCAATAGCGCCCTTCAGACCCCTAAATCCGTCTCCCGCGCGCAACTCCCGAGAACGCGATACAATTAGCATAATAGTTGCCACTGAGCGTGGAATGGCTTGTATTGCCGAGATTCCGGGGGCAAATGGGCCGATTTGATGCTTCGAAAACAGCCCCAAAACGCGGAACGGCAGTGAACTGCAATGTCAGTGACTGATAACATGATCTGGACGCTACCGCAGCGTTGGAAGCTTCGGTCAAGGGGAACGAAAGGGATGCGATTCAGGACGGTGACGTCATAGTCCGAGTCGCCTCGAATGGTAATGCCTGGCTCGCATCCGATCCGCTGTCGCACCGGACGAACTCCTGACAAGTTCGAGGAGATGGAACGTGGCCTACCATAACTATATATGGGGTGTTTCTTCGGGAACACCCTATATGTAGCACCCCCTGCATATTCTGTGAACACCGAATTCGGTGCGACCATGTTAGCCGGGTTTTCCGGGCTGTGCCCCCTTTCAGATCTCATATTGTATACCCATGATGGCTTATTGTGCAGCTGGTCCTCCGATGCGGGACTGGAGCATTCCACCGGCGGCGTGCATTTCGCAGCGACAGAAGAGACAGGCGGATAGGCCAGCCGCATCCAACGAGGTTGCCTAGTGGCTGCGTCATAGGGTGATCGGCAGCCCGATTTTGCGTCTTGGTAATAGCGCGAGCAAAGGCGTAGGAGGGCGATGCGTGAGCATACTCGCTATCTGCGGTCTTCCGTAATCAGTCAGTTTCCATTATGACGAAAGGCTGGACCGGGGGCGTGTAGTCGGTCCACGTGCTGATTCTGACATACGTCACCGGCAGCCAGACGGTCCGGAATGACAAAGAGCCAACAGTTGAACAACCGTGGATTGACTGCGGACGATCACTTCCGACAGCGGAGGACTACCGCAGCCTCATCGCGCGCCTGCGCGCGCAACTCCGCGATGAGGGCAAGGACGCAGTTGACCCTGGTCACTCGTCAGGCGCGAACGACGTCAAGTTCAGCATTGAGTGCATCGAGCAACTGATCGCTTGTCTACCACATCCAGACTCTGTGCAGCGCGTGGTCGTGTGTTCCGACGCGGCGACCGGCGAGAACGTGGCTTTCGCCGTCGTGACAAGAGGCAGCGGCGGACCCAGCGTGCGAGTCCGAGAATGGAATGTGCAAACGATAGGCATTGCGCTTGAGCGGATACCTCGCTCTTCGCCAAGCACTTCGGACCGAAGCTGTTCGTAGCAGTCGGTCAGATCATGCTCGCCGAAATCCAAGACATGGGCAGCTACCGCCCCCTTTTTCGAGCCAACACCCGCTGTATGCTCCGCGGATGTACCCGAACTCCGAATTTCTCCTCCACCATCTGCGACAGAGGACCGGCCCGAAGCGACTGGTCCTGCTCGACGTTGTCTACCAGAAACGCCTGCACATCCTCGCCGAGCTTGTAGTGATGAGCTCCTGGTACCCAGACCTATTGGTATCCTTGCCGCGGGCGACATCCTTGCGGATGCGGACTATCCGCCAGTCTTTGAGCTTGGATTGTTCTTTGGCTTTCTTCTCCTGGTTCTGCAAGCTATAATGGTCGTCAGTGGACTGCTCTTCGGTGGAGACTCGGCAGTAACAAAAGGCACGCATGGCAGAATCACCTTTACCAGGCAGTATAGCGGGTCATTTGTATTTTGTTAAGCTCTAGTGCTGGTGTAACAGGCACTTGTCACTTTATGTCATTCCGAACGCAGTGAGGAATCTGCTTTCAGCGATGCGCTGGAAAAGCAGGTTTCTCGACTCCGCTGCGCTCCGCTCGAAATGACAAAATGGCGCAAGTTCTGGTTACATGAGCACTAGTGGGATAAAGGGTTGAAAAACCCAGCCGGGATGGCCCCTGCGCTTCCGCAGGGGCCATCCGGTGGAGCGTTAAGAGTTGCAACAGACCGGCTAATGCGGCGCCAGTTTGAGGATGTCCATATCCAGGTACGAGCGCATCCTGATGACGGGGATGCCACCCGGATCCATGCTGGCTACGCCGGTGCAGGCGGCGAAGTCCCCTACGTAAGGCGGAATGACGTCCCCGGCGGTGCGCACCCTGATACCAGTCAGTCCCGGCTCATGAAAGACGCCGGAGCCGTCATCGACGCAGAAGCTCATCAAGTCGTCGCCAACCCAAGTGGCCACGCCCCAAATCCTCGTCAGCAAGGCGATGTTCGAGAGGCCGGGCTCGCCTCCATGCGACCTGCCGTTCATGCCCAGTGGCCAAGTGACGAATGAGGAGGAGTCGGGCACGGCGCTCGTGGCATCTATGTACTTCTCACCGTCTGCTGACTTGACCGTGCCGGTGACGGTGACCAGGTTGCCGACGGCCACGGTACTCGGACTCACAACCTTGATCCCGGCAGCGCGGTTGAAATCTTCGAGGTAGAAGAACCCGGTATACGCGCCGCTTACACAGAACTCGGACCCGCTCAAAACCACCGGGACGCCGACGTCCATCGCCCTGACGGCGGCGGCGCTGCTCAACTGTACGGACGCGTCAAGCATGACGAAGTCATCCACGTAGTACCAGGAGTGGACCCGATAGAAGACCACGTATCCGCCGGCAAGGCTGGAGCTATCCGTCCAATCGATGATGAGCGCCCCGTCGAGCCAGACCTTGTGGGAGGACCCCACAGCCTTGACCCTCACAGTGTGATAAACCGTCCAGTCGATATCCGTGGTGGGCGTGTAGGTGATGGAATTCCCCGGCCCAGAGAAGTAGTAACCTAGCGTCACGCTTTTGCCATCCTGCGACAAGAAGAGCCTGTAGCCGAACGCCGGGTTGCCGGCCATACCGGTCGGGGGATTGTCGCGATACGTGATTCCCGCTCCGTGGCCGTCGCCGATGGTGGTGATCTTCACCCGGGCCGAGATATCCACAGCCGCGGGAGCGTAGTTGTTGAGGAACGCCCCGTCACTGGGGTCAGTTACCTCGCCGAACACCATCTCATTGTTGGCGATGTAACCCAGAGAGTTGTACCCATTCACCCAGACATAGTGGTTCGGGTCATCGGTAGTGCCGAGCGCGGAGGTGGACTCGGTGAAGCTGTCCCAGACGATCCAGGCCGTCCATGGCGCGACGGATACGTTGTCCACCAGGAGCTCACCGCCCTCATTAGCCTTGTTAGACGTGGCGATAAGCATCCCGCCAAAGTCAACCTGCGGCGCGGCCCCGCCCGTGATCCAGGGCGTCAGACCGGAAGTCACCTCGGCAAGGAGCCCGCCGCGTTCGCCGAAGAACACCTGGTATTTCCTCAAGTACACGTCGACGATGAACTTCACCGTGTACCACTTGGCAGTATAGGTGACAGTGGGAGTGGCGTCCACCCAGGCGGTGGTGGTGGTCTGCCGGCCGAGCTTCGCGCCAGTGGTCATTCCGGGGAAGAAGGTGTTGCCTACAGAGCTGCCGAACGCAAGCGCGCAGAGCGTGTCCCCTGCGTTGGTCCAGGCGACACCTCTGGTCAAGACCACCTTGAACGGCGCATTCAGCGGCTTTACATCCATAGTCACGGTATAAACACCGCTGGACTGCCACGGAGCGGCCGGAAAGAACCTCGTTCGAAGATGGGTGTTGATGAGGGTGCTGGTAGGGGTGTCCAGGATGTGGACGACCTTGTTGGCGAAGTTGCCATCCAGTTCCGCCGTCTCCACCTTGTCGTAGCGGGCGGGGGTCAGCGTATAGGTGGCTGAGTCACCCCAGACATTGGATTTCGGATCTGGTGCTGTTGCAACCGTCGTCAGCAATGTGCCGACGTCGTAGAGCTCGAAATTGTCCCCTCCTGGCACGTACTCCTGGGCCGCGAAGACAGTCGCGGAGCACGTCAGCACCAGGCTCAAGACTACAAGGAAAACAAGAGATCTCAATGTGTTTTCTCCTCTCACGAAGCTGTACAAGGATGCTGGGTCTTTCCGGCCCCTTGCTAAAGCGTATTACTAGCATTGTAACCCCGCCGCTGGCTTATGTCAATGAGCGCAGGCCAAGAATGCCAAAAACAGGTAATACTACCTATGGGCCCAGCCTTATTCTGTTGACAACCCCAGCCACCCCTCTCATAATGTAACCATTCGCATCGGCTGTGGCCTGAAACCCTCGGCTTACACTGCTTGCGGCCGTTCTGTAGGTGTCCAAATGAGTGAAGTTCGCGTTGGTATCCTCGGTTTCGCCCACGGTCACGTGGGCATGTATTGCGCCCGATGGCGGCAGCAGCCGGAGTTGGGCGTGAAAGTAATGGCGGGATGGGATCACGACCCCGACCGCGCGGCGGCTAGCTGCGGCGGCATGGGGATCGACAACGCGCCATCCATCGAGGCGATGCTCGGTCGAGCCGACATCGACGCGGTCGTCATCGGCGCGGAGACTTCCATGCACGCCGACCTCGTCGAAGCGGCTGCAAACGCGGGCAAGGCGATCGTGCTCCAGAAGCCCATCGCGCTTGAGATGGATCAGGCCGACCGCATAGTGAACGCCGTCGAGCGCAGCAAGACGCCGTTTTCGATGGCGTGGCAGATGCGCGTCGATCCGCACAACGTGCAGGCGAAGTCGCTGCTGGAAAGCGGCGAGTTCGGGCGGGTTTTCATGGCGCGGCGGCGGCACTGCCTGGGCACGCAGTTCATGAAGGACTTCGACAAGATGTGGCATGTCAAGCCGGAGCTCAACCGCGACATTTTCGCCGACGATGCCGCGCACCCCATCGACTTCATCTACTGGCTGCTGGGGATGCCCGCAAGCGTCTTTGCCGAAATGGGCACGCTGCTGAACCCCGCCGTTCCCAACGACAACGCGATTGCGGTGTTCCGTTACTCCGACGGCTCGTTTGCGGAGGTTTCGTGCACGTTTGTGGCGGTCGCGGGCGAGAACACGCTCGAGATCATCTGCGAAAACGGCGTCATCATCGGCAACTATGGCGACGGGCCGAGCTGCGGCGTTCCGCGCCCGCCCGGCGGCATCCAGCTCAAATGGTATTTG
>Ga0315284_10016809_pt1 | contig 10368 bp, 2 predicted proteins | sample YL17G09_16_MG_FD_203696 | JGI IMG/M metagenome (GOLD analysis project Ga0315284, IMG submission 203696) | Sediment microbial communities from Yellowstone Lake, YNP, Wyoming, USA - YL17G09_16 | ecosystem: Environmental > Aquatic > Freshwater > Lake > Sediment | place: USA: Wyoming | collected...
CGTCCCCGTCGCCAGGGTGAACCGCAGCGCATCGGCGCCGACCGAGGCTACGACGTCGACGGGGTCGACGACGTTTCCCAGGCTCTTGCTCATCTTCCTCCCTTCGGCGTCCCTGACCAGCCCGTGTAGGAACACGGTATCAAAGGGGGCCCTCCCGGTCAGGCGAATGCCCATCATCATCATGCGCGCGACCCAGAAGAACAGAATGTCGTGCCCGGTCTCGAGCGTCGACGTTGGGTAGAAGCGCGCCAGGTCCTCTGCCCCCTCGTCGGGCCAGCCCAGCGTCGAGAAGGGCCACAGCGCCGAGGAGAACCAGGTGTCGAGGACGTCCGTCTCCTGCCTCAACGCAAAGGAAGAGGGAGGAGAAGAAGAAGAGGAGGAAGAAGAGGAAGAGAGAGAAGAAGACGAAGCTTTGTTTTCGCTTTCGACGCGCTCCCTCGCCTCTTCCTCCGACCGCGCCGCGACCCACCGCCCGCTCCTGCCGTCGATCGACCTCTCGGCCACCTCCTCGCTCTCGAAGACGTACCAGACCGGGATCCGATGGCCCCACCACAGCTGCCTCGACACGCACCAGTCGCGGATGTTGGACAGCCACTGCTCGTAGACGCCCGCGAACCTCGACGGGACGAGCCGCGTCTGCGGGTGGGGGCCCCGCACGGCCGCGAGCGCCGGCTCGGCCAGCGGCTGCATCTTCACAAACCACTGCTCGCGCACCAGGGGCTCGACAATCTCCCCGCCGCGCTGCGACCGCGGCACGCGCGACACGTGCGGCTCCGTTTTAAGAGCGAGGCCCGAGGACTCCAGGGCCTCCCAGACTCTTTCGCGAGCGACAAAGCGGTCGAGCCCGGAGAGCGCCGCGCCGGCCGAGGCATTCAGCGTGCCGTCGTCGCTCATGATGTTGATCATTTCCAAGTTTAATCTCTTTCCGATCTCGTAGTCGACGGGGTCGTGTCCGGGCGTAATCTTCAAGGCTCCCGTGCCGAACTCCCGGTCGACGGCCTCGTCTCCAACGATGGGGATCGTTCGCAAAGAAGAAGAAGAAGAGGAGGAGGAGGAAGAAGAGGAAGAGCTCGAAGGAGAGTTCTCTTCGTCTCCGCCGCCGACGCCGGCGCCCGAGAGCGGCACGACAGCCCTCCGCCCCACGAAGCGCGAGAACCGCGGGTCTTCCGGGTGCACGGCCACGGCCGAGTCCCCGGGGATCGTCTCCGGTCGAGTCGTCGCCACGGGCAGGAAGTCGCCGTCCTCGAGCCACGTCTCCGAAAGGGATCCGTCCTCTCGCGCGACCGGGTACCGGAAGTAGTAAAGCTTCCCCTTCTCCTCGGAGTACTCGACCTCGAGGTCCGAGACCGCGGTGCGCAGCCTCGGGGACCAGTTGACAAGGTAGGAGCCGCGGTAGACCAGGCCGTCGTCCGCGAGGCGCACAAACGCCTCGCGGACCGCCGCCGAGAGCCCGTCGTCGAGGGTGAAGCGCTCGCGCGACCAGTCGCACGACGCGCCCAGCACCTTCAGCTGGCCCGTGATGGACCCCCCGCAGCTCCGCTTCCACTCCCAGACGCGCTCTTCGAAGGCCTCGCGCCCCAGGCCCAGGCGCGACCCCCCCTCGGCCTCGAGCCCGCGCTCGACGACGAGCTGCGTCGCGATGCCCGCGTGGTCCGTCCCCGGCAGCCACAGCGTCTCCCTCCCCTGCATGCGCGCGTGGCGGACCATCGCGTCCTGGAGGGTCACGAACATTGCGTGGCCCATGTGGAGGACGCCGGTCACGTTGGGCGGGGGCATGGCGACGACGAAGGGGGGCTTCCTGCCGCCGCCGGAGCCTGGCGGCGCCGGCGACGAAGGGGGGGGCGCGGCCCGAGGAGGGGAGAGGGCCGGGGGGGAAAAGGCCCCCGAGGCCTCCCAGGAGGCGTAGATCGCGGCCTCCTCCACCGCCGGGTCGAAGACCTTGGGGAGCTCGCCGCCGGTGGCGAGCTCCTGCTCGGCGGCCGTGGGGGCGGCGCCGCTGACCGCGGAAGAGGCCGACGAGGTCGAGGTCGACGAGCGACGGAGCAGCGGCGGCGGCGGCGGCGACAATGCCGACGTCAGAGGCAAACTTCTCGCGTTCGCAGCAGCCGCAATCGGCGCTCTCCGTCCGTGTCCCGCCGCGCAGACATCAGCAGCGCGCAACTGACTCGCCGCCCGGTGCTGCAAGGGCAGCAATGCGCGGCGATTCCCGGGCCGAATTGAGGTGGCTAGACAGAGCAGACGAGGAGGAGGAGCGGCGACGGCCGACGCCGACGTCGACGCCAAAGACATCGTCTTCGACAGCAAAGGGGGGCTGATGATTCGTTTCAGAGCGAGGAGTCGAGCAAGAGCCGCTGCGGCTCCGCAGGGCATGAACCGAGAAAGAAATTAGAGATGAGAGAGAAGGCTGCAAAGCCTCTCCCACGAAATAATTCGATTCGAGTTTTCTTTTTTTTCCTGTGGAGATTTTTGAGAGGTCACTTTTGTGGGGCGACTTGAAAGGAAGACAAAATCGAAACCCAATTGCGCTCTTTCTTTGAAGACGACGCAGCCCAAGAAGGCATTCCCCTTCGCCATCGGCATGCCTGCGAAGCTCTCAAGGAGCGGCTCGAGGAACAAACTGGAGACGGAGGCGATCGCCCGAACGACGACTACAGCGACGACGACGGCGACAGAGGCGATCGCGACACCAGCGATGACGGTGCTCGAGACGGGCCGCTCCCTCCCCTCTCGCTGGAGGGACGACCCTCTCCCTCCGGGAGTCTCCGCGGTCCGCCTGCTGTGGACCGACTTCGCCGGGATCCGCCGCTGCCGCGTGATTCCTGCCTCCCGGTGGAAGAGCGTCGCCACGGGAACGTCACCGATAAGGCTGGCCCAGGCCTGCGCGGCGCTGCAGACGACTGTGGACGCCCTGACGCCGGGAGCCAGCGCCGCGGGCGTCGTCGGCGACGTCTCGCTCTTCCCCGTGCGGAGGCCGGCGGTGCTGCCGTGGCACCCCTCGCACGCCGTGTCGCTGTGCGAGCTGCGGAAGCTCTTGGAGCCCGGGGAAGAAGGAATGGCAGTTTCGGCGGAGGTCGACCTCGAAGGCGACGACGCCGACGCTCTTCTCACGCCAGAGTGCTTCTCCCTGTGCCCGCGCAGCGCCGCCCGCCGCGCGTGCGTCGTCGCGGAGCGATCGAAGCCTGCCATGGCGCTCTTCTTCGGCTTCGAGACCGAATTCAAACTCTCCAGGCGGCGACAAGGCGCCGCAGCGGAGGCAGGAGGAGGAGGAGCGAGCGGCGGCGGCCCCCCTCCTGCCCCCTTCGCCGACCCGGGCAGCTACTGCCACTCGCTTGCGCTCGACGCGCACTCGGCCGTCCTCGACGAGATCGTCTCGTCGCTCGGCGGCTTGCTCGCCGGCGCGGGGCTCGGCGGCGGCGCCTCCCCCTTCCTCTTCGAAGGCGCCCGCTTCGAAGGTGTCCGCGTCGAGCAGTGGCACGCAGAGGCCGGCAGCGGCCTCGGGAGCGAGAGCGCCGTCTTCGAGCTCGTGACGTCGCACGCCCTTCTCGTCGACGCCGTCGACGCGCTCGTGCTGACGCGGGAAACCATCTCCCAAGTCGCGCGGCGGCGCGGGCTCGACGCCGTCTTCCTGCCCAAGCCGGACGGCGCCTCGGCGGCGGGACTCGGCTGCCACGCGCACTTCAGCGTCGTCGACGGCGGAACGGGAGAGAACCTGACGCGCGACGTTGCCGGGAAGCGGAGCGAGAGGTTGGCGCGGGCGGCCGCCGCGAGAGGCGTCGGCGCCGTCACCCCGGGCGAGGCCTTCGTCGCCGGCGTCTGCGGGCGGGTCGACGCCCTCCTCGCCTTCACCTCGTGCGGCCCGACGTCGCACCTCAGGCTGCAGCCCGGGTGCTGGGCCGGGGCGCCCTCCTCCTCTCCTCCGAGCTCCTCGAGCTCCGAGTCCTGCTCCAACTGGGGCCCCGCGGACAAGGAGGCGCCGCTGCGGGTTCTGCCCGATAACGTCGAGTTCAAGCCCATGGACGCGACTGCCAACCCCTACCTCGCCGCGGCGGCGATCGTGGCGGCCGGGCTCGAAGGGGTCGCGAAGGGGGAGGGGCTGCCACCGCCGAGGGGTTCCTGTGTTGCCGCTGCCGCTGCCGCTCCCGTTCCTGGAACCGCCGTCGCGGGCGAGGAGCCCGCGGCGGCGGCGGCGGAGAGGGCGTGCATGAAATCGCTCGAGGCGCTCCGCGCCTGGAAAGCCACGGAGCGCGGGGGCCTCTCGCCGATCTTCTCCCCGGAGGCGCTCGAGGCCCTGGAGGCGCTGCGGCTCGCGGACCTGAACGCGATGCGCGACTGGAGCTACGAGGAGACGAGGGAGAGGCTGTCGCTGCTCTATTGAAGAAACAAAAAACTCAATCTTTTTTTTTTTGAACATTTTAACAAAGAAATAGTCTCTTTCTCTTCCCTTCTCTCTCTTCTCTCTCTCTCACTTCTCTCAATCAAATCAAATCAAACTCAATCGACGGAAAACTCCTCCTCTATTGGGTCGCCCCACTCCAGCACGCTCCCCGCCGTGTCCCCGAAGGAGGATTGGAAGCCGCCGTCTTCGTCGAGCGGGGGAGAGGAAATGAACTGCTGCTGCTGCTGCTGCTGCTCCTGAGAAGAAGAAGGGTCGAAAAGCTCGCCCTCTCCTCCCTCCGCCGCGACGCCCCCCTCCGCCCACTCGTCCCTCTCCTCCCGGCGCTCCTCCTCGACTCCCTCCTCCGGCTCCTCCCAGGGAGCCAGCGGCAGCGCGCCCCCCGGCAGAAACGCCCCGAGCTCGGAGACGGAATCGAGCCAGTCCCTCCACACGCCGACGGCGTTCGAGTCGCCCCCCGCCAGCGTCGAGGGGGCCCCGACCACGACCAGCGCCCTCCGCGCGCGCGTCAGCGCGACGTTGGCCCGCCGCGGGTCGGCCACGAAGCCCAGCGAGCCCCGCGCGTTGGACCTCACGGTCGAGAGCACGACGGCGTCCGCCTCCCTGCCCTGGAACCCGTCGATCGTCGAGACGATGACCTTGGAGCGCAGGCGGGGCGGCGCGAGCCGGAGCGCGGCGCGGAGGAGGCGGACCTGGCCCGCGTAGGGGGACAGGATGGCGACGGAGGAGATCGGCGCGGGGGCGGACGGAGCGGGCGAGGGCGGGTCCTTCGACCTCCTCGCGGCGGCGGCGGCGGCGGCGGCGACGGCCGCGGCCGCCTCCTCCTCGCCGCCCCCCGCCGCCTCCACCTCGAGGAGCAGCCTCGCCCGCTCCTCCGCGGCCTCCTCCTCCTCCGCTTCTTCCTCTCGCACCTTCGCCTGCAGCAGAAGCGCCGCGGATCTCATGGCGAGCGCCACCTCCCCGGGGTTCGACACGCTGCTCCCCCCGCCGCCGCCGGAGCGCTCGCTGCAGTCGTCGGCGTCGACAAAGGCGAGCGGGACGGCCGGCGCTGGCCAGGGGAACCCGCCCCCCGGCACCGCGCCCGCCCTCCCCGCGGCCTCGACCACCGACTCCCCGTCCCGCAGCCTGCTGCCGTAGAACGCCGAGGAGGGGAAGCGCGACAGCGCGGGGTGCATCCGGTACTGGGTGTCGAGCAGGAAGGGCTCGATGCCGCCGCGCATCGCGCGCTCGAACAAGGTCTGCTGCAGCCCGCTCCCCTTGGCCTCGGCCGACGTCACCGTGGGCGGCAGCTGCCTCGGGTCGCCCGCGAGCACGCACGCCTCGCAGCCTCGCACCAGGGGGACGAGGGTCGACGGTTCCGTGGCCTGCGTCGCCTCGTCGAGGACCACGCAGCGGAAGGCGGCGTTGGGGCCCAGGCGCCGCTCGTCGCCCGCGGCGGCGGTCGTCGAGCAGACGACCTCGGCGAGCAGGAGCACCTGGTCCGCCGCCTCGGCCTCGAGGCGCTCGGCGTCCGAGCGTGCGTTGCGCGCCTCGTCGCGGGCCACCTTGATGACCCGCCGGGTCTCGCGCCGCGTGTCCTCGCGGGCCGCGGGCGAGAGCTTGCCCGACAGCGCCGCGGCGGCCTCCGCGGCGGCGGCCGCGCGGGCCCGCGCAGAGGCGCGCGCTGCCGCCGCGCGAGCGGCCGCGGCCTCCTTGCCCTTGGGCGTCCTCGCGGCGATCGCCTCGAGCGACAGCGTCGCGAGCACCGCCTCGTTCGCGCCGTCCTCGCTGCCTCCGTCTCCCTTGTTCTTGCCGCTGGCTTTGTTGAAGACGACGGAGCGCACGGGAGGGGCGCCGAGGCGGACGACGCGGACTCCGGCGGCGGCGAGGCCCAGAGCCAGGCCGTCGGCGGCGGCGTTGGTGTCGCCGCACGCGAGCACGGGCACGCACCGCGCCGCCTCGCGCAGCGCCTCCTCGACGGCCGCGCTCTCCTCGGCGGCGGCGGCCCCTACCTTCCCCCCCCCCCCCTCGGTCCGGAGGAGGGGGAGCCCGTCGTCGCCGAAGTAGCTCTCCCGGCGCGCGGCCTTGGCCAGGATGGTCAGCAGCGCGACCAGCGTCCTCGTCTTCCCCGTGCCGGGCGGGCCCTGCCAGAGCGTCACCGTCGAGGTCAGCGCCGAAGAGACCGCCGCCCGCTGCGACGCGTTCAGCCCGGAGACGCCCGGGCCCCCCGAGGCGAGGAGCCTGCTCGCGGCCAGCTGCCAGGCGTCGTTGCGCGCCCAGCTCGGCAGCTCCTCGGCCTTGGAGCGAGACTCGGGGTCCCCGAGGAGGACCGAGCGGACGCGGAGCTCGCCCGCGGTGAACGGCGACGAGCTCGGCGGCGACGCCGGGTCCATCCCCTCGTCGAACTTCGCGGAGACCGCCGCGGGGAGCGCTCCCGGGGCCGAGGGTGCCTGCACGCCGCGGACGGCGGAGGCGCCCTCGCTCTGCTGCTGCCGCCGCTGCTTCTCGCGCCACCGCCGCGCGCTGCGCTCGACCTCTGCCTCGGTCATCCCCTCGACCCTCGCGACCCCCAGCCTCTCGCGCTCGCGCTGCTTCTCGTCCGGCGTCACGCGGTAGACCTCGGCGAACGGCCTTCCCAGCATGCCCACGGCGGCGAGCTGCCTGGCCGTGGTCGTGTCGGGCTGGTCGGCGTCGACGCGCCAGCCGAGGACGGACTGCTGCTGCTGCTGCTGCTGCTGCTGCTCCCTCTTCGCCCCCGCCTCTCCCCCCGCCTCGTCCTCCTCGAGGTCGGCGCCGAGGCCCCCCTCCTCGACCATCGCCTCGAGGCACTTCTGCTCCAGGTAGTCGGCCGCCTCACCGCCGACGGAGACGATCAGCCGGTCAGGCCAGACGTCGAGCACCGTCGCGTTGACCAGCCTGTGCCTCGAGAAGCGCTCCGGATCGCCCACATCGCCGCCGACGCCGGGACCGCCGGTCCCGGCGTCGGCGAGGGGCCTCGCCTGCGGGTCGGAGAGGTGGATCGGCGCGAGGACGACGGGGTCGCGCTTGCCGAAGCGGTGGTAGGGGAGCTCCTCGCCCTCGGGGTCCTCTTCGTCCGCGGGCTCCTCCTCTCCTTCTCCTTCGCCGCCGCCGCGGCGGCCTCGGCGGGGGGGGCGCTTCCGGCGCTGAAACTGCTGGAAGGAGGAGGCCCGCGGCCTCTCCCCTCGCGCCAGCGCCGCGGCGGCCGCCTCCACCGCCTCCGACGCGCGCCCGCGGCCCCCGGGGCGGGGCAGCGACAGCGCGAACACCTGCCTGCCGAAGGCCTCCCCCGCGGGCGTCGCGACCAGCCCCGCAAGCACGACGCCCTCGGCCCTCAGCGCCCGGATCGAGTTGCGCCGGTACAGGGCGGCGCGGGCCTGCGCGGCGGCCTCGGCCTCGGCGCGGACTCCCAGGACGAGGCGAGACTGCAGGGCCTCGGAGGCGGCGCAGAAGGCGGCGTCGAAGGCGCGGCGCTGCTCCTCGGAGGCGCGGCGGTGCGCCTCGCGCGCGGCGGCGGCAGCCGGGTCGTCGCCACCCGTCGGTGCCGCCGCCGCCGCCGCGGCCGGGAGGGACGAAAGACTCTCTCCCGTGATGAGGTCGATCATCAAAGGATCGGAGGGAGCGGAGGCGGCGGCAGCAGCAGCAGCGGCGGCGGCGTGCTCCTCTTCTAGTCCATCTTCTTCGTAGAAGGGGCCGTCGTCAAACCCGTCATCGAGGCCGAGGTCGAAGTCGCCGACGTCGGCGTCGGCGTCGGCGTAAAAGTCGCCTCCGTTGCCGTCTTCTTCTTCGACGTTAAGGGCCATGACGCGGAACCTTCCCCCTCCTCCTCCGCCCCCTGCTCCTCTGTCTCCGCCTCCAGCAGTGCGGCGAGAGAGCGGAGGCGCACGAGAAGAAGAAGAAGGAGAAGAAGAGGAGGGAGAAGAAGCCGAGGGAGACAAATAGGCCCTCAGGTCTCCTCCTCCTTCCCCCTCGTCGTCGCTCTCCTCGCCGTCGCTCTCGTCATCGTCGTCGTCGTCGTCGTCATCGTCGTTCCAGGGAGAGGCAGCCTCGATCCAGGGCCTCCTCGCCGCGACCGCCGCGTCCCTCTCGTCGCTCGCCACGTCCCCTCCCTCTTCCTCGTCTTCTTCGTACTTCGAAAACCCGGCGAAGTTGTCGATGCCGCCGCCCAGCGCCTCCCCGGGGTCGTCGTCGTCGGGCGCGTTGAGCTCGGCGAGCGCGTTGGCGAGGAAGCCCGAGGGCTCCCGCTCTCCCCGCCTCTGCCGCCCCCCTCGCTTCTTCTTCGGGATGCCGTCGATCTCGTCGAGGAGCTCGTCGTCCTCGCCGAATCCCCTCATGGCCCCCATCTCCCGCTCGACCGCGGCGACGGCGGAGGCGGCAGCAGCAGCAGCAGAGGCGGCGCCGGCGCCGCCGCCGCGGACGAGGTTGGAGGGGTGCAGCGCGGGCTTGACCAGCCGCGGGTCAGCGCGCTCGTCGCCGGGAAGGAAGCCCGACGCGACCACCGCGCGCGCGTAGTCCCCGATGCGGGGGGCCGCGCGTCCCGCGCTGGCGCCGCCGAAGCGCCCCGTTGTCGGGGCGGCGCTGGGGAAGACGGGCGGCGGGCGCACGGGCCTGAGGCGGGAGAAGGCCGGGGAGGAGAGGTCCGGGTCGGCGTCGCCGTCGCCGCCTCGGTCCCGGCGGCGGCTAGCATGGGATGCGTCGGGATCGCTGCTCTTCTTCCTCGGCGTACCGCGCTGCACGCGCCCGGCGGTCCTCTTCTCTCGCGCCGCAGTGTCGGGCGCGGCTCGCGGCGGGGAGAGGGCCGGGAGGCGGCGAGCGCTGCCGGAGGAGGAGGAGGAGGCGATGGCGATTGCGCCGCGCCGCGAAGAAGAAGAGGTGGCCGTGGCATGTCGCGGCACCGCTACTGGCGTCCACGATGCAGCGGAGCCTCCGCCTACTGCTGCGGCGGGGAGCCGGGAGGCTCCGACACCGACGCTGCTAGCAGCCGCTGATGATGATGCTGCTGCTGCTTGCTGCATTTTGTGAAACGAGAGAGCGAGGCCCTTTTCTCTGCCCCTCGCCTCTTCTCTCTTCGAAGGGGGTTGGAATCTCTTTCAAAGTTTTTTTGCACGGGTGTGCCCGCATTCGTTTCGAAGACTTTTGCTCTCTCTCAGAAGATAACGGAGCTCGCTCGATAAGAAAAGAAACTCCCGACAACAAAACTCGCTCTCCCCGCTCCTTCTTGTTGACTCGATACCACCAGAGACCGGCAACAAGAAGAGAGAATATCGCCCCTTCCTCGGCGCGCGTCCATCAAAAAGAATGCTCGGCGGAACCTCGATCGCCGCCTCCTCGGGCCGCCTCCCATCGACGACAACGGCGGCGGCCAAGCCGACGACGATGACAACGTCGAAGAGAGCGAAAGCATCGGCGCCCCGTCCTGGGCTCGCTTCTTCTCCTCGAGCCAGCGCGCTGCTGCCCGTCCAAGCAGCAGCCCGGACGTCTTCGATTCCATCCTCCAGCACGACAAACGGAAGAATCGCGGGGGCGCAATCCAGCGGCGTTTCCCGACGACGACGCTCCGTCTCGGCAGCGGCCGCCGAAGCATCCGCCGCCACCTCGGCGTCCCCTGGTCCCGCCCTCTCCTCGCTCGAGCTCCTCCCGGTCATCGACCAGCAGGGCTACATCGCGCCCCCCATCCCCGAGGGATCCTCGGCCGCCGTCCTCGCGATCTACTCCGAGAACCGCACCCTCCAGCTCGTCGCGTTCAGCGCCGACCCGCGCCGGTCGCTGACGACGCTCGTCGGCCGGCGGCCCGACCGCGCCTACCACTACCGCGCCGCCTTCTTCCCCTCGGTCGACCAGGAGGCCATGGTCGCGCTGCGGGAGTCGTGGTTCAAGGAGAACGCCGGCGCTCCCACGGGGAACAAGCTGGCGCTCGAGAGGGACGCGTGGACGCAGCCCGTCTCCGCGGGGGCGATCTCGGAGCGCGGCCGGCGCGC
>Ga0315284_10016810_pt1 | contig 10368 bp, 16 predicted proteins | sample YL17G09_16_MG_FD_203696 | JGI IMG/M metagenome (GOLD analysis project Ga0315284, IMG submission 203696) | Sediment microbial communities from Yellowstone Lake, YNP, Wyoming, USA - YL17G09_16 | ecosystem: Environmental > Aquatic > Freshwater > Lake > Sediment | place: USA: Wyoming | collected...
GGGCGAACAAGGGGCTCAATCACAGGCGCACTGTCTGGGTGAACGGCGACGTTCTGCGCCAGATCAACCAACTGCAAACGCTCCTTGAAGGCGCGGTCCTCAATTCGATTATGCAAGTCACGCTCTGCCAATTCAGTGTCAGTCTTAACCTTCTCAGCATCCAAGCCGTAATTCTGCTCCATGGCCTGCTGTTCCAAGGTCAACTTGCTCTCGTCCAACATCAGCTTGCGAACCGCAATCTCAATGTCAGCGTCGGTCTTCTTCGCCTTGATCTGCGTCTCGTTCTTCTTGTTCTCAAGCTCGGCAATGCCCTTGAGGACTTCAGGCGGCGTCTTGCCCTGAGAACTGGCCGGCGCAAAGAACTGCTGCGGATTGCTCCAGCCCATCGCCTGCAAAGCCGCCGTATCAACCGCAATCGGGTCATACAAAGTCGGGTTGGCTGTCGCCAACTGCTTCAGAGCCATAACCTTCATGATGCGCTGAGTGTGGCTGGCCGTGTTTGGGTCAGCCTGCGGCACAAGGTCAACATCCTCAAGAGCACGCAAGAACGTCTCTTCGTCCCACTGATAAGCGGGCTTGCGGTTCGACTGCCAGAAGCTCTCAGGATGCTCCTTGAACACTTCCTTGAGCAACTGGAACTCCTGCGACTGAGCCGCGTGCAAACGCTTGTGGACCGCGTTCAGGATCTTCTGGGCCTGCTCAATCAGCGCAATCGTCGTGCCGACCGGGGCGTCCTGTTTGCCTTCGCCAACCGCCTGCTCTGAGGTTCCGCCAACGCGCATGCCGGTCTGCGCGATGTTCTCAACCAGAGACATCAAGCTACCGCTCGGATCACGGTAAGGGATCGGCATGATGGCTTGTTGCAGCGGCATACCGCCAGTCTTGACCAAGGCACCGCCGCCGGGAGGAATGCGGAAGATGTTCGTATTCTGGCGAGCGCCAGTGTCGGCCATCAAGAAGCCGGGGAACGACGCATACATGCCGGCGTCCAACATCTCACGCCAAGCCGCAGTGATGGCGTTCGTCGTGTTGCCGAGAATGTGCAACAAGCCGAGATCGTAGAAACCAAAGCCCGGATTAAACGAGAACTTCACAAAGCGGCGCTTGGCCTCTGGCATCTCTTTGTCGTCTTCGTCGTAGTTGCGAACGACAGAAAGAACTTTCTTCGTTGAAGCGTCAATCGTGACGATGTAGGGAATGTCTAAGCCGCTGACGCGGCCTTTGTGCTTGTGCTCGTATTCCTTAATGCTCAATTCGCAGTAGCATTCGTAAATCTCGCGGTCGCGATCATCCTGATTGGAAGACGACTGCGAGATGCCCTGCTGATTGAGCTTCTCGCGATCAACCGCATTGAGATCAGCGGCAAGCGGCGTAGACAATTCAATGTCGCGATAGACGCCCAGTATCTGCAAACGCTTTACAGTCGAAGGCTTCATGAAAGAACGATGCGTCACACGCTTGGCGTTGTGGAGATCGGTCGCGTCCCAGCTTACGATCACATCTTCCGCATCAACTGATTCGCTGATCGGGCGATTGCGAAGCGGACAGTAGTAAACCTTCTTAAACGCCGAGCCACCGAAGCCCAGCATCAGCAACATGCGATCCGTGTCAGGATAATATTCAGTCGCCGTCGAAGTCAGGTAGTGGTTCATATCGCGCTCAAGGCAATCAGAAAGCTGATCCTGCTCAAGCGTGGCGTTGTTGCTGTCGTTGCGGATCTTAATCGGGCCATCGGTCGGCAGAAGCTCGGAACGAGAGTTCGCCTGGAACCGCAAGCACGCCTCAAGCAGCAGAGGGTGACGAACGCGGCTGATACCCTCAACCGCAGCGCCGTCCGTCGCACCTTGCAGAGCCGGAAGCTCGACCTTCAAGCCTAACAGCTTCATGCCGTTGGCGCGGTCTTCGATCCACTCTTTGCGAGAGGACTTGTCGTCCTCGATGCCGCGAATCAAATCATCGGAAATGCGGCCAAGTTCAAGATCGTCAATTTTCTCAACGAGGTTGTCAAACCAGCCGCCGCGACTCTCGCGCTTGCCGTCTTCAATCGGTTTGCCGTCGAGGGACACCGTGATCGAGCCGTCGCTGTGCTCGATCTCAAGGATGTTGCCGTGCTCGTCAACCTTCGGAACGTCGCCGCCCTCCTGCGCCATCTCTACGATGATGTCCGAACCGGCCATGCCCGGCTCTTCCTCGGGCTCAATCAAACGAATGTTAGGGTTCAACCCCGGAACGAGAGCCATATGCAAATCCTTTAGACTGCCGGCGAAGGCTCCATCTCCTCGACAAAGAGCCGTATGCCTTCCTGGGCTGCGAAGGTATCAGACTTCTCCGAAAGTGTATAGACACGCTCCTGATCATAGGGCGGCTGGCCCGTCACCGTCACCCGGAAAACAGCCTTGGAAGCCTGATTTGGGGCCCAAACAACGTCTACAATCGCCTGCGCTAGAACCATGACTACACCGGGTAAATCGGAGGCAAATTATTGCTCTGTAGGTGCATATCCCCCTCCACTTGAGCCGTCAACTCCGCGCCACGGGTCAAGAGGCCTAAATCGCGCAAATGGCGCAGGGATTGGCTCACTGTATCGACCAAATCGTCGTGTTTGCCCTTGGGAAAGGTCGAAACCTGGGTGATCACCGTGTCAGCCCAGGTGCGGTCAGGGGCCCAAACCATGCCCTCGGCGAACAAATGCTGCACCGAATACAGCCGCGCCAGCTTGTCCTGGCCCTTGGGGTCGAGCAACTGCACCGCCCACGGCTCATAGTTAAACAGACGCCGAATTTCCTGCGCTACGCTGTGGCCGGCGGCCTTGTTCTCAATGATCAGCTTGTCGATCTTCATGTCCTTGCAGGTCTTCGCCACTTTCTGCACCAATTCATGCAGTTCCAGGCGCTCCTGCCAGCCGTTCATCAGCATCGCACAAGGCGCTTTCGTAGCGTAAGACCGCTTTGTCTCGCCGTCGTTCGCCTTGACGTTCTGAGCGACGATGTCGCCGCTGAAAATGCCCCAAACCGTCATCGCCGAGAAGTCGTTCTCAGTCTGCGTCGTGTAAGCCGTGTCGAGAGATGCGACGATGTATTCCAGCGGCGGGTAAGCGTCAGCCATCCACAACTGCCACCAGTCGCGCTTGATGATGCCGCCGCCCTTGGGCTCAGGACGCTGCTGCAATTGCCCCGCCGTCGCCCATGGCCCAAGCTGGCGCTCAAGCATCTTGACTTCAGGCTCGCCAAACCGCTCCGGCCATAGCAACTCGCCGGATTCCGTGCGCGGATCCTTCCAGCCAATCGAGGTGACGAAAGAACGCTCGGGTTCATATCGCATCGGCAGGCACAAGTGCGTCCAATCGCCAACGTCCTTCGACAGAATGTGCCCCGTCAGGTCTTCCTCAGACAGCCGCTGTTGGATGACGATGTATGCACCCGTCTTAGGATCGTTTAGGCGCGTTGACAGAGCGTTGTCCCACCACTCAATGGTGGATGTGATGGTCGCATCGGAAAACGCCTCCTGGGCGGCGTTGGGGTCGTCTACGATGATCACAGACCCGCCTTCACCCGTCAGGGCCGATCCGACAGACGTAGACAGACGCGAGCCGCGCTTGTCGTTGTCGAACCGCGTCTTGGTGTTCTGGTCGGAGACCAATCGAAAACGATCCTTCCACAGGCTCTGATACCACTGGCTTTCGATCAGGCGGCGACACGCGACAGAATCACGCAGCGATAGCTGCTGCGCGTATGATGCGTGAAGGAACTGCACACCCGGCCCGCTGGTCGGGCTGACGGTCTTCTGCGCCCAGGTCCACGCCGGAAGCGCAACGCTGGTCAGCGACGACTTGGCGCAACGCGGCGGGATGTTGATGATCAGGCGACGTATGTCGCCATCGACCACAGCCTGCAAATGCTCGGCCACAGCCTCAATCGGCCAGCCGTCAACGAACGGTGCCGCGCTCATGTAGCGCCACCCGCAACGCAAGAATGCGTAGAGACTGTCTTCGCAATCTGCGCGGTCAATATCGCGCAGCGTAGCCTCTATGTTGATCTGCTTGCCGTTGAAGTTGAGCGTTGTCATGCGAACCCTAATTCAAAGTGCGCTTGTCGCTTATCTCTCGCATAAACACATACATATTTGACATCTCCTTAAAGTATTCAGGTGATTTATGCGGCGGCAAATTAGCAAGGCACAGCATGTTCAGGAGCAGGGTCTCAAACCACATTTTGGCGTTCTCAATGCCGACCTCGTCAATCACGGACGTGACCATCTGATGGGAGCGCAGCATCATGTAGTCGTCGAGTTGGTTGTCGCTCATTCCGGTGTCTCCGCAGCCATCTCGTTGGCCAGCAAAAATGTAAATAATGTAGGCGGACTAAGAGAATCTACTATCCTTTTTTCGGCCATATCGGCATAAGCCGGGTTCAGTTCTATCAGGATAGATTTGCGGCCCAGAGACTCGGCTACCACGGCAGTTGTTCCTGCGCCGCCGAAGGGGTCCAGCACGGTCCCGCCGACAGGACAGCCCGCCTTGATGCACGGCTCGATCAAGTCCGGCGGGAACGTGGCGAAGTGTGCGCCGATGTATGGCTTCGTCGTCACAGTCCAGACGCTGCGCTTGTTGCGCCGCCCTGTCTCGTTTTGTACCCACTCTTTGCCGCTTTTTGTGCGACTTTCCTCACTATCATCATCGCCGTACTTATTACCCCCGAAGCGCGGCCCCACAGCCTTCATGTTGCCGTTCGTCTTTCCCGGCACCCTGTCGCTTCCGGCTTGTTGCGCCAAAGTCGGTTGCGCCAGCCGCGCAACGCTTGACGCCGCCAGCGGCTCCGCAATCGCGTCTGCATTGAAATAATAGCGCTGCCTCTTCGACAACAGAAAGATGTATTCGTGTGCCTTGGTGCAGCGGTCGCGGACGGACTCTGGCATTGGATTCGGCTTGTGCCAGATGATGTCTTGACGAAGGTACCAGCCATCCGCTTGCAGGGCGATGGCGACACGGGCGGGGATCATTAGGAGGTCTTTCGACTTCATGCCCGTCGGTGTGCGCTGATTACGGTCACTGATCTGCCGCATCGTGTTGCGTGTGCTGCCGACGCGAGCGGTCGCGGACACCCCTTTATCCGTGCCGCCGTCGCGGGCGTAAGAATCCCCCAGGTTCAGCCACAGTGTTCCATCGTCGCGCAGCACACGGCGCACTTCGCGGAACACGGCCACCAGTTTGGCAATGTAGGCGTCTGGGGTTTTCTCCAAGCCGATCTGGCCTGTCACCCCGTAATCCCGCAATCCGAAATAGGGCGGGCTAGTCACGCAGCAATGCACTGACTGGTCGGGCATGGTGCGAAGCATGTCGCATACGTCACCGCGAAGGATCTGGAATGATGTTGTGCGCACTTGCTTGGTGCTGTCGCTCATTCCGGTGTCTCCCCGGCCATCTCTCCGGCTAGTGCGATGTAGCCGGCAGCGTCAACCCAGTTGTCTGCGTGATCTGGATTCTGGCTGGCCCGCGCCAGCTTGAGTGCGGCCATCATCAGCGCAACGCGCATCGGGCTGACAGGGAAGCCCAGGATTGCGCTCCACATCTCGGCAATCACTTCGTGCATGTCATGGGCATCGCCGTGCGTCTCTGCACGGTCGCCATTGATCAGGCCCTTCGCAGTGTCGAGTATTTCATTACGGTTCATTTCAACGCCTCTCTGTGTGGTGCATGATCTCTCAGCGTGCCGATTCCTCATTTTTGAACACGCGGCGTGTGGCCTCGCGCACAAGATGGTCGAGCGCGAACTGGCACATCTCCTGTTTCAAGGTGGCGCACATTCCAACTTCGAGATGATATCGCCCCACTAAGTCCTCGCACATCAAAACAATCGCTTGGCATAGTTTTGGCTCGATGTCTCGCAGCGTCTTATAGCTTGAGATGCCGCTGTGCTTCACTTGACGATAAATGCAACAAAAGAGTGAGCGCGGGATGCGTTTGAATAAACGATCATTTCAACGCCTCCCGAATCATCGCCATGTAAATGTTGTCGGCGTTCACCGTGCCGGGGACCGCTGCGTTACCGGCGTCTATCATTTTCGCCGTCGGCTGGCGCATTGCCCGATCCAGCGCATTTTCCAGCACCTTCACGCGCTCGTCACGCTCGGCAAGCTGGGCGCGATATTCCTCTGCTGCATTGTAAAGCCCGTCAATATCGCCATCGTCCAGCATCCGGCCTAGCTTGATAAAATCCATCACTCCCACTCCTCGTGTGTCATGGCTTCACCCCATCGAACAAAAACCGCAGCAGCTTTGCCATCGTCTGCCCGTCAAAATTCTTGCCGTTCTCGACACGCGATAGCGTGGCCTTAGATATGCCGATTTTGTCGGCCATTTCTCGTATGCTGTAGCTGTGCTGCTGGCGGTGGTCATTTATGACTTTCCCAATTTTCATATCACCCCTCCTTGCTGGCAAGCTTAAACATATCGCGGCGCGTCAGAGAAACTTCCGCGCCGTTTGTCCCTCGCTCTATAAAATTTTCATACGCCGCCGCGTGTTCCCTCACCGCAGCAACCACCCCCGCCAGTTGAGCCTCCAGCACCCGCACCCGCCTGCGTAGGGCCTCATTTTCATCCGCAACACGGTCGAGGACTTCCTTCGCAACCCGCCTGTGTGTGTCAGTCATTCCCCCGCCTTTCTGGCCAGTCGTCACTCATGGTTTTCCCCCTTTCGCGGCAATCAGCCCAAGCTGCCGCATTCGCCGGGAAGCGGCGGCTGGCGTCGAGTAGCCAAGAGCCTCGGCTATCTCCGCCGTTGTCGAACCGGCACGGCACATCTCGCGCATGAGTCGGTCGCGCTTTTCAGTGTCATAGGGGTTTTTGTCAACGCCGACCTCGCGCCGCTTGCGAACTTGCACAGCGAACGGGGATTCCTTGGTCGCCGCCGCCTGACGCAGCCGGGATGCGTTTGAATAAACGATCATAATTTAATTCCTTCAATTGCAATAATAGTCAGCGACTATAGCATCAGGGCACGTTGCCTCCAACCGAATTCGCAACGCCGTCAGGGGCCTGCGTGATTACTTTGGTGCCCGGCGGGATGTCGGTGCCACCAGCCGGTGACTCGTTCATCGGGCCGTAGCAGTTGGCGAGCGTGACGCCATTAGTCGTCATGCGCGTTAGCTGGCACGGATAGCTCCACATGTTCGACATGCCGCCACCGGGTTCTGAGGTCGTGACGAACGTGCGCGGTTTCGCAGTGACAACCTCCCAGGTCGGGGCCTGGGGGAAGCTCAGGATTGGAGCGAACAGGCTCCAAACCCACCCCGGCTGCGAATCGCATGAGCCGTTCATCAGGTCCAGATCGGCAACGCTGTCGCCGGTCAGGACCGGACAGACCGAGACGCCCTCGTCAAAGGTCGTGCCGTTGACCACGATCTTGCTCCCGGTCGGCGTTGTGCCGCTGGCCGCGCAAAGGGCATAGGCCACATGGCAGATGCCTACGTTCGCGGCACGGAGCGGGTTGGCGTTCAGTAGCACGATAGCGGCGATTAGTAGGCGCTTAAGCATCTTGCGTCTCCTGGCTCATCTCAAAAAACTAGAACAGACATTATTGATTTAATCTGCACTTCCTCAACGCGGCGCGTCCAGCCCGTGCCGAACGTGTCGAAGGTCGTCAGGCCGCGCAGGAACTTGAGCCGTGCTTCGCACATGTCGTGGATGAGGCCCGGCGCAGGCACGGCTTGGATCGCGGCGAGTGTCTGCTTGCCCAGCACGCCGTCTGTCGTGACGCCGAGCGCCTGCTGAAGCAGTTTCACTGCGCGGGCTGGGCCGCTGTTGACCGCGCAGTCGAACACACAATAGTCGAGGCCGCGTTGAAGCTCATCGCAGTGCGCCGCTTCCCAAAATCGCTTGCGATAGATGGGCCGCACTAATGCAGGCGTGAGATCGCGCATATGCTCGACTGTTGCCGGCGCACCCGTGAAGTCTTCCCAGGCGCGTTTGGTCACGCCAAGGTTCGTGACGCCGCCGGAATCTTTTTCGTGATTCGAAAATCCGCCTTCATGCGCCAGGACCAGCGCGAGGCACTCGTCGAAGTTGTCGTTCATTTTGCAGCAACGCCCTTAATTTTCTCAAACGTCCGCAGGCCGCCCATACCCAGCATTGCGAACATCAACTCCCAGAGCATCCCGTCGAGCGATGGCGGCGTCGGCAGATTGACGCCAAAGACTGCGGCAGACCACAGGCCCATGGGCATGACAACAAACTGCCACGCAAGGGACGCGCCGCATATCCAGCCGATAAGCGGCCGCCAGCCGGCGACGAATAGGCTGCTGCTCTGCGCCTCGACTTCATTGATTTTGTTTTGCTGCGCGTCCCACTGCTGGAGCGAGTCGCGTAATGCAGCTTCGGCTTTGGCTTTTTCGGCAGGGTCCGGGACGAATTTGTTAATTACGGTTAAGGCAGCAGAGACGGCCTCAGCGACCCCGAACATTAGTTGATGCCGCGAATGATCAACGCGGCCATGCCCGTGATCAACACGCCGACAGAAGCCAGCATGCATCCCTCCATACGATTGATTCGCTGAATCAGCCCAATGTATCGCTCCGCACACACCGCTTCGTGCTGGCTAATTTCCGCAGCGACTGACGCCACCGTTTTGGTTTTACTCGGCATCGCCGCGCTCCTTGGCTGAAATTAGAATGTCGCGTAAAGCATCACGCGATTCGGGCGACAACGCACTGGCATCGATCACGTTGTGATCGATCTCGATAGCGCCGCCGTCCTTGCCGGTGATTTCCGTCGCGATCTTGTCGCCGTACTTTTTCGGCGCGAGCTTCGACAGGTACCAGCGGTTCGCGTCGAACACGAGCCGGTCACGCGCAACGTCCTCGCCGGTCATGACATGCGCGATCAGCCAATCGGCGCGATGCTCAAGGCCGAGATCACGAGCCCTCGCGTACTCCGAATAAAAATTGCGGTAGTTTTCAGCGGCCCACTTGCGGACGCAAGCGTCGACCGGCATGTGATCTGATTTGCAGATCGACAACAGCGACTCGCCTTGCCGCAGACGCTGGCACACCTCGTCCGCGATTTCTCGCGTAAATTTCGACGGCCTGCCGCGAGTGCGTTTCGGTGTCGGCAAATTGGGTTTGGTCTTGCTCATGCCGCCGAGCCTGACACGCGCAAGCCGTTTTGGCAAGCCCCTGACCCTATTTTGAGTTATCACGAGTTATCACGGGTTTTCACAAGCGCCTTGTGAAAACTAACCTATTGATTCAAAAGAGCTATTTGCAAAAAAAGAGGTTTTCACACGAAAATCCTAGAAACACCTTTTTTTGAATCAAAAATATCTGTAAAGAAGACCCCCCCCTCTCTCTCTACGCTAATACTATATAACTATAGTATAATACTTAATATTTGTAACAATTTCAATGACTTCGAGTTATCGCCGGTTTTCACATGCCGGTGTGAAAACTCCCCTATTGACTCGTGCGTTTCGCACGAGTATAACTCTCTCACCAGCCCGGCATGGGCGGAAACAAACAAACTGAGGATTTAAATCATGACCACCGTCTCCGCTCCCCGCTCCGCTCCCCGCACTCAACTAGACTGGTCCGACCTGCGCTCGCTGGGCCGCTCGGATAACGGCAATCGCTGGCACCCGACCGTCGAGTCGATCAAAACGTATTTCGACGGCTATCGCAGCCCGAGCCGGGCGTGGCCCAACTCCTACGCCAAAGCGGCCCAGACGGTCAAATTCGCTCGCTGGCTGCGTGCTAACGACGCGGCGCTCGCTGACCGCCTCGGCCTGATCTAACGCACCCTGCCGCAAAACTGAGGATTGAAATCATGGAAAAACACACCGTCACAATCGAGATCGAGGCCCAGGACCCGGCGGGCGACTGGCACTACCCGCTCGTCGAAATCACTGTCGATTACGAGCGTGAGCAGGCGGGCAGCTACGAGCCGGGCGGCCCGGACGCGCCCGAGGGCGCTCACGTCGAGTTCCTGTCCGCTAGCCTGCCCTGGCCGTACGAGGGGCCAACCCCGGTTGAATTTCTCAAACTACAAAATTGGGATATAGACGCCCTGGCGCTGGCGTACGTCGCAAAACACGCCGACCACATCATCGATCAAATCAGGAATTGAAAATCATGGAAAACATCGACCGCTTCAACCTCGAAAACTCCGGCGCTGGGATCGAGATCATCAACAAGGATGGCCTCGACCGCCTCCTGCAATCCGCCCGCAGCCTGGGCTACGGTCAAGCCATCAGCGACGTCCTCAGCGCCCTCGCGAAAGAGAGCGCGACTTGGGAACACGTCTGGACTGCTGAGGGCAAACACAGAGATAAGTTGCACCCGCAAACGCTGTTGCAAATACTGTTTCGCGTCGATGCGCTG
>Ga0315284_10016811_pt1 | contig 10368 bp, 13 predicted proteins | sample YL17G09_16_MG_FD_203696 | JGI IMG/M metagenome (GOLD analysis project Ga0315284, IMG submission 203696) | Sediment microbial communities from Yellowstone Lake, YNP, Wyoming, USA - YL17G09_16 | ecosystem: Environmental > Aquatic > Freshwater > Lake > Sediment | place: USA: Wyoming | collected...
CGGCGAACTTTTTGGCTTCACGCTTACGATTATCCTCTGGACAGTCCGTTTCAGTGAGAAGTTGATACACGAATGATTTAATTTGTTCTACATCAAGGTGTTCATCAAATTCTTTTTGTTGCTTGGGCGGGAGCTGGTCCTTGAAGTCTTCAAGAGATGCTGATTGATTAGTTTGGCTTGTGTTAAATGACATGATTATGAATATAATAAAAAAATTGTTTTTAAACTAATAAATTATTCTTTTATAGAATATGCAGTGGAAGCATTATTTATATGTAGCAGGTTTGATATTGGTAATCATTCTAATAATTTTATACATTATTGGAAAAAGACTGCAAGTGAATATGTTAGATTTAGAAAATGCAGAAAGTTTTGATAATCCTCTTGAAATAAAAAAAGATATGATTGATAGATTATACGCTAAGATTTACAATAAAGTATTTGATGAACCGGATGTTTTTAAGAAAGAAGCTAGGGAAATTTTGAAGTTCATGGAAAAACATAAAATAGAAGGTGATGAAATATTGGAAGTTGGGACAGGAACAGGTAAGCATTTTCAGAATTTAAGCTCAAGTGGGTTGAAAATAATTGGTGTAGATAGGAGTGAAGCGATGTTGGAAATATTTTCACTTAGAAATCCACTTGGAAAATTTATCTTAGGTGATATGAAAAATGAGGGACTATTTACTAAGCAAAAATTCAAAATAATCCTATGTTTGAAAGAAACTTTATATCATAATAAAATAGCTGATTGGGATACAATCCTAAGTAACTTTTTTTATTGGTTAAAACCAGAAGGCTATTTAGTTGTGCATATTTTTGATAGGGATAAATTGGATGCTTGCCCAAAAAATATGACATTTTCGAGAAAAGATGGTGAAGGACGTCAGCATGGAATTACAAATTTCCCTAACTTTACTCATGATGGATGGTGGGAAAAGAGAGGAAAAGTAATTTGCCAATATAATGAAATAATTGCTATGAGAGATAAGAATGGAGCAATTACAAAGAAGAAACATTATAAGCATAATTTAGCAATACCTGAAAAAACAAAAATCATTGAAAAAATTATGTCGAATTATTTTAAGTTAATAGAGATTGTAAAATTAGATAGTTTAGGGCTGAAAGATCACGAATTATATTTTTTTAAAAAAATTAAATAATATATGGCAGCTTTAAGTAATAAGGATTTTAAACAAGGATGGATTGATAGTTATTATCCTTATGGACAATATATTGTCCAAGATAATCAAGTAATATTAGGTGGTGATGAAATAAAAGTAAATAGAGAAATATTAACAGAACAAGTAATTAAAGAAAGTGCTAGTGGTTATGATAAAAATACTAATATTCAGCAAACAGGTGGAAGTAAAGTAAAAAAATATAAAATTAAGGCGGATAATATTGAGGGGGCTTTCAATAAATTAGAGGGAAAGCTTAAAAAAGGAAAAGGAGATATTTTAATTTTAAAATTAGAAAGTTTAGATGACAAAAATAAATTAAATTTTTACAAAATTTATAGAAAAAAAATATGAGTTATAATATATAGAAATGACTGGTAGTAATCAATTTCAAAAAGAACTTACTAAACTTGAAGGTTTATTAAAAAGTTTAAATCAAAAAAATAGTAAAATGTCAGGTGGAAGTAGTCATAAAAAAACAAAAAAAAGTTATCATGAAGAAGAATATGAACAAGAATACGAACAAGAATACGAACAAGAATATGAACAAGAACAAGAATACGAACAAGAATATGAACAAGAATATGAACAAGAATCTAAATTTTCAGGTGGTGCAGAAGGTGATTCCCGTTTTTTCAAGCTCGTTAGTGTAAATGGAAAAGAGGTTGATGGTGGAAGATATGAGCTTCCATTGAAAACTAAGTCTGGAAAACCTCAAACTAGGGGTCCCAAGGATAAAGCATCTAGTGCATTTTCTGAGATTTGTCAGAAAAACAAAGAGAAGGGTGAATGTAGCTATAAATTTGCTATCCAAGAAACTACCCGTGGAAGTGATAAGAAAGTTTATCACTATCAGGGCAAGAGAGTTAAACTGGCAAAACCAGTTGTTCTTAAATTAAAAGACAGTAAAACTGGAAAAGTTAAAGAGGTTGTAAAGAAATTTAAGAATTTAATTACTTCTCTTGGTTCTGGTCATGAATAAGTTATATTTTTTAATCAATAATTTGATAAAAAAATATTCTAATTAAAAATAGAATGACTGCAAAATATAATTATTCAATTATAGATTTTCCAGAAGAGGGACAAAAATACGGTAAATATACTGGAAAAACTCCTGGGATTGTTGCCAACAAAATTTTCAATAAATTAATGAAACACTATAATTTTTTGGATAATATGGATGGAAAGAAATATTTAGTGTTCGAATTTGAAAACAAGGACACTGGAAAAATATATGAATATATTGGAACTCCAATTATTTTACAAAATCCAATGTCAATTAATATTCATAATCAAAATATAAGTATAACTCATCGTTCAATTGTTGTTAAATATGATGATAAAATGAAGGAAATATTTAGTCCTGAACTTAAAACTATAAAATCTATATCATAAATATGTCAAGAAAAGAACCTCAATTAAATCCAGAAGACCCACAAAAAAAAGGGAATGATTCAGTTAATTCAACTGATATGACTACTATAAATCAATTAAATGGAGAATTAAATATTGATAAATTATATCCAGAAGTGAAGGATACTCAAACTATTTTTTTTGAAAATCCTTATACAATAAATGGAGGTGGCTATATGCATCAGTTTAGGTTTATATCTAAGCCTAGTCAATTCTCAATTCAAGGTAGAAATCCATTAGATGCACTTAAAAATGGATTGGCAAGATTGGAGAATGAAAACCGATATATTTATAACCAGAAGAAAAAAATAACTGTGAATTTACAGAAAATAAGTAATAATCGGGTAAATAAACTTCATAAATTTATGGTGAAAATATTTAGAATAGACCATCCTGTTTATAAATATAAAATAGAAATATGGAAATTTTGAGAATTAAGGGGAATCTTACAAAATTTTGAGAATTTCGTGAGATTAAAAAAAACTGCATACATTATGAAAATGGGAGAATATCATTGTGAGAATCATTTAGAGATTTATGGAAAATGGGAGGATTTAAAGAATTTTACCATAAATAACTGGGGAAATCAGGGTATTAGTTTTCGCAAATCAGCGGATGTAGAGCAACCATGTATGATTGAATATGAGAAAGACTTATTCAATCGAGAGATGGACATGATATACTATACATTTTTAACAAGAAATGAGCCACCTGAGAAATGGTTATCACAAATTTCAAAACAATATAGCCATCTGGAGTTCAATTTATATTATCAGAATAGAAAAATTGATAAAACAGGGGATTATATGATAAAAAATGGAGAAATTTATTATAAAGAAGAAATAGCAGCAAATTAGCAAATTAATGAATATCTACTTGCGGCAACATATGCATCATCTGCACCAATAAATTCTTTTGATTCTGACGCAATAATTCTTTTAGAAAAACTGGCATCTTCTTTAGTCAATTTACAGACCGCATTTAATTTTGTAAATTTATCGGCAAATGCAATAAGGTGGCATACATCGCCAAATGGTTGTTGTAAGTAGTCACCATCTAAGCCACTTGTAATAACTATTTTGCCCATTTCTTCAACCAATACTTGTATTGTTTGAAGTGCATTTTTTAGAAATTGGACCTCATCAATCATAATTACGTCATAGTCTTCTAGATTCGGCTGAATTAGGATTTCTTTGAGGTCTTCAATGGATAGCATTGTTTGGAACACCTCCTGATTATGGGAGCAAATGTTTCCAATTGAGTCATAACGAAGGTCATTACAATAATTTACAGAAAGTATTTTTTTGTCGATGGATTGGTATTGTTTTCCGATACGCATGAGTTCTGTAGTTTTTCCGGAGAACATAGAGCCTGAAATAACATGGAGAAAGCCCTTATTTTTTGTAATAAAATTTCTGGAAATGGGCAAATATTTATCGCCCGATTTCATGGAAAAAATAGCAGGTGTTGTGTCCCTCAATTGGGAACAAAGCGCTGATAATTTATAGACATATTCGGATTTGGGTATAATTGATATTATATTTTCATATGGGCAGCGCTGATAATCATTGTCTAGTGCTGCGCAAATGAATTTTTTATCCATCTTATTGGCAAGTATATGTAAAATAAAACAGTCATCAAATAATTGTAAATTATCTATAATAATAACATTACTTTTTTGGAACAATGAAGAAGTCACAATATTTTCTATTGCAGATGTACTTATTATTTTCATGGTGTCCTTTGTAAATGATTCATTGACAACAGAATCATGTAAAATGATGGCAATGTCATCTTCTTTTGTAAAATGACAGTAATAAAGACGCAATAATTCAGTGGTTTTCCCTGCCTTGGTAGGTCCAATATATAGAGTAATCGAGCCAGGCATATTTTTTATATATTAGGAAACATCTTTTTAATATTTCATTTTTTACGCAAGGGCTTAAAGCTTTTTTGCCTAAAAGGATTTAAATATGCCTAGCAAGAAGAAAAGTGTGAGTGTGATTGTTAGTGCTTCACAACAAGAAGATGATATTTCTAAACTTATGCCTAAGAAAAGGGGGCGTCGACCAAAAGATAAATCATATACTGTTATAAGTAATTACAAAGATGTACCAATTGAAGTAGAGAACGATAATATTATTTTACATTTGCCAGGTGATGAAAAAATTAATAATGAAAATTATAATGATATTATGATAAATACTGATGGAATAATGCGTTATGACCCAGTTTTAAATGAACCAATGCCATATGAACCATTTAATCAAATGCAAAGCGATTATGCAAATATTTTAGAGAAAAACCAGGAAAAAATAGAAGTGGATAATTTAGAAAATCAAAATATTGAGTTGGAAAATGATGAATCATCTATTAAAAATGATGAAGTATATATTAGAACAATAGGATTTGAAGAAATGAATAAGAACTATTTTAATGTTTTGAAGAAGGTAAAAATATTAAAAATGATACAAGCAGATGATTCTAAAAAAGAATGGGATTCTTCTTCTGAACATGCTTGTTTTTATTGTACGGAACAATTTCAGACTATGCCGATTGGAATACCAATCCGTTATATTAGAGGACAATATTATTGCCGAGATAATTTTTGTTCATTTAATTGTGCAGCGGCGTATATATTTTCAGGATTTGATACTAGATATCATTTTAAGAAATGGGAATATTATTCTTTACTTTGTTTATTGGCAAAAGAAATAAATGAAAAGATTAATTCGGACCTTGGCATAGATATTAAGAAAATTATTTATGTAAAATTGGCAGAAGACAGGAATTTGTTGAAGAAATTTGGAGGTCCCATAACAATCGAAGAATTTAGGAAACAATTTTATTTTTTGGACAAAAAATATTCATTATTGTATCCACCAGTTTCATGCATGTATCCACAGACTGAAGTAGCACATTATGTTAGTGTTCATAGACAGAAGGCAATGATGTTGAATAATGAGAATCGTTTTCAGGAATTGAATGATTTAAGATTGAAGAGAGACAAGCCATTACTTCAGAAGAAAAATACATTAGAGGAATATATGTCATTAAAGATTTCGTAAAAAGGCTTAAAAATAATAGTATAGTAATATACTACTAATAAAAATGGTGAAGAAAATTTATGCAGAATTGGATAAAATAACATTTGAAAGTATTAAGAAATCGAGATCGTCAAATGGAATGATTGATGAAAATAAATTTTTCAGAGGATTAAAAGAGGGAGATAGTGTTATTTTTTCTTGTAATCAGAAAAAAATAGAGGCTGTTTTAAAGAAGGTAAAAATATATAATAGCATATCTGAATATTTAAAATTAAATGCACACATTGGAATGATGGAAGTAAATAGCTCAAAGCCAATAGATTTTTTAAGCAAAATGAATGATAAAAAAGTGAGAATATATGAAGTAGATTATTATCCTTATGGTGATGATAGGGATGGCGGTGGCGGTGGAGGCTGGGGAAGTGGTAGAAAGAGTATCTTAAATTCTAGTGATAAAGAATTAGAAAATTTTATATCGACTTTATTTGGTGGTAATATTGATAATTACGATGATGATTAAGTTAGTCTAGGTATGAATAAATTTCAGTATCATTTAAAAGTTGTACATCTTCAATTTCTTTCTTTTTATTATTTTTATGAATAATTGATGAAATTTTTTTAGAAAAATTTGATAATTTAATTTTATCACGAATAGTTCCTATAGTTGATACTGTAAAATTTTCGAATTTTTTTGAATATAAAGTAACTTGAATATTAGCTGTTATAAAAAGTATTATTAGAAGTAAAACTAAACCGAATAATAAATAAAGCATTTTATATATTATTCAAAGAAATAATAATTTTATTGTTGAGCACACTGCATTGGCATTCCTTGAGGCATTCCTTGAGGAATATTATTTTGTATATCATCATCGTAATTTTCATCGCCATTGTAATGATTGGGGGCTTCAGAAGATGGAATAAGATGAACAATTTTTTCTGAATCTAAATTTTGAAAATCAGTTGTTACAGTGCGACCCTCATAAATTTTATCCATAAGACTCTTAAATTCATCTATATATTGAGAAGGTATAGATTTAGGGAGTTCCAATTCAAAATGAATATTCATATTTCCATTTTCAATTCCATAGGATGGAATAATATATGTTTCATCCAAATTAATCTTTTGATAATAGCAAAAATTTATTTCTTTGTCTCCAAAATATTTTATGGTTTTTTCAACCCCATTGTAATACTCATCAAGGCGAATCTTAAATGTTGCTTCAAGGTCATCTCCATTACCACGTGAAAAAACATATTTATTTTCTTTTGCATTTGGTAAAGAATTATTTGATGAATATGAACTTTCTTCGTCATCTTCTTCATCTTCGTCATCTTCTTCTTCATCTTCTTCATCTTCTTCTTCATCTTCGTCACAATTTTCTACTTCAATCGGTGATTCATCTTCACAATCTTTCTCATTTTCTAAGATATCAAATTCATCTTCATCTATATAGATAACAATAACATCACCAACCTCTAAAGTTGGTATCTGATGACCTTTCTTTTCAAAGACTTCATGTTTATTTGGGCGAGTTCCTTTTGGAATGACTAAATAAAGTTCTTCTTCAAATGGAACAAGTAGCTCAGGAGGGGGTGGTTCTAATTTATCCCAAACTTGTCCTTCTGGAAAACCCATACGCTTATATTTAATAGTTTTTGTAGTACCAAAATAAGAGTCATCCAATGTAAGACATACAGGAACTCTAACAGGTTGTACATTAACTTTGCGTTCTATTGGACCTCTTTGACCAAACAAATGCTCAAAAATTTCCATAGGATCACTCATATGTCTATCTGTTAATTTTCCGAATTTATTATAAGATTCCCTCTTTTCTGGGTCAGACAAAGTTTCATATGCTTCAGTAATTTCTTTGAATTTTTCAAGAGATTCTGAATTATCTGGATTTTTATCAGGGTGATATTTTAGTGCCATTTTTTTATAAGATTTTTTAATTTCATCGTTGGTACAATCAGGGGAAAGTTCTAAAACATCATACAAAGAAGTATCTGTCATTCTAATATAATTAAAAAATAAAATTCTTTTAAGCTAAAACCGCACTGCGGTTTAAAATTTTTATTATATTCTAATCTAATACAATGACTAAAATTTTATCATTTGATGTTGGAATAAAAAATTTAGCTTTTTGTTTTCTTGATTACAATAAAGAAGAGTCAAAAATTAATAATATTATAGCGTGGGGTATTATTAATTGTAAATCGGAATTATGGATGCCAGGGCAAAATAATAAGAAATGTGGTAAATGTGGGAAGGGCACGAACTATTGGATAGTAAAAGATGGTGAGCGCATAGAGATGTGTAAAGTTCATGCTCGTCCTTATGAGAAAGATTATTCAGTTCAAGTAAAATCATCTAAAAATCAATATAATCAGGTGGATTCCCTGGGATATGAGTACTTTCCGTATGAATTGCGAGATTTGCATTGTCCTTGTGGAGAGAAAAGCCGAAAATTTTTCATAAAATATAATGGCGATATTTGCCTGAAAAATATAAAAATTGGAGGTTTTTGCAATAAATGTAGTAAAGAAGTAGAAAAGTCTGGACAAGTTCTAACCAAAATTAGTGACTATCTAAAAGACGATGATACCAAAACGTATACTAGGATATACGATGGGCTCTCAAATTTAAAATTGGATGGAGTGAATGAAATTATTATAGAGAATCAGCCAGCTCTTAAGAATCCAAAAATGAAATCGGTACAACTCTTTATATATACATATTTTTTTTGTAAAATGAAAGAGGGAAAATATCCTGAATTGGCAAATGTTAGTTTTTTCAATGCAAGTAAAAAATTATTTAAAAAGGAGCAACATAATTGTATACACCCGGGTGTACCCTCTATAGAAGATATTACGAATGAGCCCCCTAAGGAGCCCCAAGCTAAAATGTCGGACTATCAGTCTTATAAGAAAAGAAAGAATGATAGTATAGATATTGTGAAGGGATTTCTACAAGACTTGGGAGAATGGAGTGCCTACTTTCAATCACACCCAAAAAAAGATGATTTGGCAGATTCATTATTACAAGGCGTTATGTTTTTCGCTTAGGCTTCTATTATTTTGGGAGTGATTGTACCCCATCCAACACTTTTCTTTATTTTTTCCACTTGTTTCATATCTTCTTCGTTCAAAATCATTTCACCATCTAAAATTCTTTTGAGTCCTCTTTTTGTAATTTTCTTTGTTCGCAGCCATTTCGACCCCAGAATAATTGCTAATTTTGCATCTTCCTCTGCTTTTTTACGTGTTTGTGATTCCACGTAATCAAATTGGTCCGCCCATTTTTCAAATTTATCGCGGACAACTTCATTCACATTTACTTCATTTGAAGTATATAAGTCACATATTTGGTCATATTTTTCGATTGTAAATTGTTCAACGAATTCTTCAAAACGGTTTGTATCCCAACTATTTTTCTCTTTTAGAGTTTTAATAATATTTTCTTTGATATTCTCAATAAGGACATTATGATTTTCAGGGTGTTCTTCGTGGTAATGCACCATTTTTATAAATTGAGGTAGACAAGTAGAGGGATGGCTAATTAATTTTTCGACTTGACTGGGTGTAATATAATTCAAATTCTCATTACCATAGGAATTAATCTGAATATTTTGTTGATGAACGCTTTGATCCAAATGCTGGTTAATATTATATGAATATGTATTACCAATTTTTTTGGTAAGTTCGAGAATTTGTTTTTCAAGGTGGTCAATATGTTCTTTATAAATTTTCTCTTTTTCCTCAATGATATGGGAAGCTTTGCTCGCCATAATGCATTTTTTAAGGTGCTTATTGAGATTATATTTCGCGGAATAAGATTTTTCACAATATGGACATGATATATTCTTTTTATCGTCCTCTTCTGGGATTGGAACAATAAGTATGCATTGTTTTTTAGTATCATTAATATGACGTTCATAATTATATTTTCGGTCAAATATCTTACCACATCTTTTACAATTATATTGAGTCATTATTTTGCTATTACTTATATATTATTTTTTTTTTGCTCTAAAATACTCAAATTATTCCCTCGATTGGAATAGAATTTTGGGGAGTAGTTTTATTATATTTTTTATAAAATATAATAATTTATATAATTAAATTACTACAATATTTTATGAAACTATTTTGAGATTGAATAATAATTTGTGAGCAATTGGAATATTTTGGAATGTACTGGAATAAAATATCGGAATAAATGAGTAAAATTATGAAATATTGCTTACCATGCTACCATATTATCATAAAATCTTTAGCTCCATTTTTTTTAATTATGGTTAGTTTACTACGATGATTTATGAAATTATGGAGAATATTATTATTATTTTTGCAAAATTTATACCATTTATTACCATATTACCATACTTTTTTTATTATACATTTCCAAAAAATAAGAAAATGGTATTGTGTTTACCATTTTTAGGCTTATTACCATTGTATTACCATGCCATTTTTATTTGTAATTTCTTAAAAATCATGGTAAAAAATGGTAGTAAGGGCTAAAATTGGGATATAAAATAACGAATTTTATGGTAGGAAAAAATGGTAGTGATTTTTATTTTTGATGACGGAATTACCAAAAATGGTATAATATGGTAGTAAAATTACTCATTTCTTGAAAAGTTTGAAATATTTAATTTTATCAAAGTTTTTTAGATGAGAATTAGATTGTAGATTTTACAACAAAAAATCTCTATATTTTT
>Ga0315284_10016814_pt1 | contig 10366 bp, 19 predicted proteins | sample YL17G09_16_MG_FD_203696 | JGI IMG/M metagenome (GOLD analysis project Ga0315284, IMG submission 203696) | Sediment microbial communities from Yellowstone Lake, YNP, Wyoming, USA - YL17G09_16 | ecosystem: Environmental > Aquatic > Freshwater > Lake > Sediment | place: USA: Wyoming | collected...
TACTCCGACACCTACTGTAGCTCCGAAGTCTGTATCTATCGTATCTTCTCTGTCTACAAGTCCTCCTATTTTATACAGTCTGTACTCGGTAGGACAGCGTTGTAGAACTTCACGAGAACTGTGCGACAGATTTTTTAAATTTGGATGCATAGTGAAATCCATCTTGTATTTCAGAAAAAGAAATACCGAGATAAATAGCTATTTTTGAATGATAGTAACTATCTCGGTACAAGGGAGGAATAGTATTTCTTAATTCTTCAGGTACACAGAAATCTGCTAGGAGTAAATGTGCTTCTTCCCAAGTTGTAACTTTAGAGAACTCAGGATAAAGTTTGTGTAATTTTTCTAGCATTAGGGCTAGAAGAACAATTTTATCTTGTCTAACTTCAGTAGAATCCATTTGAATCTACCGGCTAAATCGAATCAAGAGTAAGGTTTTTTAACCCTTTCGACTTACTATTGACTGCATCTTCTACTATCTTAGTCTTGGCGCGCCTCTCTAGTCCCTCAACTATAACTCCTATCTCTTCAGGAGTAAGACACTGAACTAGAGATTCATCTTTGTGTAGATTCTGGTGTATATCTCGTAACCAGTTCTCCATTCCTGGATGCCGAGCATCTAGCATCTGTCTAAGTTGGAGAACTTTTTCATGTATTTGTTCTGCTGGAGTCATGAGAGTATCTCTGTTTCTTCTTCAGAAAGGAACATCATTATCTATTTCTATCTCTTTCTTATGTTCTATCAATGTCGGTACTCCTAGAGCTTCTACACTCATCTGACTAGCAACTTGCTTCAATGCTGTGACTATCTGATCGGCACATATCTCTACTATCTTTGCACAAGTTTCAGGCGTCAACTTTAACTGTACTTCTCCTACATCTCCAGCAAAAGTTATAGTGCCAGACGGTTCAGTAGTATTATTGTAACTATATAGAGAAATACTTCTTAGCTTTATCATTTTATACGTCCTCATATCCGATACTGGTTGTAAGTCTAAATGTTATGATACCACTCTCTGTTCTTACTATTTCTAGCTTACTTCTTTTATCATCTAAACCAAACTTGAAAGCTAAATCTCTGCACTTCTCTTTAATCACCGCATTTTTGATACGATTAAAAAGTACGTCAGAAGAATTAGCAGGTTTGATACTGCACTTTCTTTTAGTCTTGATTTCGTGCCATAATTTTTCGTAAGTTCTACTGCTCGATTTTATCTGATTCCCCATGCGGCAGTTATTTCGGTATCACAGAAACTGAGAGAATTTTATAATCTGGTCTCAGTTTCTTTTCATACAACATAGTGAGTACTGTACCTGTGACTTTGTTAGTCAGGGTAAAGTTTTCATACTCTTTGCCCATACCTAGACCCTTTAGTTTCTTATTTTGTCTACAAAAGAATACTGCAAAAGTCTCTCTGAAAAGTTGTATAGCTTCTTCAGAGTCGAATTCTAGCTGAACTGTATTACCAGCTAGAAGTTCCATGTACAGGTCATCTTTACTTATATTCATAGACTTCTTTTGACTACAATTTATTCAGTGAAAGCCTTGCTTGAGTGCTGACTCTTTACAGGTTTCTTGTTGTTGTTTAGCTACGATAATACCAACGATACCATAACCAGAAGTACGACACTGATACATCTTACCAGTGTCATTATTAAATCTGGTATCGTAACTAACACAAGAAGAAAGAGCTACAGTAAAGAGGAGTAGGCAGACAATGAAAAGAAGATAAACCTCTAATCCAGTATATTTCATATCGACTATTCCTTCCTTTCATCTAGTGTTGCTATCCTGCAAATTCCTATAGATTCTCTAAGCGAGTAAGAACTTGCAGGCTAGTAACTCTTGCACCTCAATCATGCTGTTTCAACGATGCTCTTGATGCAGTCATCATTACTAACTATCCGCGCAGGATTCTTTGACTAAACTACTCTTCGTCTGATTCTTCTGCTTCGTCTACTTGCGAAGCTTGTAACTCTTCTACTGTCCACTTGGTTTCTTTTACTTCTTCTTCGGTATCCTCAAAAATTGTGGTTCCTAGCTCGGTATTAACAATAACGACAGTTTCACTTAATAGAAGTGCTAACTCTTCGTTGTCTGTTCCTGTAACACCGCCATCTTCATCTATAAGAATGTACTTAAATTTACTCATACTGCGTTACTCCTTGAGTTAGTCTTACAGGTTGACTTCTAAGGTGTGTTCTGGTACATTCCTTCTCACTACACCACTTCGGTACTTCATGACCATCTTTATGTAGAGGTACTCTACAGACAGCACAACGTCGATAAGACTTAGATAGACTTTTGTCTACAGTATCTATTTGTAGTTCGGTATCTTCTGTAGCTATCCCAAGCTGTCTTGCTTTGCTATATTTACTTAGCATATTATTTACCTCCTGCACTGCTATCTTATACTACTTTCAGTTAACTTCCCCAAGAGACCTAGTCTCTGTTAATCCAATACTAGGCTTGTCTTTCAGTATCTCTTGAGGCTGGTAACTGTATCTCCATCTACGGTGAATACGACAGAGGTAACATCTCCAACTATACCAGCTAACACCAGTTTAGATGTTGGCAAGCAACTCAGCGTCATCTTTCTTCAACAGCTCTACCATCTTGTTAGCAAGGAACTCGTAGCACTCCTTGAAATCTTCTGCATTGGGAGAGCTAGTAAACCAGATATTGAGCTGTTCTTGCAACTTATCCAGGAACAACTTATTCGTCTTTACCGGCTGCAACTTAGCAACAAACAACTTCGCTGCATTGGTAACCTGTTCCAGAGTCTTTCCAGTAACAGCAGGCATAGACTCGATATAGTCTTTCTGGAACTCTTCCCAAGTTTCTTTAGGAATACCACCACCACGACGAGCAGCAGGCGGAAGCTCAGAGATAGACTTCCAAGAGAGCTTTGTCAGATCAAGAGTTTCTTGGCTGATCTTGGTATCTGCATTTACTTGTTCACGAGCTACACCAGTAATAACATCATTAATGGCTTCCATCAACAGATCAAGTTGTTTACCTCCTGCATCCAGAATCTCAAGAACTAGATTAGGAGTAGCTTGTGGGATTTGCAGTGTGGTAGTAGGACGCTTGATACCGAGTTCTTTGTCTTTCTTGAAGTGGAAAGAAATCTCCTTTCCGATATAATTGGGATCAAAGTTGATATGAATCTTGGGTTTGACTTCTTCAGTGGGTTGTGCAGTAACGGTATCATTCATTGCTTAAACTCCTTTAGTTATGAGTGAATGGAACTGACAGAAAATTCGACTGCAAGGATACTGTACTCCTAACCGTTAAATTCGTCAAGAGGTTTTTTGAGAAACAGGATAAGATGAAGCTACTACTAGTCCTGTTTCAGTATCTATCAGATAAGCCCACTTCACTTCTGATCTTCCTGCTAAGAGACGTGCAGTAAATTCTTCTTGTGTATAGAGGATATAAGATAGTGCTTGATCCGCAGTACTGTAAAGAACAGCTAGATATTTAGTCATGGTTGTTTAGGGTCCTGTTAGAGTTAAAGTTAAAAACGACCACCAAAAATAAGAAAAATAATTATAAAAACTAATCCAGCTATTAACCATTGTTGTTCTGTCATTCTTCATCTCCTTCTTCTTTAGGTGTAATATCTCTTTGACCTCGTAGTTCTTCAAATTTCTTATTTACTAGCTCTATCTTCGTAACTAGATATGGTGGCACAGGATCAGGATATAGTCTCTCTGGTTTAACTCCCATCTTGATCATACACTGTTGCCAGTAGTATCCGTGGCCACGCTGTTTGTACAATCTCCAGCTAAGAAAATGACAGACTTCGTGCACTATTGTATCTCCTAGTATATCATTAGCTAGATTTTCATCTCCAGCCATGAGATATACCGGATTGAGTTTTATCATCCTTCTAGTGTAGTTTGCTAGACCTAGACAATTCTTTCTATACAGATTGAAGTCTAGTACAGGTCTGATACCGATAGTTACTTTACCGAATTTTACTTCAGCTTGTAGCCAAGCAGCTTCTAGTCTTAGCTGTGCTATCTGCTTAGTCTTATCGTCTACTAAATCTGCTACTTTAATCTTGATTGGACTGATACTAAGCGTGTCATCTTGCGCTTCCAGTCTCTGTTGCATTTCATCTTGTTTGCCTTTGAAGTATTCTGCTTTCTCAGCAAGAGTGGTTCCCTTGATTTTCTGGCTGAGTACTCCACGTTCAAAGGTATTAGGTTCGCAGAGGATATAGAGACTTTCACGTGCTCTAGTAACTGCGGTATAGAGTAACTCCCGCTGTAACATAGTAGCGTGCGTGTGGTGGAATACGCAGAAAACTTTACGCCACTCTGAACCCTGAGCTTTATGTATCGTGATTGCATATCCACCAAGTAAGTTATTGATCTCGCTAGCTGCGTCAAGTTCAATTTCTGCATTATCTGCGCATCTCCTTAAGACTACAGTATGACTTGCTACTGTAGTTCTATCTTCGTCATTCTCTAGATTCTTGACTGCTGCTTCCAAGAACTTATCCATGTCATCGCTAGTCGAAAGTGTATCTGCATAACCTGCATCAGCAGCCACTTGCTGTTGCCCCCATCTATCAAGTGTTTTGCTAGCTCGCTGATAAGGTTTGCCGAGGTATTCAGCATTAGCGACAATATCTTCAATATAAGCATCTTCTTTCTGGTACATAACCTTATCTCCAACTGCGAGATAGTACTTCTTGAAACCAGCGATAACTTCGTGTATGATAGCGCCTCTTTTTTCTCCCAAATATTGAGAGATGCCATTATTAAGTTCGATGCTACCGAATGCTTTGTTGAAGGGAATAAGAATAATATCTTCATCTGGATCATACTCCTTAGCATCGAAGAGATTAGAAAAGAATTTAACTGCTGTAAAGAGAGCTTCAGTATCAGATAGCTTCTTTTGCCATTGTCTGATATGAAGTTTATCTTGAACGTTCTTAGCAATGAAGCTAGGAATGATAAATCGTTTAGGATTAGTGGGATCAACAGCTTTTACTGAATCTAAAGTCTTACCATTCTTTATATCCCAAGCAAAGGAGATAATAGGGCTTTCAGCAGCTTGTCGAAATATCTTTGTGAGTTCCACTATCGGCCACTCTAGCATTTTAAAGCCGAGAATAGCAGAACCAAAGATAGGAGGTAATTGATTTAGATCGCCTAGTAGAATGATTTGAGGATCATGTGGACATGCATCTAAGAGTAGAGCATACAATCCAGTCTCTACCATAGAGCTTTCTTCAATAACGATACGGCGTAGACTAGACGGTAGTGGATTGAATTTATTTCTAGTAGGCTCAAAGCGCATACTCTTCCTGTATTCGCCCGGATTATCTAAATCTTCTACTTCATACCATACTGGTGCGAATTCAAGTAGTTTATGTATAGTTATACAGTGAGCTTGTAAGTCTTTTGGCATCTTGTAACGGATATTATTTACTGCGCGATTAGTAAACGATACTATTGCTACTCCGGGAAGTCCTTCCTGAAGATACTTAGTGCTGTGACCTTTACTGATAGGTTGTATTCTGCCGGAATGCATCATAATATGCGCAGTGATACCTTGAACAGTGGTCTTACCGGTACCAGCAGCACCGACAAGTATACAGTTTTTACCTTGTAGACAGAGTTTGATATATGCTGTTTGTTCAGGAGTTTGTTCAAGACTTTCTGAATCAAAGAACTGATGGATTAGTCGATCTTCTTCAGTCTCAGGAGGTAAGAGAGTTCCTTCTACAGCTTTTATCTGTTCTACTTGTTCTATCTTCTGTATCGGTAGTACTACTTTCTTAGCTTCTTGTATTGCTCGATAAGCTAAGATACTAGCGTGAGCTTTAGCTTTGAGTTCTTCTAGGCTAGTTGCCATGTTAATGATTCCAGTAAGTAGCTCTGTTATAGGTAGAGGGGTGTTTAAAGATAGTTAATATATCATAACCTTTATTTTTAAAATTAAAATCTTGTGTCCAATATACTGGAAAGACAAAGGATACTAAGATTTTCCAACCGAATCTATCAATAAGAATAAGCAGTCTAAGCATTTTATTTCTCCTCTTTTACCTTTATCAGTACATATCCTTCAGGCTGACCGAAGATTTTACGAAAACTTAACTGCACCTGATCAGAAGCATAACAAAGAGTAGGAACAGTTATCCAGTTAATACGATAGCTAAGTTTATCATGAGTAACTCTTCCGTTCTCTACTTTGTCGAATAGATAAGTTCCTTGCCAGTAAAGGATATAGTATCGTTCAAACCATTTATCTACTAAATCTGGAGTTACTTGCCAAGTATTCACTGCGTCATGCTTGACATAGTAAGGGAGTTTAGCAGAATCTACTGGACAAAGTAAAGCTGTAGTAGGATGAAAAATAGTAGTCATATCAGACTCCCTTCGTCTTTAGCTGGTTTAGTAGATTTAATACTTTGAGCAATCATCCATTTAGCTCTAGCTTTGAGATACTCAAAATGAGTAGGATAATCTACTTTGCTTGGTTCTTTACTTGGTGCAGTACTAGCGATATTCAGTACATTTGCCTGTTCTACTGTATCTGTAGGAATGATACTGAATGTAGCACCGCTGTCTGTTCTTGCATTTATTGCTTTGAGCTGTTCTTGAGTAAATAAATCTCCGAATCCGAGGCTCTTACTTTGCTTTCTTAGCTTACCTCGGACTAACTCAAGAACATTGAAAGCATATATGCTACCGTGTTCGAGATTTTCTGTCAAGTATTCTTCAAGGTCTTGTAGGTCTGATTCTCGAATGTCATAGATGTTTTTATTAGTAAGAATACTGATCCAATAATCACGAAGAGTGATAACTGTATCAGTTGACTCAGGATCAGACTTATCTGCTTTCTTTACTCTTACTTGCTGATTCGTCGGGAAGTCTGTTGAATCGGCCGCCCATTGTGCTAGAGTCCATGAGAAAGCTTCTGGATTCTTGCTTGCGTCATTTATTAGTTTTGTTAGTGCGCGCTCTCGTCTTTCGATACGTTTGCTGAGTGTCTCTCTTCTGCTACCGTGTTCGTAGTATTCTTTTGCATCTTCCCAAGCTTGAATCCAGTATTTGATGTTGGAAAGTGAGCGAGTTTCTTGAGTAATGACAAACTTAGGAAATGCTGGTCCTACTCTCCTACTCAGTCTTGCATCATACTGATATAGGTCTAACCAAGACAGAGCTTTGCAGAGAGACTCGAAATGCTGCAAGATCAATTGATTTGGTGGAGTAGCATAACTACGCCATTCGATGAGACCTGACGAATTGAGCAGTGCAAGAAAATGTAATCTTCTTTCTTCTGGTGTAGTCTCAGAACGAAAGAAATCTGCTGATCTAGCTAGCAGTGTCTTAGTAGGTAGCTCAAAAACTGGGTGAACTGAAGTAAATCCTTTGATTCCGCCGAAGTAGGTAGAAGAGAATTCTACTCCTGAGTAAGCGCAGATTAGTCTCATAGTGATTTCACCAATTTACTGATATATTGATGAATACAGTTCAAACAACGTCTATTGCTATATAGATAACCAGTAATAAGCTTACCGCAGTTACTACAATATATTTTCTTAGTAGTAGATTTATATACTTCTTTTTTTAGTCTCATGTTACTTTACTCCTTAGTCTCTGGGTTTAAGTTAAAATTGAAATACAGGTATTACTTTACGGATAGCATCAGTAGTAGCATCAGCAGCATAAGCAGCATCAGCAGCATCAGCAGCAGCATCAGCAGCATCAGCAGCAACAGCATAAGCAGCATCAGTAGCATCAGCAGCAGCAGCAGCATAAGCAACAGCATAAGCAGCATCAGTTTTTTTATCTAATAACCACAACATCCATAGGTAATTCTTACATTGTCCCCATGCTTCTTGTATACTGTTAAACTGCTCTGCAAACTCTATTCCTTCTTGACAAGCATACCATTCTTTCAACTGTGTTACATGTGCCTTTTCTGCATTCGTTTCCATATTGCTAGACTCCTGTTAAGTTAGCTCTACATTTACATCTTACTTGCACATTCTGGGCCTATACCTGATTCAATACTGCTAGGTACAGTAAGTTTCCTTCCGCATCTACCACATTTACCCTCATGCCATACTTCGCACTTAGCAAAGACACTATCTACAGTATTTTGCATACTATGCATAAACCAAATTATAGCATAGTTACTTGGAGCTTGACGTGTTATCCTACTAGAGTTTCCTGGCTGATAACAGTATAAGAGATTAACAAGACCTAAATACTCAAAATCAGAGCTATTTTCTGGCCCAGTAAGAACAGAGAGATAGAATTTAGTGAGATTAAACGGGGTACGCTTGAGTTTATAGGTAAATCTCTTACCTGTTTTCTTACTTACTAAGGTAAATGTAGCATTACCTGCAAAAAGAAATGCAGATACATTTTCTGATGTTAATTGTTTGGGATTAGCAAAGAGCAGCTCAGATAGAGTAGATGAAATTGAATCATTCATATTGCTAGACTCCTATTAAGTTAAATTATTTAGATTCTGAATTACGCCATACACTAGATTCATTAAGAAGTTCATATACTTGACCTTCTATCAGAGATAATGCTTGTCTTACTTTTTTCACTTGTTCTAAGTGTGTTTGTAATTTATTTTTCATACTAGCAGGGTACACTTCTGCTGCAAAGATATAATCCCTACTCTTATCTGTTGTATGTAGATAATCGTGTTGTACGCGTTTCAGAGATACTAATTCTATCTCTGTAATTTTAAGTTCTTTCATATCATAATGCAGTGCTTTAATAGTCATGCTAGACTCCTATTGAATTAGACTACATTAAACTACTCTGCGGAGTGAGTGCTAACTAACGTGACACCTCACCTCGGGGATTGTCTCATAGTCCGATCTAAATGTCAAGGTCTTTTTGCGTTGTTTATAGTATCTCTTAGTTTTACTTCTTCTTACTAACAAGCTTTTTGCCGGAAACCTCGGATTACAGGATTAACAAGATTATCAACATTACCGAGATTACAACCCCCCTCTCTACCCCCCTAAAATACGGTTCCCTATCTCCCTATCTACCCCTATACCTATCTCACTACTTATATGGTACTTTTTTGGGTATATTTAAATAAATCAATTTCATAACTAGAGTGTAGGAACTCCTATAGGGTAGATGGGAGTAGTAACTAAGATATATAGATAGGTAGATACTACCGTAGGGAACCCCTTTTTGGGAGGGGTACAAACCCCCCCTGTAATCCGTGAAAGGTTGATAATCTTGTTAATGGTGTAATCTTGGGTTTTCTGTTTTGCTCTGCTGCTACAAACTTGTCTAACACCGTTATTAAGCTAGAATAATACGAGCTTTGTTGCTAAGCAGCATGAGTGAGTACATACTACTATGTGACGCAATTTGCGGTACTAAGTGACGTAGAATGGCAGAGTAAGTACTCACCCTTACCTGAAAACAGCATGGCACAAAATCTGCTTTAGTAAGACTGTACTGTCTGTTCGTGCTTTAACTGTTCTTTACCCGGACGCTGTGAGGCGCCTACAATTCGGAGTTCTACCGCTGACACCTAGAATAAATAGGGGTGTTATCAGCGTGGCCGTGGATTCAAACCCACAGCAAACCCATCTAACCGTAGTACCTTCTAGGAGTCTATTACCATGTCATTCGACATTACCAGCACCACCACAGCAACCCCAGTCATTCCTCTCACTGGCAATGAGACTGCGCCGACTGGCTTTCGAGTTATCGAGTTGCATTGGAAGTCACGCAAGGCAACGGCTGATAAACCCGCTGTTGCAAAGCGTGATAGTCGCTGTCTGGCTGCACCGCTGATTCAAGTCTTAGTTGAACCAGCGTCTCTCCAGCAAGCAGCGCAAGACGCTATAAACGAGCTGCAAGACTCACTAGCCCGTTCTATAGTCGAAGCGAACTACAACACCATTAAGTCTGTTCCCTTTGCTGATCTGTCGGCCGGTGCTCTGTCCACTTACGCCTCTGCCGTAGCTACCAGCAAGAGACTGAATGGCGAGTCGATAGGTCAGTGGTTCGATTCTGCTCTTCAGGATCAGTTGATCTCTGCTATCACCAAAGCACTTAATCTGACCGACCCGACTGACCTTGATATGTCCCGTATCGTTCAAGGTGTCAACACCTATCGCAGTCTGTTCGTTGAACTGGCTGCACCTAAGCCCAGCATTAACAAGGTACATGCTGAAAAGCTCTTACTCTGGGCTGAACGTGCAACCGATCAGGAAAGCAGCATCTGCTCTTCCATCCTTGCCAAGCTCAAGCTACTCGCTGGTAAGGAAGATGTCCAGCTACTGATCTAGGTCGGTTGGTTCAATGCGATAAGAGAATGCAGTGAAGTAGCGACCTGCTATCAACTGCA
>Ga0315284_10016816_pt1 | contig 10365 bp, 13 predicted proteins | sample YL17G09_16_MG_FD_203696 | JGI IMG/M metagenome (GOLD analysis project Ga0315284, IMG submission 203696) | Sediment microbial communities from Yellowstone Lake, YNP, Wyoming, USA - YL17G09_16 | ecosystem: Environmental > Aquatic > Freshwater > Lake > Sediment | place: USA: Wyoming | collected...
CTCGTCAAGAAGCTCGCTGACCATCTTGGCCTTTCCCTTTATCGAAACCCTGCCCTTCATGCCCATTTTCAGTTCTCGGAATACGGTCCATGCCTTCTGGTGGCAGCCGTGCCTTGGTCCGAACGTATAAGTAAGCAGCATCCCCCATAATGTGCGCGGGTCATAGGCTGGCAGCTCCATTCCCGCCTGGTTTATCGCAAAACTCTCCGAGCCCGGTACCATCTTGCTGGCCCGTCTAGTGCCTTCGGCAAGCATGCTTCCGTGCTCCGGCTCTCTTCTGGCTATGTCCCCTATCAACTCGAGGATCTGCTCGCTGCCAGTAAGCTGATAGTCCACTAGTCCTTTTTCCGCGCATTCCAAGAACCAGCCGATTACCCCGCCTGTCGCTATCGTATCCAGCCCGTACAAGTCGCATAGCCTGTTAGCCCTGATTATAACGTCTATATCTGAATTAGAGCATTGGGGTCCGAACGCCCAGACCGTTTCATATTCCGGGCCATCAGAGGAATCGCCGTATTTCGATTTCATGTTCCTTCCGCAGGCGATAGGACAGGAGAAGCAGGTGTGATACCCCGTAACGTGCTTCTTGAAATCTTTCCAGTAGGCTTCGCCGTCAAAATGGGACTTCCTCCAGTTGTAGCTCGGCCAGAAATCCGCTTCATTGGCTATCTCCATAAGATCGAGGGTGCCTGCCTTCTTCCAGCCCATCCTTGTGCGCTTGATCTCTTTCATGGTCTCTTCATAGAGCTCGCTTGGCTGGATTCTTTCATTTCCTTTCACGACTATGGCTTTGAGCTTTTTGGAGCCAAGAACGGCACCTATGCCCCCCCTTCCGGCCTGCCTGACCCCGACGTTCACACAGGCAAACCTGACCAAGTTCTCCCCAGCTATCCCGATGCTGGCCACCTCGCCTTTGTGCCTTTTCTTCAGGAGTTCGGTCGTCTCTTGCGTATTCTTGCTCCAGAGAGAACTGGCATCATTCAATCTGGCTTTGCCGTTTATGACCGACAAGTACACCGGTTTTTTGGATTTTCCAGTTATCTGTATCCCATCAAACCCTGTTTTCCTGAGCTCTCCTGCGAAGAAGTCCCCTGCGCATGAGCATACATAATAGCCGGTAAGCGGGGATACCGTGACGAACCAGATCCTGTTCACGCCGGGCAGAAGTCCGGTCAAGGGAGAAGTCAGAACAAAAACGCTTGATTTTTCAGAAAATGGTTCGGCTCTCGGATTGTCTTCGAAAAGCAGTCTGGCCCCAAGTCCCCTCCCGCCAATCCATTCTTCTATATACCTGTCTTTCAGCTCTTTCTCAGTAATCCTGTTCTTGCTTAGATTGACGCGAAGCAGCCTGAACTTCATTATAGTCACATGGACTCGAGGGGATTTGAACCCCTGGCCTTCCGCTTGCGAAGCGGACGATCTACCGCTGATCTACGAGCCCTGCTTCTATTATAGACGGGGATTTAAAAAATAGTTTGCTTACGCCGCCGATATCGGCTTAGGAATGTGGATTTTTTTCATATACGCCCGAGTCTTCTCAACAACCTTTTCCAGGTCTTTGTCCAACCTGCCTATCTTGCGCGATACGTCTTTCGCCAGCCTCTTGTCGGCCTTAATCGTTCGGGACAGGAAAAACTCCTTCTTCGTGGTGTTGACCAGCCTCGCGATGAGAATATAAGCGGTGCTAAAATCAAGATACAGGTTGTCAACATCTATCGACAGTTTGTGTATGTCCAGCTTCAGCTCGTCAGAATAGCCGACGGATGTGTCAAGATAGTACCGGACCATTTTTGAACAGTCTTCCAGAATGTCAAAAAGCTCGTCCACGTATTTTGGCGAATAGCCGACATTCTGATAGCAGAAATACTCGACTGAAAAGCCTTCTCTTGCCATTATTCTACCCCCACCCTGATTTTTCTAGCGATATTGTCCAAGTCATCGCTGTCCAAGACGACCCTCCTCCACTTGAAATCTATCCCATCGCCGTGGAAGCGTGGGAAGATGTGGAAGTGAACATGGTTGACCAGCTGGCCGGCGGCGCTCTTATTGTTCTGGAAGATATTGATGCCATCAGGGCCTATAATCTTATTGATTGCTTTCGCAACTTTCGTGGCCGTATTGAAAAGATCGCGGGACTCATTCTCAGGCATGTCAAAAATGGTCTCATAATGCTTCTTCGGTATGACCAAGGTATGGCCGGGAGCGCCAGGATTAATGTCAAGAAAGGCCATAGTAGTCTTGTCCTCATAGATAAACTTGCTCGCAACCTTCTTCTCCGCTATCTTGCAGAATATACACTCGTCCATCAATGCACCCTAGTGCCTGGTTTTATCTTTCGCATAGGCACCAATAGGCTAACGGCGCCTGAAGAATCCTCTGCAGCCAACAGCATGCCATGGCTCTCTATGCCCCGTATCTTTCTCGGGTCAAGATTTGTTATAATCACTATATCCAGGCCTATCAACTCCTCGGGCCTGTATTGGTCGGCTATTCCCGAGACTATCGTCCTCTTCTCACCGCAGTCTACCTGCATCTTGTAGAGTTTCTCCGTGCCTGGTATCTTCTCGAGCGACTCTACTCTGGCCACCTTCATGTCCATCTTCTGGAATTCCTCGAAAGACACCATGCCTTCACCCGAACCTGTGCTTGAAATCAGCCACATCCTTGTTCGTTATCTTCTTGAACAGCGGCTCGAACTCGCCCATAATCTTGCCGGGCTCCAATAACTTTACAGCATCCTTCCATTTATAATTTTCATCCAAATTCAGGAATTTTCTGATTTTGTGGGCGCTTTCAGGGATGAATGGCTCAAGGATTATCGAGAGAGCAGCGACTATGTTCAGCGAGAGGTTTATCACGTTGTTCCTCCTCTCCTTGTCTTTCCACGGCTCCTGCAGGGTCAGGTACTGGTTGCCCGCCCTAGCCAAATCTATCGCAGAATTGAGCGCGTCTTTGAGTTTGACCTTGTCCAGAGACTGCTCCACTTCGCTATGCTTCTTGGCTATCTCCGCCACTATCTTCTCATCCTCTTCGGTGTACCTGCCCAATTTAGGGACGGCCCCTCCGAAGATGTCGCGCGTGAATGTCAGAGTCCTGTGTATGAAGTTGCCCAGGACATCGTTGAGGTCGTTGTTGATTCTCTTCTGGAAATCCTCCCAAGTGAAGTCGGCATCTCTATGTTCTGTAAGTGAAGCTATCAGATAATACCTCCAATAGTCGGCGGGGTATAGACTAATGGCGTCCCTGCAGAAAATCCCGACTCCAGCCGATTTTGAGAACTTCTTTCCCTGGTAATTCAAGAACTCATATGATGCCACGTGGTATGGCAAAGTAAAGCCCCCGGCGGCCATGAGCATGCCCGGAAAAAAGATCGTATGAAAGGCTATATTGTCCTTGCCCATGAAATGCACTATCCTGGTGTCGCTGTCGCTCCACCACTTCTCTTTCCCTATCTGTTTGGAAAAAGTTATATACCCTATCGGCGCGTCAAACCAGACATAAAACACGTTGCCTGGGAAGTCGGGGATAGGGACGCCCCATTCCATCTCCCTGGATATGTCCCTATCCTCAAGGCCCGCTTTTGTCCAGGAAAGAGCAAAATTTCTCGCGTTGGGCGGCCAGTGCTTGTTTCCATCGACCCAGCTTGCCAGCTTCTCGCTAAGTTTGGAAAGCCTGAAGAAGACGTGCTCATTCTCCTTCTCCACCGGCTTTTTTCGGCATGCCACGCATTTCGGCTTTATCAGCTCTATCGGCTCTAACAGCTTGCCGCACTTCTCGCATTGGTCCCCCCTCGCTTCCCCATAGCCGCAGTGGGGGCATTCTCCCTTAACATACCTGTCGGGGAGGAATCTCTTGCAATTCTCGCAATAAAGCTGTTTGACTTTCTTGTTATAGATGTAATCGTTGCTTTTTATAAGCTCATAAACCCCTTGAGTGGTGGTGGTGTGCTCTGGGGCGCTGGTTCTGGAGAATATGTCGAGCTTTAGGTTAAAATCCTCAGTTATCTTTTTCTGGATTTCATGATACTTGTTTGCAAGCTCCAGCGGTTTCATTTTCTGCTTCTCCGCCTCTACAGCGATAGCAGTGCCGTACTCGTCGGTGCCGCAGACGTAGATGCATTCATCCCCCCTGAGTTTCAGAAACCGGGAATAAACATCCGCAGGCAAAAGCGAGCTTATCAGATGCCCTAGATGCAGCTCGTTGTTGACGTAAGGAAGGGCCGAAGTAACTAGATATTTGAAATCAATCACCTCTTAGTACTACTATTTTACATAAAGGGCTATTAAAAACAATCCGAATAAAACACAGATTATAGCCAAAGCGGGGTTGAAAGATGACACAGCCAGACCGAGCAGAGTGTTCACAACCCCGAACAGGATCATGAATATTCTGAGGCCCGCATTCTTCTCCTTCCACATCCTGAACGTATACATGTTATGGTCAGCTAACGCCTCAAGGATTTTTCCATACTCTTCTTTGCCGAGATTCTCCTCGAAGATGCGGCCATTGCCCCTGATATCTTTCCCGTAGAATTCCAGTATCTTCCTGCCGGCCCAAAGAATCTGGACATAATTGGCCTTTTCTCTTTCGCACCTCACTTCGTTTCTGGGTCCTCTCAACAGAAGGGAGACGGGCAGGCTGGCTCTATAATAACTGACAGTCACCGGCTTGACGACTTTTCTCAGATCATTTACCAAAGCGTCTATCCTGTCCATGTTCAGTATGCTTATTATTTTACCCATCTGCACGTCCTGCATACTAATATATAGTGCAACGTGATTAATAATTTCGGTAGTATGGAAGGATTTCTAAACTATCTCGTCAGCAATTTTAGCTATCTGGGCGTCTTCTTTCTGGGAGTTATAACATCAGCCACTCTCTTCATACCGACTCCGGCCTTCATCATAGTCTTTTTCCTGGCCGGCACTATGAATCCGGTACTGCTGGGCTTTTTTGCAGGATTAGGATCAGCGGTCGGCGAGATGAGCGGCTATCTGATAGGGCTGGCTGGAGAGAAAGTCCTGCTTAAAAAGTATGAGAAGAGGATAAAGCACATAGAGAAGTATTTTGAGAAGCACGGCTCTAAACTAATCATATTCGTTTTTTCCGCGACTCCGCTGCCTTTCGATGCGGTGGGCCTGTTTTGCGGAGCGGTCAGATATCCGATAAAGACGTTCTTCCTGTTCACATTGCTCGGGAAGCTGGTCAAGTACTGGGCCATAGCTTTCGCTGGTTTTTACAGCATGAACTGGATCCTGCAAGTGTTGGGGTGGTAGTATGAAGACAAAGACTCAAGTAAAGCTCGAGAATATCCTGTTGCCGGTAGCGAAGAGAATCAATGTCAATCCCAACCTGCTCACCACCCTATCGCTCCTTTTCACTCTCGGTTCTGCTTACTATATCCTCAGCTCAGAACTGGCTATAGCTGCGACCCTTTTCCTTATCGGCGCTCTCTTGGACGCTCTTGACGGCATGGTAGCGAGAGAGCACCATAGAACGACCAAGTTCGGCGCCTTTTTCGACCAGTTCGCCGACAGGGTAAATGACGGGGCGATAGTCATAGCGATAATCCTGGCCGGCTACATCAGCGTCTTGATAGGAGTACTGGCATTGTTTTCAGTCATACTAGCCAGCTATATGAGCGCAGTGATGGATTCGCTCGCAGGAAAGAAGATAGGCGAGGCGATAAGCTTCAGGCCGTTGAGGAGCATAGCGATATTCTTGGGTCTGGCGCTAGGCTATTTAGGGGCGGCTGTCTGGGTCCTGCTGTTTATAGGGGTATGGTCTATAGTCTACCGCTTGTTCAAGGCAAAATGGGTATTATAATTGACATTTTGGCATGTTCAAATTGTCATAATACAAATTATCCGTTTGGCATATCGTTCTACTTTTATGGAAAGATTTATATACCTATAGCGGTTTCTCTGGATTATGGCGTTCTGCGACATATTCGGCGACAGCTCCGTGGCCAGGATACTGGACCATCTGGCAAAGTATGAGGGCAGGGACTATTCCTTGACAGAGCTTGCCAGAGACTGCAGCGTAAGCTATCGCACCATCCAGAGAGTCTTTCCTATCCTTGTGCAAAAGGAGTTCGTGAAAATGACCAGGCGGATAGGCAAGGCTAACATGTACTCTATTAACCTGGAGAACACGACCATGAAAGATCTGCACAGGCTGCTTTTGAAGGACGAGAAAATACCTGATAAGCCTGCCGAGGAGAGGAACCATCATGTTGCGTACGCCTGAGGAACGAAGGCCGCCAGAGCCACGAAGGCTAGGTTAATCATCGTTATCATAAGCATGTTCCCGAGCAATTCTATCCTCTCGCGCTGTTTGAGATAATTGAAGAACATGAAATATGCAATCACTGTCGGAATCATGAGGAAGAGGGACAGCGCAAAGGAAAAAAGCACGTTGAAATTGAAAGTCTGCGAGTATTTCTGCGGGTTCTCAAAATACCTTCGATATAGGATAAGCAGGTCTATCCCGTAAAAGAGCGCGTTAAGCCCCATCAGAGCAAGCATCGTCGTCTTTCTTTCCATAGAATTAAAAAGTCCTGATAAGTATAAAAGAGTATGCGAATTGACTTGCATCTTCACACCTCCGCTTCTATCGACGGCGTGCACTCACCTAAGACTATGGTCAGAGCTGCCAAGGAAAGAGGGCTCTCAGGCATAGCGATCACGGACCACGATTCTATCGACGGCTGGAAGCAGGGGATAAAGGCCGGGAAAGAGTTCGATATGCTAGTCGTCAGAGGGGAAGAAGTTAACGTCTACAAAGACGGCCGTGTTGTGGCGCATGTTCTGGGTCTGTTCCTAAGCGAAGCGGTTAGAGCCAAGACCATGCCGGAAGTCGCTGAAGATATCCATAGTCAAGGTGGCCTGGCAGTGATAGCGCATCCGCTGGACAGATGGAGAGGGAAATACGAAGATCTGAAAAAATATCTGGGTTATTTCGACGGCGTAGAGGTGCTGAATGGCCATACGCCTTTCTTTAAAGACAATCAGATAGCGAGAGAGTTCGCCCTTAGAAATCATAAGCCAATGACGGGGGGGAGCGACGCGCATTCAAAATACGAGATAGGCTGCGCCTACACCGAAGCCAGAGCCAGTGATCTGGAAGAGTTCAGGAAAGCGCTGATAAAGGGGAAGACCAAGCCCATGGGCGGAAAGGTCAATCTAATGCTCCATGTATTCTCGGCTTTATCAAAACGAGGATTGTATCCGAAAGAAAAATTTTAGAGTATGTGAGGCTTTGGGCCCCACATGGGTTTAAGCATAATCCGCTTATGCACCGATTCTAAACATCTTTGTTCCGCATTTCGGGCAGATACCTTTCGTTGCTGGCTTGTTGTTCTTTAGTTTCACGTGCTGAGGACTCAGCATTTCTCTCTTTGCTTTGCATTTCACACAATAAGCTTCTACCATTGGCTCACCTCAAAATAGTATTCTTCTTATTATTTCTGCGAGTATATATAGCTTTGCTTTATAGAAAGTTTAAATACTATATTTACTTAATAAAATCTGATTGTATGCCACGAAAAAGACCGGCATTTACTGAGGAACAGATGAAAAAGTTTATTCCAGGCTATCTCCACCCAACGAGAAAAAGAGAGCATCCTGTGGGTGCATTTCGAACTGAGAAGGAGGTGGAGAAGTTTCTGCAGGAATATAAGAGAAGGGGAAAGAAGAAATGAAATTCTGTCCTAAATGCGGCGCGACTGATAAGGATTTCTACAAGGGGTTCTGCGTAGACTGTTATGCCAAAATGAATGTGTTCGCGGAAATCCCAGAGAGGCTAAAGATAACCAAATGCAAGAGATGCGGGTTCTTGCTGTACAAGGGCGCTTGGACCGAGGACGCTTATCAAAACCTGGTCAAAATAATATCAGAAAAAGTCAAGACCGTCCTCTTTGAGCCGAAATTCGATGTCGATTTGAAAGAGAATGTAGTGGTTCTGAGGATATCTGGGTTTGCGGACGAGAGGAAAAAAATCCCGGTCAATTTAGAAAAGGAGATTTTCTTGGGGTTTGAGGAAAAAACTTGCGATTCTTGCCTGAAGTTCAGCGGCAAAAACTACGCAGTAAAGATACAACTCAGAAGATCCGAGCTTTTCGATGCATTAAAGTACAAAAAAATCATCCATTTAATCGAAAGAGAGGTTAAATTCCTTCTGAGGAGAGATGAGAGCGCCAGAGCTTTCTGGATTGAGGAGAAAAAAGAAGGGATAGATTTTCTTTTTGGCTTCAAGCAGATCGGAGATTCGGTTCTGCACGAGATTTTGGATAATTTCAAGGTCAAACATGACATGAGCACTGAATTTATGGGCGTCGATAAGAACGGGAAAGGCAAAGTAAGGGTAACTTATTGCCTGAGAATTTAGACAATTGTCAATAATTGCATTTAAAATTTAGATAAATATTCAATAAAAATCAAAATATAGCCGCATTTCTCAAACTAGCATCAAAAATGGGTTTGTGGTAAGCTATTTATACATCTTATGCGTTATATATGATAAGGTGATGGCATTATGGACTCTATTGTAAGAAACGCGATTACTCACGACGCTAAGGTGGAACCAACTAATGTTAAACTCCATGATGGACCAAAGATCATGGTGGTTGGCGTTGGCGGCGCGGGCAATAATACTGTAAACAGAATGGCCAGGATGGGTATCTCTGGCGCAGAACTTGTTGCAGTAAACACAGACAAGCAACACCTGACCCTAGTGCACGACAGCGTCAAGAAGATGATTCTTGGGCAGAGCGTGACGAGAGGATTAGGAGCAGGCGGCTATCCTGAAGTGGGAGCAAAAGCGGCTGAGGTATCAAGAGCAGCTCTTTCTCAGATTCTTGAAGGGACAGACATGCTTTTCATAACGGCAGGCATGGGAGGAGGCACAGGAACGGGTGCCGCGCCCGTAGTGGCGGACATAGCAAAAGAGCAAGGTTCAATAGTAATCGGAATGGTTACTTACCCGTTCAGGATGGAGCGAGCCAGACTACTGAAGGCGGACGCAGGCATCGAGAAGCTGAGGAAAGTGGCGGACACCGTTGTTATTATCGACAACAACAGACTGGTCGAATTAGTTCCCAATCTGCCTATCGAACAAGCGTTCAGCGTAGCAGATGAGGTAATCTCCAGAGCTGTTAAGGGAATAACCGAGACGATAACCACGCCATCCCTGATTAACCTGGACTATGCAGATGTCAGGGCTATAATGACTGCAGGTGGAGTCTCAGTAATTTCTGTAGGTGAATCTCGAGGACATGGAAGAGTGGAAGAGGTCGTTGAGGACACTTTGAAGAACAGTCTGCTTGACGTGGACTATACCGGAGCAAAAGGCTGCTTGATACACATAACAGGCGGTCCGGACCTGACGTTGGGCGATGCGAACGAGATCGGCGAGAGGCTGACCGAGGCTATCGACCCACAGGCGACAGTCATCTGGGGTGCGAGGATAATACCCGAATATGAAGGAAAAGTCGAGGTCATCGTTATCATGACCGGCGTGAAGTCCTCACACATAAAGGGGCCCATGGCAAACGCGCTTAGCTCAGGTGCAAAGGCAGAAGCAGAATTGGACAAAGCACTCGGGATAATGTATCTAAGGTAACCCTATATTTTTTTAACCTTAGGACCTTTGGGAGTGTCTAAAACCTCCCAACCTAATTCTTTTATTTTATTTCTCAATGAGTCAGATTCTTTGAATTTTTTCTCTTTCCTGAGTTTATCCCTCTCCGAAACCAGCTTCTGGACCTCCTCAGGAGCGTTCTCTTTGCCCGTTTCACCGAGCCTCAGGCCGAGCACTCTGTCGAAATCGAGCATCATGTCCCGTATCCTTCTCGCGTCCTCCCGCCCAATCGCGTTCCTGTCCATCACTGCGTTTATCTCGCGCATAAAGTCCGAGATAACGGCCAATGCCTTGGGCGTGTTCAGGTCATCCTCTATGAACTTTCTGAAGTCATCCCTTGCCTTCCCCATCACTTTAGAGATGTCCTTCTTGGTCACGCTCTCCTTGACCTCGCCCAGGCGTTCCATAAAGTCCGTCATACGCAACAGGCCCAACTGGGCGGATTTGACCGCGTTGATATCGAATGTCAGCTGTGACCTGTAGTGGGCGGTCAGGCAGAAGAAACGGTAGGCTAACGGCGCTATCCCCTCGTCTATGAGGCTCTGCAGCGTGGTGAAACTGCCTGCTCTTTTTGCCATCTTGTCCTTTCCGATCACTAGGAACTCGCCATGCACCCAGTATTTGACCGGTTCTTTGCCGGTAGCCGCCTCGGACTGGGCTATCTCATTGGTATGATGCACTGGGATATGGTCAATCCCTCCGCAATGTATATCGAATGTCTCTCCA
>Ga0315284_10016819_pt1 | contig 10363 bp, 6 predicted proteins | sample YL17G09_16_MG_FD_203696 | JGI IMG/M metagenome (GOLD analysis project Ga0315284, IMG submission 203696) | Sediment microbial communities from Yellowstone Lake, YNP, Wyoming, USA - YL17G09_16 | ecosystem: Environmental > Aquatic > Freshwater > Lake > Sediment | place: USA: Wyoming | collected...
GCTGCCGGCGAAGAAGGGCTCGAGCTTGACCGTAAGCTTGGCCATTTCCTCGGGAGAGAGCGGCCGGAAGTCGCGGAGGAGCGCGGCGTTTTTCCGGACAACCTCGAGGCTGTCCGTGCCGACGACGGCGGAGTGGACGAGAGGGAGGGTCAGAGCGTAGCGGATGAGGTCCGCGGGGGCGAGGCCTTCGACGGTCTCGCGGGGCCGGACGGTCTTGATGATCATGACGCCCATTTTCTTGGCCGCGGCCGCGGGGATGGCGCCGCCTTCGAGATCGCCCCGCCGTTCCTCGTAGTGGTTGAGGGCGATGAGCATGGTGTCGAAATCGTGGCGGCGGGCGGCTTCGGCCATGGCTGCGGCGTCGGCATGGCCGGAGAAGCCGATGAACCGGGCGATCTTCTGGCCCTTGATCTTTCGCAGGGCGTCGAGCGCCCCGCCCCGCAGGCCGAGCGTGTCCAGGTCGGCCATGGACTCGACGAGGTGGACTTGGTAGAGATCGAGGTGGTCGGTCCGGAGGCGCTTCAGGCTCCCCTCGAGCTGACGCATGACCCCGTCATAGGTCCGCTCCTCGAACTTGGTGGCCAGGAAGACCTCTTTCCGTCGGCTCTCGAGGACCCGGCCGAGTCGTTCCTCGCTGACGATGGACTTGTTGGTGTAGTTGTAGGCCGTGTCCCAATAATAGAACCCGTTGTCGAGCGCGGCCTGGAGGATCTCAAGCGCCTTGTCCTCGCTCGCGACGGCGCAAAAGCGACTGCCGAGCCCGATGCCGATCCGGGGCACGGAGACGCCGGTCTTGCCGAGTATCGCGGTCGGCAGTCCCTTGGCGTCATAGGCCCGGCGGGCATCGGGACTGTCCCCGGAGGGGACTGTCCCTCTTAACGACGGAACCGTCGTCCCGGCCGCGGCGGCGGCCATCGTTTTGAGGAATTCCCGTCGGCGGATGCGCGTTCGGCTCATGGCTATCCCCTTTCGGAATTCTAGGGCGTTTTTTGATATACTGATAATAGTTAGAACGATGGGGGAAATCCAGAAAATCCCCACGCCGCAGGGAGGAATTCCATGGAAACCAAAAAAGATCCCACGCTGCGGGTGGCCCTCATGCCCCGCGACACCAACAGACACGGCACCATTTTCGGCGGCATCATCCTGAGCCACATCGATTTGGCCGGCGCCATAGAGGCCCGGAAATCGTGCGGCCCTCTCAATTTCGTGACGGTGGCTTTGGACCACGTCGTTTTCCACAAACCCGTGTTTTTGGGGGATGTCTTGAGTCTCTACACGGAAACAACGAAGATAGGGCGGACGTCCGTGACGACCCGGGTCATCGTCGAGGCCACTCGGGCCGAGACCCAGGAGTGCGTCAGGGTGACCGAGGCGGATGTCGTCTATGTCGCCGTCGATAAGGATTGGAAGCCCATGCCGGTCCGATAGGGCCGCGCTTTGATCACAGGCCCGACGATACCGCCACTATTACTATGTCCATGAGCTCGGCCATGGTGTCCTGCGTATAGCCGGTGACGGCGATGGGCTCATGGAGCGTGATCTTGACCGGTCCTTTCCGGACGCGCCACTTCCCGCGCGGCATCAGCTCGTAGGTTCCCTTGACCGATACGGGAACGATCGGCGCGCCGCTCTCGAGGGCCAGGAAGAAGCCGCCTCTCCGGAACGGCAGGAGTTTTCCGTCGAAGCTCCGCGTGCCCTCGGGATAGATAAGGAATGAATATCCTTTCTCTTTGACCAACTGCGCGGCCCGGGCGATGCTCCTTCTCCCCGCCCCGGCGCCTTCCCTGTCCAGCGGCACATACCCGGAAAATCGCATGCCCAGCCCTAGGACGGGGATGCGGAAAACGAACCTCTTGACGATCACCCGAGCCGGCCGGTCGAGGACGGTCATCAGAAGAGGGCCGTCCAAGAAGCTCAGGTGGTTGGACATGAAGACGTAGGGAGCCCCGCGGTCGAGCCGGTCGAGCCCGGTGACCGCGAGGTCGATGCCGAGGATGCCGCGGCCGACCCGCATCATCCACCGCCCGTAGACGAGGAATGCGTCGCGCAGCCCGAAGAGCGCGCACATGAGAAGAACCGGAATGGCGAGAACCGTCAGGATGAGAAAAACAAAGACGAGAATGGCGTTACGCATGAGGGAAACGGAATGACCCGTGTAGGACTCGAACCTACAACCCACAGATTAAGAGTCTGTTGCTCTACCAATTGAGCTAACGGGCCGAAAAATCCCCTCCAGTTTAGATGAGTCAGGCCGCCTTGTCAAACACCGCTGAAGCTGTTGATTTTAATCCTTGATCCCGGCCAGGTCGAGCATGAAGGCGTATTCCATGGCCAGTTGTTTCAGGCGGCGGAAGCGGCCGGAGACGCCGCCGTGCCCGCCCTCCATGTTCGTCCAGAGCAGGAGCGGGTTCTTGTCCTTCTTCATGGCCCGCAGTTTGGCTACCCACTTGGCCGGCTCGAAATACTGGACCTGGGAGTCCTGCCAGCCCGTGGTCACGAGCAGGGCCGGGTATTTCTTGGCCTCGACCTGGTCGTACGGGGAATAAGAGAGCATGTAGTCGTAGTATTCCTTGACCTCGGGATTGCCCCACTCGTCGAACTCGCCCGTCGTCAGCGGGATGCTCTTGTCGAGCATGGTCGTGACGACGTCGACGAAGGGCACGCCGGCGACGACGCCTTTGAAGAGGTCAGGCCGCATGTTGAATACGGCGCCCATGAGCAGTCCGCCCGCACTGCCGCCGCTCGCGAAGAGCAGGCCGGGATTCGTGAACTTCTGGGCGACGAGGGTGTCGCCGCAGTCGACGAAGTCCGTGAACGTGTTCTTTTTCTTGAGGAGCTTGCCGTCCTCGTACCAGGCCCGGCCCATCTCCTGCCCGCCCCGGATGTGGGCGATGGCGTAAACGAAGCCCCTGTCGAGCAGGCTCAGACGCGCCGAGCTGAAGCCGGCGTCCGAGCTCGCCCCGTACGAACCGTAGCCGTAGAGCAGGCAGGGGTTGGCGCCGTTCTTGACCAGTCCTTTTCTATAGACGAGCGAGATGGGCACTTTGACGCCGTCGCGGGCTACGGCATAATGCCGCTCGGCCTGATAATTCTTCGCGTCGAAACCGCCGAGGACCTCCTCCTGCTTGAGGAGCTTTTTCTCGTGGGTGACCATGTTGTAGTCGAAGGTGGACGAGGGCGTCGTCAGGGAGGTGTAGCCGTAACGGAGCCACTCGGTGTCGAACTCGGGGTTGGTCGAGATCCCGGCGCTGTAGGTCTCCTCGCCGAAATCCAAATAATGTTCGGCGTTCTTGTCCCAGGGCCTGACCCGGATCTGGATGAGGCCGTTCTTCCTCTCCTGGAGGACGAGAGCGCCTTTGAACATCTCGAAGCCCTCGAAGTAGACGTCGTCACGGTTCGGGATGAGCTCGTCCCAGTCGGCCTTGCCCGTCTTGTCCAGGGCCGCGGTCATCAGGCGGAAGTTCTTGGCGCCCATGTTGGTCCTGACGTAGAACTTGTCCTGGTAGTGGTCGACGTCGTATTCGAGGTCCCGCTCCCGCGCCTGGAAAACTTTGAACTCGGCTTCGGGCTTGTCCGCGGGGATAAACCGGTACTCGTTCGAAAGCGTGCTCGACGAGGCGATGAAGATGAATTTCTTGGATTTCGTCTTGAACTCGCCCACGTTGAAGGTCTCGTCGGCCTCGTGGAAGACGAGGACGTCGGATCCGGCCGGGGTCCCCAGGACGTGCCGGAAGACCTTCTGGGGCCGGAGGGTGGTGTCGTCGATCTGGGTGTAAAAGACCGTCTTGTCGTCGTTGGCCCAGGCCGCGGACCCCGTCGTGTTGACGATCGCGTCGGGCAGGATCTCGCCCGTGGCCAGGTTCTTGAACTGCAGGGTATATTTGCGGCGGCTGACCGTGTCCACGCCGAAGGAGATAAGCATGTTGTTCGAGCTCACGGACAAGCCGCCGACGGAGTAGTAATTGTGCCCTTGGGCCATCTCGTTGACGTTGAGGAGGACCTCCTCGGCGCCCTCGAGACTGCCCTTCTTCCGGCAATAGACGGGATAGTCCTTCCCTTCTTCGAAGCGCGTGTAGTAATAGTAGCCTTCGGAGCGGTAGGGAACGGAGAGGTCGGTCTGCTTGATCCGGCCGACGATCTCGTTGTAGAGCTTTTCCTGGAGGGCTTCGGTGGGTTTCAGGACGGCCCGCGTGTAGGCGTTCTCGGCCTTAAGGTAGTCGAGGACTTTGGGGTCTTCCCGCTCGTTGAGCCAGTAGTAATTATCGACACGGGTATGCCCGTGGAGAATCAGGTCTTTGGGGATGATCTCGGCCTTGGGCGGCTTGAGCCCGCCCGCCGCCTCGCCGGACGGCTTGCACCCGACCGCGGAGAGAGAGAACGCTGCGGCCAGGCCGAGGACGAGGAAAAGAGAAGTGAGTTTCCTGAGAGGACGTTCGGGAGTCTTCATGATGGGGATTGCCTCCTACGGGGATTTACGGACCAAGGAGGATAACCCTATCATCGGGCCCCCGCCGATGTCAACTTCAGGCACGCGTCTCGAGCCCGGGAGTATCATCGAGCCCCGATTTGGGCTACAATTCTCCCGATAAGGCCCCCTGCATGAGCGCCGACGAACCCGTTCCCCTCCCCATCGACGGCGTCCTCGACCTTCATGCGTTCAGCCCCAAGGACGTCAAAGACCTGGTGCCCGAATACATCGAGGAGTGCCTGCGCCGGGGGATCACGGAGCTGCGCATCATCCACGGCAAGGGCACCGGGGTCCTCAAGGGCATCGTCCATGGCCTACTCGAGAAAAACCCCCACGTGGCTGATTTCAAGGACGCCGGAACGGGCGGCGGCGGCTGGGGCGCCACCGAAGTGCGGCTCCGACCCGGGCGATAAACGTTCCTACAATTCGAAGCGGTAGGAGAACTTGAGCATGAAGATATTCGCGCCGGGAGCCCGGAAGAGATCGCCCAAGTCCCGCCAGAGATCGAAGTCGCCAGGATTTGAGTAGTCGGCCCGGCGCTGGGTCCAGACGAAATAGAGCAGGGATCCCGGCCTGTACTCCCAGCGCAGGACGACCGTGCCGCGCAGGGACTTGAGGTTGAAGTCGGGATCGTTGAAGGTGAACGGCGCCGCCGGCCCCCCCGCCCCGTCCGGATCGACCGTGTAGACCCCGTCCGCAAAGGCGATCGTCGAATCCCCGTCGCCATAGTAGTCGAAATCGAAGGTCCGGGCGGCATGGAGCTCCTTGAAGGCGTAATAATCGCCCGTCCCGATGTAGGGCTGGAGATAGGCCTGAAGACTCAGCCGCGGCGTGAACGTCCAGTTGACACGGACCTCGACGGGCAGTGTTTTCTGGTCGATGTCGGAGAGGACATAGCGGACGCCGTAAGTCGAGGTCTTGAGGGGATCGACGACACTTCTGACCCACTGGCCCTCGGCGTAGCGGAAAGAATAACTCGGGCCGATCGAAAGGCTGAAGTTGGGGCTCGGTTTCCAGGTCAGGCCGCCGCCGACCGAAATGGAGTAGCCGCCGGTCGGGTGCCAGCGGTACATGCCCGCAAGGCGGAAGATGAGGGGCTTGCGGTCGTCGCTCGCCAGGTTGAGGCTGGCCGTGGCTCCCTCGGGGTAGTAGGCCATGGGGCCGCCCCGCGTCAGATAATGGCTGTACTTGTGCGGCTCGTAGTCGAGGTGGAGGGTTGCCGTCCAGTAGTTGAGAAACTGGCTCTTGCCGTCGAGATAGATGTATTCGCCCACCCGATTCCACCCGAAGTCGTAATTGCGGTAATAGGAAGTGGTGACCGTCCACGTTCGGAAGAGCCGTCCCGGGTGCAAGCTCCGGTAGCCCGCCTCGACGTGGCCGTTGAAGACGTCGCCGCGGGTGTGGTAGCCAAGGTCGTTGGCCTCGAAGCCGGGCGACAGGGCTCCCAGGGCGGCGTTGAAGACGACGTTCCCTTTCTGCTTGTTGACGTAGAGCCGGCCGGCCCAACCTGAGAGCGAAGTGGCGTTCTCGTCGACTTCGACCCAGCCGGCGTCGGGGCGCTGGAAGTAATGGAGGGAGGAGAGCTGGAGTTCGGTTATGGCATCGGCGCTGCCGCGGACCATCGAGAGGCCGGCCCAACCGGTCAGGGCCCAGCCCCTGTCCCTATCGAGGAACGTCCAGCCGTCGATGCCCAGGGCGAGCGCGCTCCGGACGAGGGACGCTTCGAGCTCTCCCCCACGAAGGTCGCGTAGGACCGAAGTGGTGATGAAGCCGAGGCCGCTCCGGCCTTCATCGAACTCCTTAAGGCCGCGGACGACGCCGTAATGGCTGAAGGGCTCGACTTCGGTTTGGGAGCGCAAGCCCTCATTGTCGATTTGGGCGTATTCCCGCTCGGTCAGGGAGCTGATGACGCCGAGGTTGAAATTGCGGCCGATCTTGCCCGTCACCTTGGCCGCGGCCAGGATGGTTGTCCAGTAGGGCATATCGTAGTAGCCGGGGCCCGCCGGGCTTCCCTGAGGAGTCCGGCCGATGCGGCGGCTGTAGAAAAAATCGGGGTCGTCCCAGCCGAACGACCGGTAGACGTTGGGCCCGCCCCGGCCGAAATTGAATATGCTCGATCCCTCGATGAAAAAGGGGCGCTTCTCCTGGTAATAGGTCTCCTGGTCGCTGATGTTGATGACGGCCGGATCGACCTCGACCTGGCCGAAGTCGGGGTTGACGGAGAGGTCGAGGGTCAGGTTGCTGCTCAGGCCGCCCTTGAGGTCGAAGCCGGCGCTCGCCGCGAGCTCTCGTCCGGTACGGAACGGGTTGCCGGGTTGTTCGGGGCTGAACTCCGCCTGGGCCGCGGCGTAGGGCGAGATCTCGAGGCGTCGTCCGGCGGCGATGCCGTCGAGTCCGGTGAGGTCGGCGAACCGCGAGACGACGCCGCTCTCCTCCTTCGGCACCCAGGCGAAATGACTCTCTTCGTTCTTGCGCTTAATGTCCCTCACAAAATTGACCCCCCAGACGTACACATCCTGCCGCTTGAAGCGGAGTTGGTCGAAGGGGATGCGGATCTCGACCGTCCAACCGTCGCGATCTAGGCTCGCGGCGCCCTGCCAGATGCCATCCCAGGTCGCGTCCATGGCCTCGTCGTTAAAGAGCGTGCCGTCCAGGATCGAGCCGGAGGGGTTGACGGCGAAGTAATATCCGCTCCTTCGGTCGTGGTACGGGTCGACGCCGAAATAGAACCAGTCCGACTCGACCTCCTCGTCGCGACGGCCGAGACGGCCGACGATCTTGGAGGGCTCGGAGTCGGCCAACCGGGCGGCGACGTAGAGATACCTTGTGTCGAAGGCGACCCAGACGGTCGTCGGCTCGGTTGCGGGTTGGCCGTCCAGGGGGTCGCGCTGGGTGAAGCCGCCGGAACCGGGCGTCTTCCAGACGCTTTCGGAAAGGATGCCGTCGATCGCGATGGGTTCGGCCGTGGGCATGGCCGCGATCGTCCGCGAGGTGCGCGGGTCGGCCGGTTTGTCTTGGGAAACGGCCCTTCCCGGAACAACGGCCGAACCCGCTCCGGACGCCCGGAGAGCGGAGGACGGCGCGAGGAAGAGCGCTATGAAAATCAAAAGGCCGAAAAACCGGAGAGTGGGGTACCGCATCCGGGAGGGATGCCGCGCTAAGGGCCAAGGGCCGGGTCCGTTTCGTCGTGGAGCTTTGTGCCCCCCCTGGATTGTGCGTCGCATGTTGGACAAGAGAGCTGATATATCAGTGCGACCGGCCCCCTGTCAACCCCGGGACTCCCCGGCCTGAATGCCGTGAAGAACGGGGACACGTACCGCAAGTACATGTCCCCAATTTCGTGCTCCTCCAAGATGTAAAAAGCTTACGCTATTATCTGTCTTCGTGCTCCTCCAAGATGTAAAAAGCTTACGCTATTATCTGTCGCTGGTTTGGGCCGGGCGGGGGACACGTACCGCAAGTACATGTCCCCTTCCCTAGTTTTCCCTTCCCTGTGTTGGCGTTTTGGGTTATAAATATCGTCAGGTCTTCAGGAGATTACTAAGCCGGGCAGAAAATAGATGTCTTCAGATTTCTATATAGCCCGGCTAGTACTCGTGGAGCAGCAAGGATTATGCAAAGTATTTACTGCTCCCCGTAGTAACATGAGCAAAAGCATGAAGAGGCGCGATTTCATGAGATCGGGAGCCGTGCTCGGATCGGCCGTGTTGGCCGGGGGCCTTATGGAAGGGCGCTTTGTTAGCGCCCAGGGGCCGGCCATGCCCGATCTGGCCGTGGTCACCGGAACCGACCCCCTCCTCGCCGTCAATAAGGGCCTCGAAGCCCTGGGCGGCATCAAGAAATACATCCCCGCGGGCTCGTCGGTCGGCCTGCTCATCAACGCGCCGTCGTGGTGGAAGAAGCCGGGGAGTTACACCCATCCGGAGGTCGTCCTGGCCGTGATCCTGGCTTCGCTCGAGGCCGGGGCCAAGGAGATCCATTACCTCATCGACCCGGCCGCGGACTTCTGGAAGCGAACGCCGCTCGCCGCAAAGTACGAGAAGGAGATAGGGGCCGTCAAGAAGTGCTCCAAGAATTACATCGAGACGGCGGTCGCCAAGAACAAGACGCTCAAGAAAACGAGCGTCGTCAAGGAATTCCTCGACTGCGACGTCTTCGTCAACCTGCCGATCATCAAGCACCACGTCGGCGTGGGCATGTCCGGGAACCTCAAGAACCTGATGGGCGTCAACGCCAACGCCTCGAACCAATTCTTCCACGCCGGCTCCGGAGCCAAGGGCGAGTACGACGACGTCCCCTTCCTGGCCCAGTGCGTGGCCGACCTCAACACTCTGCGCAAGCCGGACCTCTGCATCGCCGACGCCACGGAGTTCCTGCTGACCAACGGACCGGCCGGGCCGGGCGAGCTTCGTAAGCTCAACAAGATCATTCTCGGGGCCGACCCCGTGGCCGTCGACGCCTACGGCGCGCCGCTCGTCAACTTGAAGGCGGCAGACGTCCTGATGATCGCCAAATCCGTCGAGTGGGGCATCGGCCGGATGGACCTGGCCAAGCTCGCGGTCAAGGAAATCACCACAAGGAGCGTAACATGAGCATGCCCAAGAATCGCAATCTGTCCTGGACGATAGGATTGTCCTTAGGCCTCCTGATCCTGCTGGCCGCGGTTCCGGCCAAAACGGCGGATTCCGAAGGCCCCTTCTTGCTCCAGAAACCGGCGTTATCGCAGACGCGGATCGTGTTCGTGTTCGCCGGCGATCTTTGGAGCGTGCCCCGCGAGGGCGGGGAAGCGGAACGGCTGACCTCGAGCGCCGGCTCCGAAACCAATCCCGTCTTCTCTCCCGACGGCTCTAGGATCGCCTTCACGGGCGAATATGACGGAAACGTGGACGTGTTCATCATTCCCGCCGCCGGAGGCGTTCCGCGGCGGCTCACCTGGCACCCCGCCGCCGACGCCGCGCTCGGCTGGACTCCCGACGGCAAGCGCGTCCTTTTCACTTCCGGACGCAACGCCTATTCCCGGTTCAGCGAGCTGTACACGGTCGGGCTCGACGGCGGCCTCGAAGAGAAACTCCCGCTTCCCTTGGGCTTCGAAGCCGCCTACTCCCCGGATGGAAAACGCGTCGCGTACGTCCCCCTGTCCCGCGCCTTCTTCGCCTGGAAGCGGTACCGCGGCGGCCTGGCCACGCCGGTCTGGATCGCCAACCTCGCCGACTCGGTCGTCGAGAAGGTGCCGCGCGAGAATTCCAACGACTTCAATCCGATATGGGACGGTGATAAGATCTACTTCCTGTCCGACCGCGAGGGCGCCGTGTCGCTCTTCGCCTACGACCTGAAGTCGAAAAAGGTCGCCCGCGCTTTCGAAAACAACGGCCTGGACCTCAAGTCGGCCTCCGCCGGCCCCGGCGCCATCGTTTACGAGCAGTTCGGCAGCCTCAACCTCTACGACCTGAAGACCGGCAAGACCTCCCGCGTCCCGGTCACCGTGAGCGGCGACATGCCGGAGGTGCGCGAGCGATATGTGGCCGTGGGCGACAGCCTGGGAGTCGCCGGGCTTTCCCCGAACGCCGCCCGGGCCGTGTTCGAAGCCCGCGGCGAGATCGTCACGGTGCCCGCCGAAAAAGGCGACCCTCGGAACTTGACGAACACGACGGGCACGATGGAACGCGACCCGGCCTGGTCGCCCGACGGGACGACCATCGCCTATTTTTCGGACGAGTCGGGCGAGTACATGCTTCACCTCAAGCCCCAGAACGGAAAGGGCGAGACCGTCAAGATCGCCCTCGCCGAAAAGCCGACGTTCTATTTCTCTCCGCGCTGGTCGCCCGATTCCAAGAGGATCGCCTACACCGACGCTCATCTCGCCACATGGTACGTCGACGTCGCCGCGAAGAA
>Ga0315284_10016820_pt1 | contig 10363 bp, 12 predicted proteins | sample YL17G09_16_MG_FD_203696 | JGI IMG/M metagenome (GOLD analysis project Ga0315284, IMG submission 203696) | Sediment microbial communities from Yellowstone Lake, YNP, Wyoming, USA - YL17G09_16 | ecosystem: Environmental > Aquatic > Freshwater > Lake > Sediment | place: USA: Wyoming | collected...
GGAACCGCCCGCCGTGGGGCTGGCGCCTTCCCCCGCGACGCGCCAGGTCTTTGTCATAGAGCGGGTGGACTATGTCCCTGCCGTGGGAAGCCTCTTCCAGGAGCAATTGGGAAACCTGGTGCGACAACAGGACATGCTGCGCCGCTGGCAGGCCAGGCGGGTGTGGTTCAGCCACCAGGGAGTGGCGGAACGGATCGACTATCGTCCGCTGACGGTGTCGGAGGAATAAAGCGGCACCGGTGGCGTTTCTTCCGCGCGGAAGGTCACTCCTGGCATGGACAAGCCTCGTGCGCCTGGTAAAACCCATCAAGATCGCGTTATTGGCTTTACTGGCCTGTGCCGTGGCTGCCGCTGGGGTGCTTTACCTCTTGGCCGGGGCGGTTCCCCAAGGGTATCGCCCGGCGCAACTAGGGGGCGGGGACAGGGTTCAGGCAGCCAAGCATTTCTACGGAAAAGTGATGGACTTTGACGGCCAGGCGCAGGGGACCGAGGCGTTTGACCTGTCCGTTACCCAGGAGGAACTGAACAACTACCTGGCCTCGGTGGACGAAATCGCCGCGCTGCTTCCCGAGGGGCACAGCGGAGACGTGGAAGGCCTGATGGCCGCCGCGGGCCTGTGCGATCCTGCCGTGGCGCTGGGGGATGGGGCCGTGACGTTCATGGTTCGCTCCGCGCGGCATGACAATCGGATCCTCTCGGCCGACGTGGCGTTTCGATTTGGTCCCGACGGAAGGCTGCGGGTGCGCCTGGGGCAGATGCGGATCGGCGAACTCGCCGTTCCGGAGGAAGTGGTCCATCGCAGGCTCCAACAGGTCAGGGACATGCTGGCCGGAAGGGACTCCGGCGGCCAGTCACGGCAACGGACGGCCGAGTGGATTAACTCCGCCGGGGCGGTCGCCGCGGTGGCCGAGGCGGCCATCACGGCCATCACGGCTGCCATTGATGGAGAGGCCATCGTCCCCGAAGGCGCGTGGCGCCAAGGGCGGATCAGGGTCGAAGGCGTCGAGGTCACCCCGGATCAATTGCATTTGCGCCTCCGACCGGTAGGGCGCAAGACACACCCCACGGCGTCCCATCGCTGAGGGCAGGGGCGGGAAGATCACGGGCGAGCCGGTTGGTTGGAGTCGGGGACGGTCTTCCAGCCCTTGGCGGTCTGGCGGGCGAGGACCTTGACTGTGTTCCAGCCGCGATGGGCCTTCTGCCCGACCCACTGGGCCTTCTGCTCGTCGGTGGCGTCCCGGGTGTTGGCCAGGACCAGCACGACCAGGACGACCAGCGCGATAACTCCAAGGCATCCGATGGCCTTCATGTTCCATCTCCGCTACGGTCCCATTGCCTTGGCCGGGTCAAGTGACGACGCCCGGGACGGGCTTCTCGACCGATGACGAACCGAAGGCGGGTCATTTCACCGCCTCGGGCATCACCGTCACCGCCACCACGACGGCCATGGCCAGCACGACGGCGGCCAGGACGATCGCCACGGCGATGTTGCCTTTGCGAAGCTCCTCCATCTCGTCGAGCTTCGGAGTCAGCAGCGTGAAGACCTTCAGCGCCACGCCCAGTCCGATGCCCATCGATACGGCCCCGGCGATGGCCCATCCCACTGTTACGGCGTACTGGACCAGTAGAAACCTCAGGTATTCCATGATCGCGTCCTTTCGATGTCAGGCGGGGACCGTCCGCGCGGTCTTTCGTTCCAGTTCCAGCAGCCTTGCCTTCAACTCCGTCCCGCCGGGGGCGGAAAAACCTCCCGTCCTGCCGTCGGCATACGTGACGCGGTGGCAGGGGACCACCAGGGGCAGGCGGTTCTTGCTCAAGGTCGTCGCCACGGCGCGGGCGGCGTCGGCCTGGCCGATCATCTCAGCCAGGAGGTGATAGCTTCGCGTCTGCCCGTAGGGGATGCCGCGACAGGCCCGGAGGATCTTTCCGGCGAAGGAAGACTCCGCCGGAAGATCGCAGGCCACGGGCGAGAAGTTGACCGGTCGGCCGTTGAAGTAGTCGCGCGCGAGTCGGATCAGCATTTCGAAGGGATCGTCGTCCCGCCTGGCGTCGCGGTGTTCCCATGCCAGCAGATCGCCGAGGTCCTTTGGCGTGTAGTGGGGCAGGATGAAACGAGTCAGGCCCTTGGGTCCCGCCACGGCACCGACGGCGCCCCATGCGGTCGCCCAGACGCTGTAGAAGAGATCCTGGCCTTCCTTGGCGGACATGCCCGGAGATGTTACGCCTCTTCCGGTCGCTGTTCAATAGTCGATGGCGTCGGATTCATCCGCAAATTTCATTCACCGCGAACGGACGCGAACAAACACGAACCGCAACAATAACCAGTAAGTAGAAAAAGTTCGCGATGTTCGCGTGGCTTCGGCCGTGAGCTCAGCCGAACGGGTTCGCGGCTAAGGAAAGGTTCGAGAACGGACTTATAATCGCCGCAAACGGACAGAGCGAACCGATGCCCTTTATGCCTTGCGGGAGACGGCGCCCTCGGTGGCCTTCTGGAATTCGGTGATCTTGTGGGCCAGGAATTGCAGGGTGGCGGCGCCCTCCTGGGTTTGTTCCAGCCCGAGGAACTTGAACCCGATAAACGCCTTGTCGGACACCACGTCGGTGTGACGGACCTCGCCATCGGCGTAGACGGTTTCCTCTCCGAGACCGAAGATCAGTCGTATTCCCACTACGTCGCCTTCCTCCAGAGCCTCGGCGGCACCTCGGTCGGCCTGCACCTGGCAGCCTCCGGCGCTGAAGTTGGCCACCCGACCGGACCACACCGGGGTCGTGGGCGATCCGCCCATCGGTTCCAGCGACTTGCCTCCCAACCAAAACGACGAGCGGACGATACGATTATCGGGCACCCCGACGCGGAAATAGGCCCGCCGCTGCAACCGCCGCATCTCTCTTGGACGACAGAGACTCAGCACCGGAACCTCCCGGGCGTCCTCAAGTCGGAAAAGTTCCTTGCCGGTGGCCGTTGCGGTGAAAATGTGTTTGTGGTGCTTGAGCTTAAAGCTTACGCCCACCTTGTCAGCCGGATTGAGCGTCGGAAGGATCATGGCGGCGTCGGCCGGCAGGAGTTCCAGCCATAGACGTCCGTCTCGAATGGCCAGCGCCCGGCCGCTGACTGTCGTCCAGCTCGGTCCTGACGGAAGGGTCACGGTCATCGGGACGTGCCGTTCCACCGCCGCCGATACGGCTTCGTTGATCTGCTGCGGACTCAAATCCTGTAGCGTTGGCATGGGCGCGCCTTTCTGTTGTGACGGACCACACACATTCTTACGCCCCACATAGAATTTTCGGATACTGCCGCACTCCACTTGAGTAGTGTCATCAATACTATTGAAACAGATGGGAAGCCTTTGCGCCGGCGGACCGCACCGGTGGACGAGTCGGGGTCCAGGGGCTTGTTGTGTCTCCCCCGGCGGGAACGGCGAGGCTACTTGATCCCCAGTTCGGCTTTCATCGCCTCCGTCTTGGGCAGTTTCGCTCCGGTGATGGCCACCACCGCTCCGGGCAGGCTCACCACGACGGGGGTCAGGCGGACCAGCAGCGCCAGCGCCAGTACCCGGCTGGGGGAGCACATCGCCGTGACGAAGAAAACCAGGTAGAACTTCTCCACCAGCCCCACGCCGCCGGGAGTCAGGGGCACGGCACCGATGGTGTAGATCAGGGGGATGTAGAGGAAATAGCCATGCCAGGGCGTCGCCAACGAAAGGGCGGCCCCGGTCAGGATGATCGAACCGATCCACGTCACATGAATGAGGACGGTGAGGAGGACGGCCTTGACCATCGAGGTAACGTTGCGGCGGTAGAGCCTGGTGACCTCTCCAGCCGCGGCGATGTGGTGGGCCAGCGGAAGATGCTGATAGAGCTTCTGGAGACGCAGCATCTGTCTGGCACGGGCGCTGAAGAGAAAGACGAACACCGCCACCATGCCGGACAGAATGATGGCCACCAGGACGGCTGGCAGGCGGAGTTCCCCGACCGGGACCATGCCCGCCGTCCACACTACCAGCAGCATAACTGATGCCAGCAACGTAAGTTCCGTCAGTCCCAGCACACGGTCCATCATCACACTGACCAGCGCGGCGGCCTTGTGGGGCGTGTGCTTGGAGACGTAGTAGGCCTTCACCAGGTCTCCCCCGACCGTTCCGGGCACGACGGTATTGAAGAACTGGCCGAGGAACGTCAGTCGCAGCGCCTCCCAGAAGGACAGGTCGATCCGTGCGGTTCGCAGCAGCAGTCGCCAACGCATCGCCAATATGGGCATCACCAGCAAATTGGCTCCGATCGCCACCGCCAGGAGGGCGGTCTTCAGGTCGGCGATGCAGGAGGCGAAGCCCGTGCGGATGACCTGGTCACTGCCGGGAAGGGGGACAAACTCGGCGACGTCGCGCGGGTCGGTGGTCCCGGACGACCAGAGAAACCCGGTCCGCAGGACCAGCTTTCGGGGCGCATCGGCGGATGGCAACGCCTGGAGGATCGCGTAGGCCTTTCCGTCGGACCTGGATACGACGTAGTCGCGCCAATGCACCTGACTGGCCACCCAGGCCAGCAACGCCCCGGCCAGCAGGATCTTGGCAGTGGCGAACAACCGTTTGCGGCTACGTCCGGTCATGTGTGAAAAGACCTTAAGTTCCGCCGGCCGGGCCTGCCGATGAAGAACATAATGATATCAGCAAGGTTGCGGGGTCCGTCTCAGCGACTGGGCGGGATTATACTCCTGGCGGGTCCAAAGGCAAAGACGCCGGAACTTCGGCTGGAATCCCGGGTGAAAGTCCGCGGTTGTTCCGGTCGATAGAAATGGGTCGGTTTGAGCAGAAATCTGCTTTTTTTATGCTCAATCTCCCACCGATGGGTTGCTAGAATCGTGCCATACTTGGATTTCATTGATACCTCATACACAGACAACCAGACCATGAGTACCGTCCAGACATTGGAGGTACCGGGCTTTCAGGTGGTGCAGTTCCTGGGCAGCGGCGCCCGAAGCACCATCTGGCGGGTGCGGGACCTAACGAACAACCAGGAATACGCGCTGAAGCGGGTCGTCAAGCGACACGTGTCCGATTACCGTTTCCTGGAGCAGGCGCTCAACGAGTACGAAGTCGCCACCAAGCTCGATCATCCGGTCATCCGCCGCATGTTTCGCATCCGCCGCATGAAGCGATGGATGCGTCTTCGTGAAGTCCATCTGCTGATGGAATTTTGCGATGGCAACACCGTCCAGGGCGCGCGGCCTCAATCCATCTCGGAAGTCGTCCGCATCTTTGTCCAGGTGGGGGAGGCGATGGCCTACATGAACTCGCGCGGCTTTGTCCACGCGGACATGAAACCCAACAACATCTTGGTGGGGCCTGACGGACAGGTGAAGATCATCGACCTGGGGCAGAGTTGCTTGGTGGGAACGGTCAAGACGCGGATCCAGGGCACCCCCGACTACATCGCCCCCGAGCAGGTGCACCGCCGCCCGCTGGACGCCCGCACGGACGTCTTCAATTTCGCCGCCTCGCTGTACTGGACGCTGACGGGCAAACCGATCCCGACCTTCCTGCCCAAAAAGGGCGGCTACCAGCTCATGACCGACCTGTCCATCACCCCGCCCGACGCGATGAACCCCGAAGTCCCCGCCTCCCTGGGCAAACTGGTGACCGATTGCCTTAAAATCAATCCCGCCCATCGCCCGGCGAGCATGAGCGACGTGATCGCTCGCATAAAGCTCATCCGCGACACGCTGAAGATCGCCTAGGACGCCGCACCGTGGCACACCCCGCAGCGGACATCTTCCGCCAGGCCGCCAGGCTCCTCCAGGAGGATCCCCGCCGGGAAGGTAATGTCGTCCGCATCGAACCGCTCTGCCGCGTCGTCGTCAGCGGCGACATCCACGGTAACGGAAAGGCTCTGGCCAGGATTATCAGCTTCTGCGGGCGGAAAAGCTCCCGGCCGACACGACTGGTGCTTCAGGAGATTATCCACGGCCTGCCCGATTCGCAGACGGGCACGGACCGGAGCGTCGAACTGCTGTTGCGTGCGGCCAGGCTGAAGATCAACTGTCCCGAGGAAGTGCTCTTCGTCATGGGCAACCACGACCTGGCCCAGGTCGGCGGGGTGGAGATCGCCAAGGACGGTTGCGGCGCATGCAAGGGCTTTTCCGCCGGGGTGGAAGCGGCCTACGGAGAGGATGCCCCCGACGTGCTGGAGGCCGTCGGGGACATGATACGCTCCTTTCCCCTGGCTGCGGTCTGCCCCAATGGGGCGTTCGTCACTCACTCGGTTCCCTCTCCAGGACGGATGGCAGCGGCGGGTACGGAGATTCTTCACCGCCCCTATGTCGATGAGGATTTCCGCCGCGGGGGGCCGGCCTACGAATGGACCTGGGGGCGGGGTCAGAAAGCCGAGCAACTGGATGCCCTGGCGGCGGAACTGGCGGTGGAACTGTTCGTCCTGGGTCACCGGCACGTCGCCTCCGGTTGTGAGGTCATCGCGCCCCGCGCGGTGGTCCTGGCCAGCGACCACCAGCACGGTCGAGTTGCCTGTTTCGCCTCGGAAGTCCCGGTGACGGCGGAGGCGATCTGCCGCGCGTCGATACCTGTTGGCGGCATCGAGTAATCGCCTCGGCGGGGTGCATTTCCCGCGATGCTCCGGTAGAATGAACCCGTCATGGGTTCGGCAGGACTCCCACTTTTCGACCCGCCCCAACCGCCGTTGCGGCGCGGCAAACGGAAGGTCGCATCCGGCGTCACGGATGAAACCAACGGTGGTTCATCGACTCGCCCGGACGTCAAGCCCAAGCCCGTCGCCCAGGAAACGTCCCCGTCACCGCTGACGCAGGAAGCCCCCCAAACGCTGACGGTTTCGGCATTGATCGCGCGGGTCAGGTGCGCCCTGGCGGATGCTTTCCCGCGGCGAGTGACGGTGGTGGGGGAGATCAGCAACTTCAAGCTGCACTCATCGGGGCACATGTACTTTCGCCTCAAGGACGCCGACGCCGCCATCGACGCGGCCATGTTTCGCCAGTTCGCCGCCCACGTGAGGTTTACCCCCGCCGACGGGCTGGAGGTGGTGGCCGAGGGGCGCGTGGACGTCTACGACCCTCGCGGGCAGCTTCAATTCTACGTCGAGTCGATGACCCCGCGCGGCGCCGGGGCGCTGGAACTGGCCTTTCGACAGCTTCGCGAGAAGCTCCAGGGGGAAGGGCTGTTCGACCCTGCCGCCAAGAAGCCCCTGGCTCGCTTCCCCCGCGCCGTCGGCGTGATCACCAGCCCCACCGGCTCGGCCGTCCGCGACATCTGCCGCACGCTCCAGCGTCGCTGGCCCGCGGCGAGGGTGTACCTGATGCCGGTCCTGGTGCAGGGCGAAGGGGCCGCGGAGTCCGTCGCCGAGGGCATCGCCCTGCTGGACGCCCATGCCGAGCGGTTCGGTATCGACACCCTCATCGTCGCCCGCGGCGGGGGGAGCCTGGAGGACCTCTGGGCCTTCAACGAGGAGATCGTCGCCCGCGCCATCTTCGCCGCCGTCACGCCCATCGTCACGGGAATCGGACACGAGACGGACGTCACCATCGCCGACATGGCCGCCGACGTGCGAGCGGCCACCCCGACGGCGGCGGCGGAATTGGCCGCCCCCGACACCGCGGAGGTCTTGCGCCACCTGGCGAGCCTGCATGCCCGCCTGCACCGTTCGGTTGTGGAGGGCTTGGCCTCGGCGGCGTCGGATTTGCGGGGCCTGCTTCGCAGCGCCATCTTCCGCGACCCCGCCGCCGGGCTGCGAATACGCCACCAGCGGCTGGACGAGCTTTCCCATCGTCTTCGGGCGGACCTGGGCCATTTGCTGTCGCAGGCCCGCCGGAGGCTCGACCCTGTCGGCGGGAAGTTGGCCGCCCTTCACCCCGCCCGCCTGGCGGAGGTCGCCCGGGGCCGTCTGGACCGCCTGACCGCCCGGTTGGCCTGGGCGCTGGGGGCGCGCAGCAAGCGAGCGGGGGATGTCCTGGCGGTCTGGCGTGGGCGGTTGCTGGCCGTCCATCCGGCGCAACGGCTTGCACTGGTCCGCCAGAGGCTCAACGCCGCCGAGCGGCAATTGGAGGCGATGAGCTACCGCGGCGTCCTGTGGCGAGGCTTCAGCGTTACTCGCAAGGCCGACGGGGCCATCCTCCGATCCCGTGCCGACGCGGTCGAGGGTGATTGGATTACCACCGAACTTGCCGATGGAATGATCCGAAGCCGCCTGGGCGAACCGGACGGCGGCACAACGACCGACCATAAATTGGACGCGGCCCGCCAAGGCCGTCGGGAGCAAAACCATGGAACAGGATAAGCTGACATTTGAGGTAGCCCTGGGCAGACTGGAAAAAATCGTCTCGGAGATCGAGACGGGAAAGGTCTCCCTGGAGCAATCCATTGAAAGGTACGCCGAGGGCGTGACGTTGATCAAGCAGTGTCGTTCCATCCTGGAGACCGCGGAGAAAAAGATTCAACTGCTGGCCAAGGACCAGGGCATGGGACTGGAAGTCTCCGGCGAGCTGGACCCCTTGCGGGAAGAATGACCTGCCGGACCGCCGGCGACGGTGACATGGCCGCCGGACCGGCAAGATTGGCCTTGTTATTGCCGCTCCAGGCCAGCAGAATAGGACCATCGGACCCGTGAATCCAAGGTACACGCCATGAGCATTCTGAAGCGATTGGGCATCAACAGCGCGGTATTGTCTTTCCTGGAAATCGCCCTGTTCTTTCTGGTGATTACGGGGCTGTATTTTGGTCTGCTCAGCACGATCTACGCCCTGGTTCGCGGCGCCGGGGGCCAGTTGACGTTTTCGATGGTGCTCATGCCGCTTGGCCCGTCCAGCCTCGGCGCCTGGACGGGGATCCTTCCGGCCTGGATGTGGATCGTGGAGGGCCTGGGGTATCTGTTCCTGGTGACGGTCTATTGGGCGCCCGGAGAGGATTCCGTCAACACCAGCGAACTTCGCGGCTTTGTGATCTTCGTGATTGTGGCGTTGGTGGTCCTGGCGGTCTGGCTTGCGATGCACGGGTATCTTTCACAACTGGCCGAGACCTTCTGGGAAATCATGACCACCTCGGGCGGGCGAGGGTAGGGGCGATGGGGCGGTCCGCCAAGTCGGGACCGCCGAATGCGAAGGCATCATGATCATCGACTGTCAGACGCACGTATGGGATGGAGCTGCCCAGTTGGGCGACGGCGCCGAGGCGCACCTGCGACGCCAGGGCCTGGACAAGGGCGTCTCCGCCGCCCCGGCCGAGCACAGCCTGGCCATGCGATGCGTGGACAGGGCGATGGTCTTTGCCCTGCGTTGCGCGCGAGGCGGGGCCGAGGTCTCCAACGACTTCGTGGCTCGCTATGTCGCCGGTGGCGGAGGGCGTTTCCTGGGCGTGGCGGCGGTGGATCCCACCGAGGACGGCGCAACCGATCAGGCCGCCAAGTGGCTCAACCGCGGCGGATTCTGCGGTCTGACGGTAAGTCCCGCGGCGCAGGACTTCCACCCCGCCGACAGCCGGGCGATGCGCGTCTATGAGGTGGCCTTGGAATGTCGCAGGCCCATTTTCGTCGGCCAACCGACCGCGCTGCCGGTCCGGGGACGAATGGAATACGCGCGTCCGGCGACGCTGGACGACATCGCCCTGGGGTATCCCGAACTTAAGATCGTCGTCTCCTCGCTGGGCTATCCCTGGGTGGAGGAGTGCGTGGCGCTGTTGGCCAACCGCCCCAATGTCCTGGCGGACCTGGCCGGTCTGCTGCGGCGGCCGTGGCAGGCGTACAACGCGCTGGTGCTGGCGCATCAGTTCGGCGTGACGGACAAACTGCTGTTCGCCAGTGATTATCCCTTCTCCACGCCCGCCGAGGTGATTGAGGGCATCTACCGGATGCACGAAGTGGCCCAAGGCACCAATCTCCCCACCGTTCCGCGGGAGACGTTGCGGTCCATTGTCGAGCGGGATGCCTTGGCGGCCCTGGGCTTGGCCATCGCGTCCCAGCCGGAAACGAAGAAGGAACCCGAGGAAGAATTGGCTATCTAGAAGCGCGTGGAGCAGGCGACATGAGGAAGCATCTTGCGGTCTGGGGGTTGGTGACGATGGTGGCCGTCTGCGGATGCCAAAGCAGGTCGGCGGAGGAACCGGAGTCGTTCGATCCAAAGGTGGACTCGACCTCCTCCGGCGGCGGGCGGTTGGACCCGATGCTGCTGGCCGATCAGGAGCAGATCGCGCAGGCGTCCCCGTCGCGCGTCAAGGTGGCCGCCGTGCCCGCCGACCCGGTCGAGGCGGTCAAGGACGTCCTGGCTCGCATGATCGAGGCCGAGAAAACCAAGGACTTCCAGAAGTTCCTGGAGTTCCTGATTCCCGACGAGGCCAAAGTCCTCCAGCCG
>Ga0315284_10016821_pt1 | contig 10363 bp, 10 predicted proteins | sample YL17G09_16_MG_FD_203696 | JGI IMG/M metagenome (GOLD analysis project Ga0315284, IMG submission 203696) | Sediment microbial communities from Yellowstone Lake, YNP, Wyoming, USA - YL17G09_16 | ecosystem: Environmental > Aquatic > Freshwater > Lake > Sediment | place: USA: Wyoming | collected...
ATTGGAAATAATACAAATCTATTTTTATTTTTTTTTAATAATATTTCGTCAGTATCATAAATTTTAGATGTATCAGCATTATAACTCATAGTACTGTTATATATAAATAAAATATTTTTATATATATTATTTTACATTAAAATAAAAATAAAAATAAAAATAAAAATAAAAATATAATACTTTTTTCTAATAAACAATAAATGAAGGATTTAATAAATTTTCTTTGTTATAGACTATTTCTTTTTTAGTATTATAATCTAAAACTAAACCATATGCATATTTTACCACAGAATGAGCAGCACATGTATCCCATTCAGAAGTTGGTGCTATTCTTGGATAAATATGAGCTTTATTTTCAGCAATATATAAAAATTTAATACTACTTCCAATAGATATTAACTCATAATTTTTATATTGGTTAATAAATTGTTGTGTCTCATTATTTAAATGAGATTTTGATGCAACTATATTGATTATATCATCATTCATTTCATCATTATTAATTTGTAATTTTTGTACTAAATTACCAGCTTCTTTAAAACTTCCAATACCTTCAATTCCATAATAAATTTCATCTAATACAGGAATACTTACTATACCAAATATAGGAGTATTATTAAATATTAATCCAATATTAATAGTAAATTCACCATTTTTTTTAATAAATTCTTTTGTACCATCAATTGGATCAATTATCCAACAATAATTATAGTTTTTTCTTTCATCATAATTTATATTTTTATTTTCTTCACTAATAATTAATATTTTTTGATTTATTTTTTTTTCTAAATCAATATTTATTTTATATAAATATTCACATATTAATTTATTTGATAATTTATCAGCAATAGTTAATGGTGATTTATCATCTTTATATTCTATACTAAAATCTGTTGCATATATTTCTAATATTTTTTTATCACATTCTTTTATTAATTTTTTAAAACCTTCTATAAACTCTTTTTCTTGATAAAATTCACACATCTAATATAATAATATATGATATATTTTTATATCATTATGTTATTTTAAGATTATTTTTTCATTTATATAATAAGTTTTCTTTATTATATTATATAATATAAACTATGGATTTTTGTAATATTTGTTATAAATTTATAATAAATAAAAAAGAACGATTAACAAAAACAATAACATGGCGTTTAATTGCAACAACTACAACATTTATAGTAGGATATTTAGTTCAAGGAGATGTAAAAAAAGCAGCATCAATTGCTATTATTGATACATCAATAAATACAATATTTTATTATTTTCATGAAGCAGCTTATGAAAATATGAAAAATAATAATACATGTATTTATTCAAGTGATATAATAAATAAAAATTATGAGATTAGTAATATTAATAAAAGTAAAAATGATTATATAATGGATAATTTAAATGATGATATAATTGATAATATAAATGATAATATTGATATCAAAATTAATAAAAATATAAATAATCCAATTCTTCAATTATATTAAGATTTATTTATATTAATTATTTAATTATTTAATTATTTAATTATTTAATTATTTAATTATTTAATTTTTTAATTATTTAATTATTTAATTATTTAATTATTTAATTATTTGATTATATTATATAATTAATTTATCCTATTTAAATAATGGATATTACACAAAATGAAAAAAAATTAGTAGATGATTATATAAATACAATATCTAGATTTACTATTAATACAATACCTAAAAATAATTATTTAAAAATACCTTATATTGATGAAATATTATTAAAATTAACGTATATTAATAATGACTATGAATTAATAGATAAAATAACAAATAAATTAATTAAAAAAAATATAAGTAGTGAAGATTTGACATTCATTCTTAATCAATTTTTTATCTTATCAAAAGAACAAAAAAATAATATATTTAAATTTTTAAATAATGATTTAGACAATGATTTATTAAGAAATAATATAGAAATTGTATTATTCAATATTAAATATACAAGATTATATTTAATTATAATAGAATTTTTATTTGATAATAATATTGAAGATGATGAATTATATTTTTATTTATATATATTAATTAATAATAACAAAGAAGATACAGAAAAATATTCAAAAAAATATTTTAAATTTAGAATTATTTATTTTTATTTTCAAGAACTATTTTCATTTTATAAAAAAATTTATAAATTTATATTTTCAAAAGATTTAATTGAAGAACAATCTGAAAAAAAATTATTCCATAATATCATTAAAATATGTTTATTTAATTGGTATAAAATTTATTTAAAAGATATTGATGCCAAAAATGTAAATACAAGAATTGATAAATTTATTATAAAAAAAAAAAGTATATTTAATAATTTTATTTGTTCAAAAGACCTATATTCTCACTAGAATTTAATAAACTAATTCTCTACATAAACCACATTTTATAAGAGTATTATTTTTTATTGAATTTTTTTCTATTTTATCAAAACAATCGCGGTGAATTGTATGACCACATCTAAATATTCGATTATCATGGCGTTTTTTATAAAGGTCTTCTAAACATATATAACATTCATTTTGTTCTTTGATTAAATTACATTTATGATATTTAATTTTTGCATGATATATGCAAATATCACATTCTTTGCAATGGACATAGTCTTTTTCATTTCCAAGAATGCAATAATTGCAACTATCACAATGAAATGATTCATCGAAATTATACCATAATAAACATTTATCACAAAATTTTTTATTAAATTGAATCTTACAATTAGAACATTCATTTGATAAATTTTTTTTATCACATATAAAATTACACTGACGACATTTTATATGATTAAGTTCTTTTCTATAATTAAATTTATGTTTTGTTTTATCATGACATAAATAACAACAAATATATGTTTTACAACAATCTACGTATATTTCACATTTACTTTTAAAATTTGAGCAATTCATTTTTTAGTTTAAGTTTAACTTTAATGTTATAATTAATTATTATTGTCTAATAAATTTAAAAATTATCATTTTTTTAATTTTTATTATAAAAAATCTAAAATGTTTATTTTATCTTCAGTAAATTTTATATTTTGAATTATTTTATTATATTCATCTTTATTATTCAAATAAAAATTTATTTTTTCTATCATTTCATGTATATCTTTTACAAAAACTACTTGGTCTTTATACAGTTTATAATGAAATACTTCATCAGTAGATGGATAAAAACTTATTGCTAATTTTTTACAACTTAATATTTCATTTAATCGCGCAGTTTCTAAATTAGCATTTTTATAAAAATGAATATTTAATACAATTTTTGATTTACATATTTCATAAAATATTTCTTTTTCAAATGCATTATCAACTATTCGAAATTTTACAAATGGTAGATTTTTTTGAATATAATTTAAAATATTTATTCTATCACCATTCATAGTTCCATAAAATAAAACATCATATTGATTTGTATAATTAACTGGAAAAGTAACTAATTTAGAATATTCTATTAATGGTATCGGAAAATAAGATAATTTTTTTTGTAAAGCTTCTTCAAACCGCATAATATTTGCATAAGTATAATCCCAAGACCTATGTGAAAATAAAATAGATAATTTATATTTTTGGTCAATTCTTTTACATATATCTTTTTGTTCTAATTGATAAATAATATAATTTTTGGGGAATCGTGGAACTTTATGTGAAAATAATATAATATATAAATTATCTTTAGTTGTATCAATATAGCTTACAATTTCGGATTTAATATTTTTTTGTTTTAATAAATATTGAATTGTTTTTGATATATAATATCCATATTTTATACTAAAAATATAGATGGGCTCTTTTATTTCCATTTAATTATAAAAAATATAATTAAAATGTTAATTAATCTAATAGTATTTAATACTATTTATTTACAATCTTCTTCTACCATTTCTCGGACTAATTCATCAAATGTATAGCTAGGTTTCCATCCTAATTCAGTACGTGCCTTAGTAGAATCTCCAAGTAATTCTTCTACTTCTGCAGGGCGATAATATTTTTCAGATATAAAAATTAATTCACGTCCTGTATTTTCATCATAACCAATTTCATCTACACCAGTTCCTTTCCATTTAATAGTAAATCCTTTTAATTCAAAAGCTTTTTCTACAAATTCACGAACACTGTGATATTCATTTGTAGATAATACATAATCTTCAGGTTTATCCTGTTGTAAAATTCTCCACATACCTTCAACATAATCTTTGGCATGACCCCAGTCGCGTTTAGAATCAATATTTCCTAAAACCAATGTATCTTGCTTTCCTTTTAAAATATTTCCTAATGCAATTGTTATTTTTCTTGTTACAAAAGTTGGTCCACGTCTGCACGATTCATGGTTAAATAATATTCCTGAACAAGAAAACATACCATAAGCCTCCCTATAATTTTTAGTAATCCAATGTGCATATAATTTTGCAACTCCATATGGAGACCTAGGATAAAAAGGTGTCGTTTCTTTTTGAGGAACTTCTACAACTTTACCATATAGTTCGCTTGTAGATGCTTGATAATATCTAGTCTTAGATTCTAGTCCAGAACTTTTAATTGCATTTAAAATTCTTAATGTTCCTATACCATCTATATCTGCAGTATATTCTGGAACTTCAAAGGATACTTTTACATGACTCATAGCACCTAAATTATAAATTTCTAATCTTTCAAATTCATTATTTTCTTTAATTTCTAATAATATCTGCAATATACATGTTCCGTCACTTAAATCACCATATTTTAATATTAAATTTTTATTTTTAAATAAATGATCGATTCGTTTGGTATTAATAGAAGAACTTCTTCGTATAATACCATAAACTTTATAGTTTTTTTCTAATAATAATTCTGTTAAATAAGAACCATCTTGTCCTGTAATACCAGTTATTAAAGCAATTTTCATTATAATAATTAAAATATATATTTTTTAATTATTTTAATCGAATTAATAAATCAAATATTTTTAAAATATATTTTTTAATTAATTAATTCATTAATTTGATTAAAATAATTAAAAAATATATTTTAAAAATAATAATAATGAATTCGAATAATATAATTTCAGATAATATTTTATTAAAAGAAAAAGGAAGCACAAATACAATAATAGATATAGTTAATAATTGGGATGATTATATACAAAATAATAAAGATTTAAAAGACAATGGAATAAATACAATTTATAATGCTTTTGAACATTATATCAAATTTGGTAAAAAAGAAGGAAGAATATTAAAAAAAAATACTTCAAATATAAATTTATTAAATGATAATTTTACTAAAACAAATCAATATGATTTTATAAAATTATATGAAGAATATGATTGGGATAAATATATTAAAATACATGAAGATTTAAATAAAAGTAATTATAATACTTTAATGGGATGTATTCATTATATTAAATTTGGTATAAACGAAAAAAGACTTATTGAAAAAAATATAATTATAAAGAATAATTCATTTTCAAATAATAATAATAATATCAAAATAAATAATGATATCAAAATAAATAATGATAATGATAATAACAAAATAAATATTAAATCAATATTAAATAAAATAAATCATACTAATATTAAACCTAGTTTAAATAAAAAGGTAAATTTATTAAATAATAGTGATAGTGATAGTGATAGTGATAGTGTAAGTAATAGTGATAGTGATAGTGATAGTGATTATGATAGTGATAGTGATATTGATATTGATATAGATAATAATCATAATGATATTAGTAGAGATAGTGATAGTGATAATGATAGTAATAATAATATTGATAGAGTTAGTAATATTGATAGTGATAGAGTTAGTAATATTGATAATGATATTAATAATGATAGTATTAGTGATATTGTCAGTAATATGAATAGTGATAATAATATTAATATAAATAATAAATTCCTAGAAAATATAGAAGATAAAAAATTTTTTTTAAATAATGATGATATAATTTTAAACTTTAGTTATGAATATTATAAAATATTAAACAGTGATTTACACCTTAATAATGAACTAGAATATATTAATCATTTTTTAAAAATAGGCAAAAATGAAAATAGACCTTATTCTAAAGAGCATTTATATAAATATTATAATTATGATTGGAATAAATTTATAAATGATTATAAGCTGTTTGAAATAAAATCAAATGAAGAAGCATTATATTATTATTTAAAAAATAACAATAAAGATAAATTTAAAGTTTCTACAAAATTTGATAAAAAATATTTTAATATACAATTTTTTAAAGAATATTATAATTTAAATGATTCAAATATTGATGAAAATGAATTACATGATATATTTTTAATGATGAGTGATAAAAATAAAATATATTTTAATTATAGTAATTATTTTATATATAACTTAATAGATTGGAAAAAATTTTATGATAATAATAATTTAGATATTGTGAATGATAATAAAGTTTTATATTATTATTTTATGAATCATTTCAGTGATAGCAAAAATAATTTTAAAATTGATTTTAATTTTGATTATTTAAAAAGTATAACTGATTTTAGTGATTTAATGTACAATGATTTAGATAAATTTATAAAATATTTATTATTTAATATTAAACAAAAAGATTATTTTTATTTTAATAATTTATTATTACTTAATAAACATCTAACTAAATTCGATAAAAAATATAAAATATTAGATATACCGCTATTATTTGAATTTAATAATAATAATAATGTAATTAATGAATGTTTACATTTTACTTTTATTATTTATTCAAATAATGTTGAAAATAATTTATACAATAATTTATTATCTATATTATATCAAAATTATAAAAATTGGGATATAATTTATATCAATAATAATTCGACAGATAATACACAAATATTATTAGATAAATTTATAGATGAATTTGATATAAATGATAAAATAAAAGTTATAAATATTAAAGAGAAAAAATGTGAAACAAATATAAAATATGATATTTATCAAGAATTAAATTTAAATACTATATGTGTTCTATTAAATGGCAATAATTGGTTAAGCAGTGATAATGTTTTAATAGAAGCAAATAACAAATTTATTAAAACTAATCATTTATTATTATATTCTGGATATAATATATTAAATAATGATAAAATTGAAAATATAGTTGAAGCTTATGAATATGAAGAAGATATTAAAAATAATATTTTATATAGAAAACATTATTTTTATGAATATGATTATCTACTATTTGCTTCATCTAATTTATTAAAACAAATTCCTAAAAAATATTATTTTAATAATAGTTGGATTGACAATTGCAATAATTTAGTTGATTTTATATGTTTATTAGAATTAAGTGGTTCTAAAATATCAACATTTGATAATATATTATATATAGTCGATAAAAAAAATAATATGGAAATATCTGAATTAATTAAAAATAACAAATTAATTTTAGAGAATTATATAAGAAAAATGGATATTATTCAAAAATATATACCTCCAATTTATAATTTTAATTTAGATAAAAATATTACTTTTAAAACAATGGAAGAATTACAATTTAACAATTATTTTGTATATGAAAATAAAAATAATGATAATATTGTTGAATTTTACAAATATATAAATACATATACTATTTTTGATCATATATTTATAATGAATAAATCCATTAAAATACATAAATATTTTAATATTTATTATAAAATAAACAATATTAATTTAATGAATAAAGATTTTGTAGGTTTAGGATATAATATAAATCTAGATACATTTAATAAATTATCCAAAAATAATATTAATAAAAATAATGAATTATTAGAATTAGGTTATACAAAAGAAGATAATTATTTAGATGAAGTTTATTGTTATATATGCAGTCGTAAATACAGAGATTTTATAATAAAAAATTATAATGAGAATCATACCAATAATACATATATAAATTTTATTAATAATTTTAGATTACAAGATTCAGAAAGTTATATAGAAAATAATTTATCATTTTATATTTATAATAAAAATTTATTTATAATTGATGTTAAAAATGAAAAAGATATAAGTGATAATTATTATGAGGACAATAATATTAATATAAATAATTATTTATTATAAATATATTTTAAATCATTATCCAAATAATTATTATAATGAATAAAGAAAAAAATGGCTGATTCACATATTTTTTAGCATTTTTTAAAGATAATGTTAATTTATTTAATGAAAATTCTAATAATTTTTATAGAACAAAAAATAAAGAAAATAACAATAAAAATATTGTACATTGTTAATGGAAACCAGAAATAACAGTACAATGTAGTTTGCCAAATAGAGAACTAATTGAAAAAACTGGAGAAGTTTATAGTCTACATGATAGTTTTATAATAATATATTGTAAATTATATATTTTTTAATAGTTATCATATTTTTTATTAATTTATATAAAAAAATTTTATATAAATTAAGTTTATGTTTTATCTTTCTTTTCAAATTATATAATAAAATGAATATAAGTAAAGAAAATAAAGACAATAACAAGAACGAATATGAAAGTTCTTCAATATTTTCTGATGTATCAACAAAAGAAAATACAGAAATAAATCATAACTTTAGTATAGATTCTTCGTTATGGTCAAAAGAAAATATGCAAAATCTAAACGAAAAAGGATATATTATAATCAAAAATTTTTACAATATAACTGATATAATAAAAATGAGAAAAATAATACTTCATAATATGAAAATTAAAAAAATATGTTAATGTTAGGTGATAATAGTGGAAGTAAACCTGATTTTTTAAGAGACCCTTCTTTCAAATCACTTATTCCATTATTAAGATTAAATGATATACACAATATAATGAAAAATATATTTACTGCTCCTTTTCATTTATGTTTTCACAATGATATTGGTTTAAATAGGATTGTTAATTGGCATAAAGATACATTGAATAATCAATATAAACATTATCAAAAAAAAGATATTTGGTCTCAATTTAATGGTGAAAAACATGAAATATATAAGTTTTTAATATATTTAGAAGATCATAGTTTTGATAATAATGGGTTGTGTTTAATTGAAGGTTCGCATTTAGAACCAAATATTAAAGTTGATAATATAAATAATAATAAATTAAAATATATTCATAATAGAATAGGAGATATTGTAATTTTTGACCAAAGAATAACACATAGAGGGCAACAAAATAATATTGGTAATATAGATAGAATATTAATATCACTTGGATTTGGTAAAAATAATATTTTTACAAAAGAATTTGAAGAAGGTACAATTAAAAGACAAAATGACCAAAATAGCATGATTAGACATTTTTAATTTGTTATTAATAAGCATTAAGAATAAACAACCTAAAAATATGCATTGCTCTAAATATCAAATGGTGTAAAATATAATTCCATAATTTTTGAATATAATTTATATAAAGATGTTTTATATAAATTAAATTATAGTATATTCATCAAAATGAAAAACATTTTATGTATTATTCCCGCGCGAAGTGGTTCGAAAGGATTACCCGATAAAAATATTAAAGAATTCAGAAGACACCCGTTATTATCATGGTCTATTACACAAGCATTGCATAGTAAACATTATATGAAAATCGTTGTTTCAACAGATAGCATACAATATGCTAAAATAGCAAAAAAATATGGTGCAGAAGTACCTTTTATAAGACCATCAGAAATATCAGGTGATTTATCTACTGATTATGAATGTATAAAACATTGTGTAGAATGGTTAGAAGATAATGAAAAATATACACCGGATATTATACTACAATTACGTCCAACACAACCATGTCGTAATATTGAAACAATTAATAAATGTTTGGATATTTTTATTGAAAATATAGATAATTATGATAGTTTAAGAACAATCATTAAAATAGACAAATCTCCTTATAAAATGTATCAAATTGATAACAATAATAATAAAAAAACATTAATCCCATTATTTAATGAATTAAATGGAATAAAAGAGCCATATAATCAATGTAGACAAATATTACCTGAATGCTATTTACATAATGGATATATTGATATATTAAAAATAGAAACTTTAAAAAATGGAAGTATTAGTGGAAATAATATATATCCATACTTAATGAATAAAGATGAAGATATTGATATAGATACAATAGAAGATTGGAAAAAAGCAGAATTATAATTATTATAATAATAATTATTATAATAGTAATTTTGTTTATATTTTTAATAAAATATGTAAATAAATAATATATTTTATATGAATAATTTTTATAATTTAAATAATTTTGAATGGGATATATATTTACTTAAAAATAATGATTTAGTTGAAAATAATATAAATACCAAAGAAAAAGCAATTATTCATTTTGAAACTCAT
>Ga0315284_10016822_pt1 | contig 10362 bp, 7 predicted proteins | sample YL17G09_16_MG_FD_203696 | JGI IMG/M metagenome (GOLD analysis project Ga0315284, IMG submission 203696) | Sediment microbial communities from Yellowstone Lake, YNP, Wyoming, USA - YL17G09_16 | ecosystem: Environmental > Aquatic > Freshwater > Lake > Sediment | place: USA: Wyoming | collected...
GGGGGGGGGTGGTGTGGCGGGTCGTTGCTTGGCGGGGCGTGGGCGGCGGGGGGGGGGGGGGGGGGGGGGGGGGGCGGGGGGGGGGGGGGGCGCCGCCGGCCCCCCCCCCCCCGGAGGCGTGAAATTTTCGCTTTCGTTTTTCTGTATTACCAGTCGAGGTCAAAAGCAAGCCATTTCTCTCTACCCTTTCTCTCTCCCGTTTTTACTCTTTCATGGAATTATCGTCCTCTTCTTTTCCCTTTTAGAAAGCTACTCCCCGATAGCGCCCCTCCGGCGGGCCAGCGCCGCGGCGAGCTCGTTGTCGGCGCCCCCTCCGTTGGAGGTTCGAATCTTGTTGCTCTTGTTCTTGCTGCTGTTGTTGCTGCTGCTGTTGCTTCTTCCGCCGACGCGGGGCAGCCCCTTGGGCGGCGAGCGGGACGCGGAAGGAGGAGGCGCGGAGGAGGCGACGAGAGCGACGGCGACAGTTGTCCCGGAGGCCGCGACGAGGTCAAACTTCGGCGGGCTGATCGCCCCGGGGGTCGCCGCCGCGCCCGAGAGCGCCCGCTTCATCTCCGCCACCGCGCGCGACTTGGTCGGCGAGAGCCGCGACGTGTGGTCGGGCGTCACTGCCGGCAGCGGCCGCGTGCCCAGGGCCGGCACGGCCCCCATGGCCGCCAGGCGCTGCTGCAGGGTCGGAGTCTCCGCCTTTGCCGTGTCGGTGGCGGTCGCCGAGGCGGAGACGAAGGCCTCGAGGCGCTCTGCCACCGAGGGGGACTGGGCCGCCGCCGGGGCAAAGACCGCGGCGGCGGCGGCGGCCTCGGAGGCGGCGGCCTGCGACGACGGCGGCGGCGGAGGGAGGGCTCCGGCTCCGCCCGCTTCCCCGCTTCGGGGAGGAGGCAGGGGCGAGGATGGCTCCTCGGCCTCGACGCGGGAGTCGCTGCGCGGGGGCAGGGAGACGACGGGGGGGGGGCCAAGGGAGGCCTCCCCCTCCTCCGAGAAGGAGGCGGGAGCAGCCAGAGGAGCCGCCGCTTGCTTTGGGACGGCGGGGAGCTCGAGCTGCTGCTGCTGCTGCTGTTTGCGCTTCTGCAGCTTCTTCCTGTTCTTGTTGCTGCTCTTGCTGCTTGCAACCGGGGTTGAAGAGACCTCTTTCTCTTCTCCGCGGGGCAGGAAGGCGGCGGCGATGGCAGTGGCGGAAGCGGAGGGAGCCGGCCCGTACTCCGCCGCCGACGCCGACGCCGACGACACCGATGCCCCAGAGGCGGACGTCGCCGGCGCCGCGTCTCCCGCGGCAGCAGAAGAAGACGACTGCTGAAGGTGCGACGCGGCGTCGACAAAGGCGGCCGTTGCAGTCGTGGCAACACTCTCGGCGGGGCAGCAGGTCACAAGGTCATTGGTGTCGCCGGAGGCAGCCGCCGCCGCTCTGTCGGTCGACGCTGACGCTGCCGGCGCGGCGAGCGCCGCCGCCGGCAGCGGAGACATCATCTTCATCGCCGCCGCCACCGCCGCCGCTTTTCCTTCGACCCCGTCCCCTCCGTCTCCTCCCCGTTCCCCGGCCCTCGAGGGGGTCCTCGACCTCGACCTCGCCCTCTCCTGCAGCGACGAGTTCCTCGGCAGCGGCGGCATGGGAACCGGCTCGTCCATCAGGTCCCGGGGCGTCGAGGCCGCCGAGGAGCCGGGGTTGCTGACGCCGATGCCGCCGGCGGAGCGGAAGGCGAACGAGCCAAAGGGGCTCGCGTTTCTGCTACGGCCGCCGCCGCTGGTCGTCATGGCGGCCTCCGCGGCGTCCGCCTCGAGCCTCTTGATCTGCGACTCGATCTCGCCGGCGACAAGCGCGCCCGCGGCCTTGCCCAAAGGCCCGGGAGAGGGGCCCTGGCGGCCAGAGTCGTTGCCGCCGCCGTCGCCGCTGCCGCTGCCCTCGTGCCTCTTCCTCTCCCGCTGCCTCTTCGCCTTGCCCTTGGACTTGGAGACGTCCTTCTTCTTAAAGTGGAAGGCGTCGACCTCTTCCTCGCCGCTTCCTCCGTGGGCGGAGGCGGCGGCGGTGGCGGCAGAGAAGGGGGCCCCTCCGGTTTCGACGTCGTCGCCGCCGTCGACCGCCGCGGCCCTCGAGGCGCGCGCCACGGCCGCCACCGCCGCGCTCGCGGCAGCCTCCGCCGATGCCGAGAGCAGCTGCCCGCCGGCAGGGGGGGCAGCGCCGGCGCCTCCTTTGCCGCCGCCGTGGCGGGAGGAAGGGAGGTGGAGCTTCGCCGCGAGCGAGGCCGCCGCGGCGGAGGAGGCCGCGGCGAAAGAGGCCGCCGCCGCCCTGGCAGGAGACGAGGGAGGAAGAGGGGCAGTGGCGGCTGCCGCGGGCGCGGCGGCGGCTGCCGCGGGCGGCTCGGCTGCTCCCCACCGCCTCTCTCCCCCTCCCGTCGCCGGCCTCAGCAGCCTCGCCTTCCTCGACTTCAGCAGCGACGCCGGGGGCCGCGGCGGCGGCGGCCCGCTGACGCCCCCTCCCTGGCTCCTCCTGCCCGCGGCGGACGCGGCCGCGGCGGCCTCCCTCACCGCGCGCGGCAGCGAGAAGTCGAACGAGGCCGAGAGCGCGACCGCCGACTGGACGTTCGAGGGGAAGGACGGTTTCGGCTGCTGCTGCTGCGGGAGAGAAGGGGCGAGGAAGGCGTTGGGGGGCCTGACGGCGCGGGGAGGGGAGGAGGCGGGAGCGGCGGCGGGAGGAGCGGCCCCGACCTCAACCTCTGCGGCGTCGGCGGCAACGGCGGCGGGAACGGCGGCGGGAAAGGCGATGGCCGCCGCGTGCTTCACTCGCAGCGGCACCAGCGACCCCTCCTCCTCGTCGTCTTCTTCTCCTTCCGAAGCACCAGCTGCTGCTGCTGCTGCTGCCTTCGCCTCCTTCGGGACGACGACCTCGGCCTTGGCCGCGGCGGCAGCGGCAGCGGCAGCGGCGAGCGTCGCCGCCGCCGAGAGCGAGACGGGAGCTGCCCTCTTCTTCTGCAGCGCAGCCCGCAGCCTCGCCTCCTCCTCCCTATCCTTGCCTCCTTCCTCCGAGGGCCTCGGCGGAAGCCTCACGATGATCGGCTTGGGGCTCGAATCGAAGGGTTTTTTCGCTGCCAGGGCCGCGGCGGCGGGGGACGGGGAGCGGGAGGAGAAGGACGAAGGCGACGGCGACGCGGCGGCGCTCTCGAAAAACTCCTCTCCGTCGTCGTCCGACTCCCCCGCTCCCGCGGCGACGGAGACGCCGGGGGTCGGGGTCTTTCTCCCGCGGGAAACAAAGGTCCCGAAAGAGGCCTCCCTCGAGAAGGTCCTCCACGCCGCGGCCTGCCTCTCGTGCCAGCGGGCGGAGCGCTCGCACTCGCCGCGGGCGCGGCAGTCGGCGGCCGCCGAGCCGAGCCCCCCCTTGCGGGACGCCTCCGCGGCCGCGGCGACGGCCAGGGCCCGCTCGTGGGGACCGCGGGCCCTGGAGGGGGCCGAGGCGAGGGCTGCTGCCTTGAGCTCGAGGTAGTCGATGGTGAGATCGAGTTCCTGGGGGAGAGGGTGAGAAGGGAGAGGTTTTTTGTTTGTTTGTTCAGGGGGAGGAGAGGGAGAGGGGCGGGAGGTGGTGAGAGAAAGAGAAAGAGAAGTTGGAAGTCGACTGTTGAGATTCGCCTTCGCCGAGTGAGTGACAAGAATTGGGGCGCTATCTTTCCTCTCTCCTTCGGTCACGAATAAGACCTTCTCGTCTCTTAAGCGGCCCTGCGCGAAACAAAAGAGAAGAACAAGGGAGGAGAGGGCGAGGCCGCGCGACGGCGAAAGCGAGATTCATTGGAACGAGAGAAACTCGCGTCGGCGGGGAAGAGTTTCGCATGCTACTGCTCCCTCTCTAACTCGCTTCCGACTCCTCCTCTACCTGCGCGTGCTTGGCGACGGCGCCGCGCTGGGCGTGGAAGAACGCCAGAGTCGAGTCCATTTCGGGGTTCATGGTAGTCTTTCGCGCGGAAGCGGCGCGAAGACTCTCTTTTTTCGTTGTGCCTCTTGGCGTGGGGAGGAAGAGAGTGTAAAAAGAGAGCGAGTGAGGGAGAGAGAATGAGAGAAAAAGCCATTGAAAGTTCCGTCTTCAAGGGCCGAGGTTGAGGAGAAGAAAAACAAAAAAACTCTTTCTGAGAATCTCTCTCTCGCGCTCTCGATTCTTTCCAAGCCAGCCTCTGGTCGTCATTTTACACGCCAATGGCCTCCGACGACGAACGTCGAGTTCAACAGCAGCTCCAGCAGGAGCTCCAGGTCGCGTACATGCAGGAATTCTACTCGGTGAGCGCGTCAGAGAGGGAGAGGAGGAGGGAGAAAAGAGGTAGGAGGTGGAGGCGATGATCGCCGTCGATTCTGCGGTGCGATGGAAGCAGCGGTTTTACCTCCGTTGTATATCTTTCTCGCTATTTTTCTCTTTCTATGTCTCAAGGATAGCATCAGCGCTACGCACCCAAAAGAAAGAGGCAGAGAGAGAAGGAGAGAGAAAGGAAGAGGAAAAAGAAAAAACGGAAAACATCGATTCCTCTCTCGCCCACTTCGAACTCTTTCGCTTCCGCTGCGACCCTCGACCACCCCTCAACAAAAAAAAAACTTTCACAACAGACCGTCCGCGACAAGTGCTTCGCCAAGTGCGTCACGAAGCCCTCGACCACGCTCTCCTCGGGCGAGCAGACCTGCCTTTCTCGGTGCTGCGATCGCTACTCCGACGCGACGCAATTGGTGCTCAAGTCCGTGCTCGAGCAGTCGGGGCTGAGCTGAAGGGGGGGGGAGAGGGAGAGAGAGAGCTTTTTTCCCTGTTTTTCTCAGAACCCCTTTGCTCTTCCGGGCCCTTCGTTCCCTCCGCCCTTTTGGGACACCTTTCCATTTTGTAATCCAGATTTTGTTTTTTTCGTTCCAGTAGCAAGTTCTTTCTCTTAACAGTTCTGAGAGTTTAAACGAGGAGCGCGGCGAAGGGGAAAAAGCACACAACAAAAAACAAAGAAGGAGAGCGAGCGAGAGGGGAAAACAAACTTCCTCCTCCTCCCTCCTCCATCCTCCTCTCCTCCCTCCTCTCCTCCCTCCTCCTTCCTCTCCTCCCTCCTCCATCCTCCTCTCCTCCCTCCTCACCTCCCTCCTCCTTCCTCTCCTCCCTCCTCTTCTCCCCGACTTCACGTCAGAGCGGCCTCCTCCCGGGCAGGTTGTTTCCCCTCGGGTACTTCGCCGGAGTCCTCCCGACCTTCCTCACGACTACGACGCTCCTCGCCGGCGCGCCGGGGACCAGCGGCAGCAGCGGGGCGACGCGCTCGACCTCGCCGCCGAGCAGCGCCACCGCGCCGCGGGCCGCCTCGAGCTCGAGCTCGAGCTGCGAGCCCGGGCCGAGGGGGCCCTTGGGCGCGATCCAGGCGCCGCCGGGCGCGACGAGCGGCAGGCAGAGCTCTGCCAGGGTCCTCAGCTCGGCGACCGCCCTGGCGACGACGACGGGGGAGCTCTCCCGGAGAGAAGAGGGAGGAGACGACGACGTTCCTCTCTCGCCGGCGCCGCTGTTGTCGCCGACGCCGGCAGCCGCGGCTGCTGCCGCCTCCTCCGCCCTGCTCCACAAGACCTCCGCGTTCCCGATCCCTGCGGATTTTTTTATACGGGTTTCTCCTTCGTTAGCATCGGCTCTTTCTCTCTCTCTCTCGTTGTTCCACGCTTCCTCTTTCCGCGGAAGTCTTGAGGCTCGAGATGAGAAGAGAAAGAAAGGGAAACGAAAACGTTTCTTCTCACCTGCCCTCCTCGCGGCGTCGGAGACCGCGTCGCACCGCTTGCGCAGCGCGTCGATCAGGACGAGCTTCCACGCGGGACGTGCCGCGGCCAGGGCCGCCCCCGGAAAACCCCCGCCGCTGCCGACGTCGACGACGGTGAAGAGAGGCTTGCGAGGGCTCTTCTTCCCGGAGCCGTTCCTTACGGCCTCGTCTTCTTCTCCCTGCTGCTGCTGCTGCTGCTCGAGCAGCCACCGCTTCTCTTCTCTGTCGATGAACGGCAGCAGGTCGAGGGAGTCGGCGCAGTGCCTCAAGAGCGCGGGCCCCCTCTGCCGCACCGCGGTCATGTTGAGGCCGTCGCGGTCGGCCTTGAGGACCAGATCCAGGTACTTGACGTTCCTCTCGAGGGATCCGGGGTCCAGAGAGGCCAGGGTCGGGTGGGAGAGGGCCTGGTCCGGGGAGACGGCGTCGAGCGGGGAAGAAGCGGGAGACGAGGAAGCGGAAGCGGAAGTAGAGGAGGCCGACGAGGCCAGTGCTCGCTGCCGCAGACGAATCGAAATCGCCGCCGCTTCGGTCCTCGCTGCGCCTCCTCGTCCAGCTGCTGCTGCTCTGCTGGGATCCGCAGCAGCAGTACGGCGGCAGAGGAAGGCCGCAGTGCGGCCTCCCGAAGCCGCTAGGAGCAGCATGCTGACCACCAAGAAAAAACTTCAAATTTGATTTTTTTTTTCGGCGGGGTTTCTTTTTCTTCACTTTTTCCTTTTTTTTCTTCTTTCCCTCTTTCTCTCTGTCTTCTCCGTCGCGCGCTCGCTCTCTTTCGTTTTCTGAGATCAAGCGAGAGAGAGAAAGCTTCGAAGCAGACATGCACCGTGCGATGACGCCATCGCTGGCGGGATGGTAAGGAAAGAGGAGGAAGGAGGAAAAGCTAGCCGTCGGAGGCACTTGGCATTTGCGTTCGCCCTCCCCCAGCGCCTCCGTCCTCACTCATTCTCACTCTCGCTGCATTCGTCTCTCTCTCTCTCGCCCCTTATAAACACTCTCTCACACATACAACAGCAGCAGGACCGCCGCGGCCGCCCCAGCTGCTCTCCCGAAGCAGCGACAGCCGGCGCAATGCCGCTCGAGTCGCCGGGCTTCCATCGCCGCCTTTGCATCTTCCTCGCCCCCGCTCCTCGAGGTGAAGGGGCTCGAGGCCGTCATTACCGCGACGGGGCAGCAGATTTTGAAGGGTGTCGATCTGACGCTGCGGGCAGGAGAGGTAAGAACGAGAGGAGAGAAGGAGGAGAGGAAGAGAGGTGACGAGCTGATGGGGAAAAAATCCTTATCTTTCTTCCCTCTCCCGACGCTCTGCTGGACCTTCGTTTCGACCTCCTTTGTCTCTCACCCCCGTCTCTCTCTCGCCTGGCGCTTCTCAACCTCGTCGCCAATTCCAAAAACAAAAACAAAAAAAAGACGCACGCCATCATGGGCACCAACGGCTCGGGCAAGTCGACGCTCTCCAAGGTCCTCGTCGGCCACCCGGACTACGAGGTCACCGGGGGGACCGTCCTCTTCAAAGGGGAAGACCTTCTCGCGCTCGAGCCCGAGGAGCGCGCCCGCAGGGGCGTGTTCCTGTCGTTCCAGTCCCCCGTCGAGGTGCCCGGCGTCTCCAACACCGACTTCCTGCGCCTGGCCTGCAACGCGCGCCGCAAAGAGCGCGGCGAGCCCGAGCTCGACCCGCTCGAGTTCTTCGGCCACCTGACCCCCAAGCTGGAGAGGCTGGGCATGGACCCGAGCTTCCTGTCGCGGGACGTGAACGCGGGGTTCTCGGGGGGGGAGAAGAAGCGCAACGAGATCCTGCAGATGGCCGTGATGGAGCCCGAGGTGGCGGTGCTCGACGAGGTCGACTCGGGCCTCGACGTCGACGCGCTGCGCGCCGTCGCGGCCGCCGTCGCGGGGCTGCGCTCGGCGCGCAACGCAACGCTCATGGTCACGCACTACAAGCGGCTCCTCGACCTGGTGGTCCCGGAGAAAGTGCACGTCATGCAGGGCGGGAGGATCATCTATAGCGGCGGGATGGAGGTGGCGGACGTGCTGGAGGAGCAGGGGTACGAGGGGATCAAGAGGCTGATGGCGGAAGAGGCTGCTGCGGTTTAGAAGTGTTTTTTAGGTTGAAATAAACTATGGTTTTTTTTTGCAACCTCTTCCGTCTTCGTCTTACTCGTCTTCTTACTCTTCTTCTTCTTGGCCGCGACGTGCCTCTTTTCCCTCTCTTTTCAGAGGGCAAAGAAGGGGGAGAGAATAGAGAGAGAAAGAGACCTTAGAAGCGCGCGCGCCGAAAAGCGTGATCCAGGAAGGAAAAAAAACGGCAACCACAAGACAACCCGCCTCGTGCTCTCTCTCTACTTGTTGGAAAAGGGCACTCTTCTCTTTCTCTTTTCTCTCTCTCTTTTGCACGACAAAAAGCAGGAAAAAAACAGCCCTGCTCTTCACACACTCTCTCTCTCTTTTTTAGTCCCTCACCCCTCCGTTCTCTCTCTCACACACTCTATCTCTCTCCAAAAACGAAAAAGAAAACCATTTTAATCTCTGGTTCTGAGCGAGGGGGGAAGAATAAGAGGGAAAGAGCTGGAAAGGGGGAAAGAAAGATGAAGGGCTTCGCGGGGAGGGCGGGACGGGAAGAAGAAAAAAGTTGATTGTGCTCTCAACTTTTCCTCCGTCGCCGCCGCCGCCGCCGTCGTCGCCTCCACCACCTCCCTTCTCTCCTCCTCAACAACTCCCGTCCTCCCTCCTTCTCCTCCCCCTCGGCGACGCGCAGCGGCGTCCTAATCGCCGTCGCCATCGTCGTCGTCTTTTGAATTTCTACCCTCCTCTCCTCTCCTCAAAGATCAAGAGTCGATCAAGAAGGGAAGCTTAACACGCGCGTTTTTTTTTTAAGATCAAATCTGGTTTTTTTCCTTCTTTCTTTCAAAAAGAGAAAAAAACTTAGAGCAGGTCCGCCACGTTGGACGGCAGCTCCTCGATCTGCGTGTTGTAGAACCTCTGGACGTCCTGCAGGAGGCGCTCGTCGTCCTGTTGAGTTGGTGGAGAGAGTGTTTGGTCGAAGAAGAGAAAGAGAGAGAAGGGAAGACAAGGTCAGTAAAAAGAAAAAAAGAGGGAGGTCGAAGATCAAAAAAGGGGGGGGAAACTTCTCTTTCTTACCTTAGTGACGAAGTTGATGGCCACGCCCTTGCGCCCGAAACGACCCGAGCGCCCGATGCGGTGCAGGTAGTTCTCCGGCTGCGTCGGGAGGTCGTAGTTGATAACCAGGGAGACCTGCTGGACGTCGATGCCGCGCGCGAGGAGGTCGGTAGTGATCAAAACGCGCGACGACCCGGAGCGGAACTCGCGCATGATGACGTCGCGGGTGTTCTGGTCCATGTCGCCGTGCGTGGCCGAGACGGTGTGGTCGCGCTCGCGCATCTTGTCGGTGAGCCAGTCGACCTGCGAAAGGTTCAACGTTTTGATTTCGGGGTGAAAAATGACGTGAGTTTTTTTCCTTCTCTTTCAGTCGTCGTCGTTCTTTCAGTCGTCGTCCTCCTCCTCCTCCTCCCCCTCGTCGTTCTTTCAGTCGTCGTCCTCCTCCTCCTCCTCCCCCTCGTCGTTCCTCTTTCTCTCCTCTTTCTCTCTCTTCTCTCTCTCTCTTTCTCTCACCTTGCGGCGCGTGTTGGCGAAAATGACCGACTGGGTGATCGCGAGCGTCTCGTAGAGGTCGCAGAGGGTGTCAAGCTTCCACTCCTCGCGCTGTTGTTGTTTTGGTTTTTTTTTCAGTTTTTTTTTTCTTTCGTGAGCCGAACTTTTTTCTTCTTCTCCGATGCCTCTCTTGTTCCCCATAAAAAACCCCGAAATCGGAAAAGAAAAACTCTCTCTCTCTCTTTCCTCACCTCGACGTTGACGTAAAACTGCTTGATACCCTCGAGCGTCAGCTCGTCGCGCTTGACCAGAATGCGCACGGGCTTGTTCATGAACTTGCGCGTGATCTCGAGGGCCTCCGGCGGCAGCGTCGCCGAGAAGACGCCGACCTGCAGCTTCGGGGGCAGCAGCTGGAAAATGTCGTAAATCTGGTCCTTGAACCCGCGGCTCAGCATCTCGTCGGCCTCATCGAGGACGAACATCTTGATCGAGTCGGCGCGGAGGGCGCGGCGGCGGAGCATGTCGTAGACGCGGCCCGGGGTTCCCACGACGACGTGGACACCACCTTGCAAATTTTTTAATATTTTGAATTTTGAAGAATTTTTTTGGTGAGATTTTGAGATTTTGGGGAGAGAAAAGAAAAGGTTTTTTTGGAAAGAGGAAACAACGAGGAAGAAGAGAAAGAAAGGAAAGGCGGGAAGACAACTCCAACTCACCCTGCAGCACGCGCGTGTCCTCGCGGACCGAGGTGCCGCCGACGCATGCGTGGCACTTGACCTGGAGGTAGTCTCCCAGCGCGCGCATCACCTTCTCGATCTGCTGCGCGAGCTCGCGCGTCGGGGCCAAGACGAGGGCCTGGCATTCGAGGAGGGCGTAGTCGAGGTTCTGGAGGATGCCTGAGGAAGAAAGAGAGTTTTGTTAGAAAGGAAAAGGGGGAGGAGGAGGTTTGAGAGAGAGAAAGAAAGGGTGAGTTTTTTCCTTTTTTGGGGGGGGGGGGGGCCTTTTCTGAAAACTTCCGAGGAAG
>Ga0315284_10016823_pt1 | contig 10361 bp, 17 predicted proteins | sample YL17G09_16_MG_FD_203696 | JGI IMG/M metagenome (GOLD analysis project Ga0315284, IMG submission 203696) | Sediment microbial communities from Yellowstone Lake, YNP, Wyoming, USA - YL17G09_16 | ecosystem: Environmental > Aquatic > Freshwater > Lake > Sediment | place: USA: Wyoming | collected...
GACTTGACCGTCTTGGGGTCGCCGATGATGACTGCCTTGCCGCCGCCTAGACTGAGGCCCGCCACGGCATTTTTATAGGTCATGCCCCGCGATAGGCGCAGCACATCGGTCAGTGCCTCTTCGTCCGACGCATAGTTCCACAGGCGGCAGCCCCCCAAGGCAGGTCCTAGGGTGGTGTCGTGGATGCCGATGATGGCTTTGAGTCCCGTCGCTTTGTCCTGGACGAAGACTACTTGCTCGTGACCCATGATGTTTAATTGGTCGAACAGGCCCATGAACGGATCCTTCCTTGTGAAAGAATTGCTATACTAGACTCTTGCGCAGCAACGGCCCCGACCGAGTAAGCGCGGCCACGAAGCCGCATCGACAAGATGAGGTGCATGGTGTTGAAACTAGCCGCGGCAGGGGTGGCCAAGATAACGAAATCCACAGCCATTGACAAGGCGGCCGAACAGGCAAAAAGCTGGCCAATTGGCCGGTTTTTCCTGATGTTGGCGGCGGTCCTTGGCAGCTATCTGAACGGCATTCAAGCCTTAGCGTTGCCGGTGACCATCGCTTGGGATCTGCCGTTGATTCATGCCGAGACCTACTTGCTTGAGCTGTCGGGGTCGCCTGGATTTGGCGAAACAATCTTAAAGCTCGAGGTCAAAGGCACTGGATACAGTGGCGAAGTTCCGGCCGAAGGCGTTTACCACTGGCGCCTATCGCGCCCTGGACTGACCTCGACCAACCAGCAGGGAATTGAAACCAGCATCTTCGCCTCAGGCTCCTTTGTTGCGCTCGATCCAGAGGTCAAACGCCTCTCGCCACCCCGGGTGACTTGGGACAAGGTCGACCAGGCTGAGCGCTATAAAGTCTATCTACTTGGTCCAAACGCCAATCAGAGCGTCGTGACGGTCACGACCAATAGCTTCCTGGTGGCAAAGCTCGACGAACCGACGATGCTCGAGGTGGTCCCCTTCACCGAAGGCCGCCGGACGACGCGTGGTTACCGGATGGATCAATCGTTGACCCTGATCTCTGGGGCGATGGTTCCCGCTGCCGGGACGCCGCCGCTGGCACCGGTGGCGGCGCCGCTAGCGCCGATTGTGACGACCGTGATCAAGGAGGATCCGCGGCAGCGGCGCCATCTCGTCTATGTGTTTGGCGATGGCCTGAGCGAGACGATGGAGGTGCAAAAGCTTGAGCTGGACCTTAAGTCGACCACCAAACAAGCAGGGGGCGGCGCCGGTTTTTGGTTGAATCCAGCGGCTGGGTTGATCCTCAGCGGCCAAGCCGATTACCACGAGCACCAAGATAAAAAGGTGACGCAGCCCACGCTCTTTCCCGATACCCAACTCACCATCAACCAGTCGCGCTACGATGCTGATTTTAGCGTCGGTTATAATCTCCTCGATCTATTCGGTGTGCGCCGCGTCGTCTTTGCCATGGCCGGCTCGGCGGCGATGACGCAGCTGCCGATGGTCCCAGCAGAAACCCTGGTCACCTTCGGCACGCCGCCGGCATTGAATAAGACCAGGTTAAGTCTGCTCGGAGGTCAGGTCGCGGTGGGGTACCTCGGTCAATATGCCAGCCTGATGCTCGAAGGCGGCGCCCTAACCGAGTCGACCAGCAAGGGACGTCTGATTTACGAGCGCCTGCTCATCGATATCTACTTGGGCTCCGTGGTCTCGCTGGAGCTTGGTGCCTTAAATCGCGACACCCAAGCTGGACGCTGCGCCAAGGCCGCGGACGTCTGCTTGGCGACGGGAACGAGCACGATTCATACGCGCGAGACCGGATTCTTGTTGGGACTTGGCGTGGTCATGTTTTAACCTGCGGTGGATGTCCGTGTCCTGGATCTCTACAATGGATAAACCATGAGGCAGAAGCCACCACAGTACCCCAGTGATCAGATCTGGCTGAGCAGCACATCAAGATATTCGGTTTACTATGAAGACACCGACTTCTCCGGCTATGTGTATCATGCCAATTACCTCAAGTATTTTGAACGTGGGCGTGAGGAGCTGATTGGTCTGCGCTATCTGCAGGATCTCTATCAACGTGGGCTGCACTTTGTCGTGGCTAGAGCCGAAGTGTCGTACCACAAGCCCGCGCAGCATGGCGACACGCTGGAGGTCTCAACAAGAATGCCCCTGGTCTCCAGACCAGTCGTGCAGGTCGAGCACGTCATCAGCAGAGTTGCTGAAGACGGCGATGCTCCGGTGGTTCTGGTGACGGGAAGCGTCAAGTTGGCGTTTGTCGATGCTGCCGGCGAGCTTACGGCGGTGCCGCCTGATGTGATGACCTTCTTTGCCGGTCTACCTAAGGGATAAAGACCCGGCAAAAAATTAACGTGCCTTTCTCGTCGATAGCGTGCATCCAGAAAGGCACCCTTCTCCGAATTTGCTATAATCAACAACCTCTCATTTAGTATTATGATCTCCTGAAATCCTCGCATCAGAGAGCCAGGCGCTCAGCCGTGGATTTTATGACCAACTCAAGTCCTTGCAGGGGCGGCAACATACCTGGTTTGTTGGCGGATTGATGAACTTTGAGTCGGTTGAAGCCACTGCCGCCTTTGCTTTGCAAAGCATGAGCGCATGGGTTGAAGGATTTGTGGCACCGACCAATGGTCTGACAGACTAAAGCTTTTCCGTCGCGCTCCGATAGCAAAGGATGCGCCATTGGTTAAACAAGTTCAGTTGGATCATCCTGCTCGAATGCTGCGGCACTAGTCGTGCGTTGGCGCTGGACCTCAGTCTAGGCTTGGCCGCCGTCGACAATATGAGCGACCAAGCAGAGCCCGCGGCGACGGCGCGCCTTGGTTGGGATGGCTTTTACGCGCAATTCTACTACTGGGGGCGCGACTATGGGCCCGTATCGGAGCGAAATGGGCTCCTGTCCCTTGCGGGAGAGACTTCAGTCGGTGGCTCCAAGTTTCTCGTTGCCCACTACGGTCTTGATCTCCTCGACCATCAAGTCAACCTTTACGGCAATCATCCTTCGCGGAGTGGGACCAACCCGCCCACCGCTGTTCATGAAAACGATCCGAACATCGGCGGGATCCTCGGCGTGGCGCTGCATCTAAATGCTGGCCCGCTCCTCTGCACACTCAGTTGGGACTCACACATCTTCTTCACCGGCAGCGGCTTCATCGTGTTCCTTGCTAGTGCACGAAAGCAAACCGTCTCATTGCTGCTGGGGGTTGACCTATGAGGTCTCGTCGCCTCGCCGCCCTCTGTCTCGGTGCATGGTTGTGGAGCCAGCCGGCTGCAGCCGGCTCGTTCGAGCTAGTGCTTGGACCTGAGCAGATTGGCAGCGGCGGCTCAGCCCCGATCTTTATTCCACCGGTTGATCCTTTTCAATGGGCGGCGACTTGGGTGACGGATGGCGGCTTCGAGACCATGTTGAGTCTGTGCCCAGGATTGGTCCTCGGACAACGGTTCAAGTCGGGAGGACTATTCGTAAGCCTCGGAGGTGGCCTCATCATCGATGCCAATGGCAGCGGTGGCGGCGTTTACTCCACTTTGGGATACGAGTCGGGCGGTGGAAGTAAAGGATGGCACTTCATCGCCGAATATACCCAGGGCCTCGGCTACAAGCATGGAGGCTATCTGGCCCCCTCCGCCACCCGCTTTGGCGTAATTTGGGAGTATTGAATGATGACGACCAATAGCAGCATGCGATTTTATACCACGCTGGCCGTGCTGGCCTTCGTCGGGTTCTTTACCTCAGGCTTTGTTTTGATATTTCAACCAGAAGCTGGTTTACCGGCCACGTTGGTTGCGCCAAACGTCAACTTCGTCTGGGATGGCAAGGCGCCTCCCTTTTCGGACAAGGAGACCTTTCGCGGCGGCACCTTTGCGGATCAATCGGATCACGATGCCATGCTTAAGCTGCTGAATGAGGCCATGGCGACCTGGAGCAATGTCCCAGGTTCTTTTATTAAGCTGAGTGTGACGGAAGACGCTGGAGTAGCCTCGGCTAACCGTACAGATCACATCTACTCGATCGTCCTGGCACCGACCCATAGCGCCTCATCCGCGGCCTATGCAAGTCCAGTGGCCGAAACGCTGACGCCCGGTCACCGGGTGATTAGCGATTGCGATATCACCGTCAACACAACCAAGGTCACCTTGGCGTTCATGGTTTATGCGCTCACCCATGAGACGGGACATTGCCTTGGTTTCGGTCACGCTCACGACAATTATCGATCGATCATGGGTTATTCTCGCACCCCTGGTGACGCGAAGTTGGGGGCGGATGACAAAGCCGGTTTAATTTATTTGTATGATGATCCGGCCTACGGCGATGGCAAAGTTCGCGAAGCTGTGGCCGCCAAGTGTGGGGTCCTGGGCGAGGGGGTCGTGGGCTCACATGTCTGGGTGCTACTCGTGCTTGGTCTACCGCTCTTGGCGATTCTCAGGAGGAGGCGGGCTTGCCCAGAGCTATTTCGGGAGACCTAAGCGACGTTCTGTTTCACATGTCCGTCTGAATGAACAGATGTCGCTCGAGAAATCCCCACGCACCAAGCAAGCTGCCGCGAGTCAAACCGCGGGAGCCACTATGAAATGCAACAGTAGCGACATCAACAACCTTAGCGACCAGCACCCCTTGCTTAAGCCGACCATCGATGTCGTTTTTAAAATGACCTTTGGTGCACCAGAGATGGAGGCCTCTCGCAACGCCCTGCTCAATGCCATCCTCCGTCCACCATCAAAGATCATCCATTCCGAGGTCATCAATCCCGAGATTCCCAAACGCATCGTCGACGACAAGGGCGTCGTTCTCGACCTTCTCGTCAAGCTCGCCAACGGCACCCTCGTCAACATCGAGATGCAGCTAAGCGACCCGGCAAGCACCTGGTCTAGAGCGCCATTTTACTGGGCCCGCATCTATGCCGATCAGCTCCTAAGAGGCGATAAACATCGCGAACTATAGCCCACCATCGTTATCTTCTTGGTAAACTATATCCAGTTTAAGAACTTGCCCGGTCAAAGCCACCATATCTTCGAACTGCGCCACCGCCACGAGCGAGATATCATACATCCGCATATGCGCATTGATTTCGTTGAGTTACCAAAAATACCCTTGACCTTACCAGGGGAAATGAGCTTTCCTCCGAGTGAACGTCTATCGACCTGGGGTCAATTCTTGCGCGGCCCTGCCGACAAGGCCCTAGATGAGGCCTATATGAACGACCCAGTCCTCAAAGCGACCCGAGACAAACTAGCCAAACTTTCGCGCGATGAAAAAAAGCGCGAGCTGGCGCGACAAGCGGAACGCGCCTGGCTCATGCGGGCCGATGCCGAAGAGCTGAGGCGCAAGACGCGTGAGGAGACCTGGGGGGAGGCACAGGCGGAGGGAAGGGCTCAGGGCCAAGCGGAAGGGCGAGCGGAAGGCCTAGCTCAAGGCCAAGCGCAAGGTGAAGCCAGAGCTACGCAAGCCATTCTCCATAGTCTTTTGAGCGAGAAAGCGACCGCAATGCTAAGTGACGAAGCCATCGCCAACATCGTCGGTGTTAGCATCGATGTGGTGGCTGCGGCCAGGCGATCATTGGGCACTGGCATTTAGCCGAGTGAGATCCATCGGGCATGGTCCACCTCGCAGCCGATGGACGTAGCGTTGCGGTTTACGCGGCCTTTGGCAAAGGCAGGTACAGGACAACTAATCGGTGATTTTGCGCACCCATTGTCCCGCTTAAATCGCCCCGCCGTCGGCAATGGTCCAAGTCTTGGTACCCGTGAGCGTGGCCCGTGCGGCGGTACTGGCCGAGGTGTAGACGCTCAAGCCGGCGTTGAAGCTCTTGCCAGTAAGGACGTTCTGGGCCGCCCAGCCGTTGAGCAGCGCGTCATAGTTTGTGCTTGAAGGACCAGCTGAAGTGAACATGCTGCCCACGGTGGTGACGTTGAGCATATTCCAACTGCCGATATTGCGGTCAAAACGAGAAGGCGCTGGTGAACATGCTGCTCATGTTGGTGGCGGCACTGGTGTTCCAGCCCGCGATATTAGCGTTGAAGTTGGTCCCAACATAGGCATTTAGATCTTGCTGGGCTGCTGACGAATCCAATATGGATGGCAGTCCGCCCCGATTGATGCGGTCGAGGTGCCGTTCATGGCCGACCTCGGCGCTCGTTAAGGGATGCAGGTTGTAGAACAAGGCGCGTCCACCGAGCAGATTCGCACTGCCACGTTTTAAGCGCCTAGCGCTGCTGCCGGTGAGGATGAACCGAAGGTCGCGGTTACGATCGATCAGTAGCTGCACCTCATCAAGGAGCGAGGGTAGCTTCTGAATCTCGTCGATGATGATGAGGCGATCTGCAGGAGTCAGACGTTGGCGCATCGACTCGGGAAAGGCGCTGAGCTCGCGGAACGTGTCAGCCTCTAAAAGATCGATATTGTGGCAGTTGGGAAATACCGTCTTGAGCAAGGTCGATTTGCCAGTCTGCCGAGGACCCAGCAAAAAAAATGCTCTTTCTTTTAATAATATCATTTAGATAGATGGTTCTGCGGTACATTCGGGACTCCACCACGGAATTTCATGTATTTTGGTGGTAGTGCCACGAAAAATCAAGACGCGCGGCCGCACCCCAAGGCCCGGATCAGATATGAGTTTGGCTCAAAGGTATCGATCGCCGCAGAGTGTTGTGTGAAAACACTGGAATCGCCTCTCTGAAGCATTGGATGATGTGCGCCCAGCCTCGAGCGCGGAAGTGACTTTTTCGACGCAACAATGTGATACCATAGCGCTCTGAGAAGGACGTCGAGGGGCGGATGCGTGCATGTCGCGCCGCGGCCTGTGGTCGTAAATCTTGCAGGGAGATGCTTATGCGACGTGCTCATTTGATTGGATGTTCGTGGCTGGTGACGTCAACGATGACGTTTGCAGACGCCTCTTTAGCCCAGGCCCCTCATGAGCCGCTGCCCAGTTTCGTCGTGATGCCGGACGATCAACTGGCCGCTTACGATGTAGACAATCATCTGTTTGTCGCGCTGTTCGGTGACAGCGCGTCGATGGCGACCATGGCGGACGCCAAGATGGGCAACCCCAACGCCCATTTCTATGCCGACTATGTCGAGTCGATTACCAAGACCGTGCTCTATGAGGCGACCATCGGCAAGCTCAATCCGCACCCGACCGAAGACCAACAGCATGAGTTGCTGCAAACCAATTTCGGCAACATGGCGCGGATTCCGCTGTCGCCCTATTTGGGTGTCCAGAGCTACTCGCTGCCCGTTCTGATCAAACAGCTGACCGGCTTTCAGCCCAAAGTCTACAACGGCGCGCAAATGGGTGGGCAGTATTACTTTGGCCACCTGTACCTGGACAAATTCGCGAAGTTCTACGAACGCAATCCGTTCCACAAAAAGCCTGATCTGGTCATCGTCAACTTCAATGCCATGGATTTCATGGAAAATCGTAGCCCTGAGCGCTACCAACAATCCGTGCGGGCGTTTTACTCGCGCCTGACCGCGATGGCCCCGTATGCGACTCTGGTGATCACCGGTATGCCCGACCCCATGCCCTTGCTGATGGCTCCGGACCGGGTGGCGGTGCCTCACGGCCCCAATGGACCGGTCAAATGCTCGGATCTGTATAAGATTGTCAAATTTGGCAATAGTACCGGCGTCTACCCAGGCGCTCCCGAGTCCCAGCTTGAAGCCGCCCGCCAGCGCCTCGCCGCGCTGCGGGGAATTCTTGAGAACGAAACCCGGCTCCTGAACCACGACGAGAGCGTTTACCCGCACTTCAAGGGGCAGGCCCACTATGTGGCGCCAGCCGTGGGCGAAGACGCCAGCGCGATCGACCACGTCGCCGCCGACTGCATCCACCCGGATCAGACAGTGCATGCCGCTATTGGTCGGCGCATGTGGGGGGTGATTGAGCCGCTGATTCAGCAGTGAGTCGGTCGTACGGATCACTCAGTCTGTCTGTCTGTCAATAGTCGTAGGGGACTCCAATGGGTAGTCGTGACTGCTCTGATTAACTGGAGACCAAACGATGAAGATTAGCGTCGACAAAAAAGCTGAAGCCTTGGCGATTGTCTTTAAATTGAAGCGCAGTCGATGGACTGGTCGTGCCTATGCCGACGTGCCCAACCGGCATCGTGGTGCTACTCTCCTACTCGAATGTCATCAAATGACATGTTCTATCTTGACATTTTAAGACATTTGTACTAAGGTTCCCGAATGGATGTGTGTTTCGCCAATAAGCGCTACAAGCTAGTTTTCACCGACCATGCCCGTCAGCGAATGAGCGTCAGAGATGTGACAATTGAAATGAGCATTGCGATTATTGAGACCGGCACTGTTATCACAAAAGAACGCAAAGGTCGGTTCTGGGTCTATAAGAATCTTCCGGGTCGTACGGATAACTCAGTTTGTCTGTCAATAGTCGTAGAAGACCCCAATTTGGTGGTCGTGACTGCTCTGATTAACTGGAGGCCAAACGATGAAGATTAGCTTCGACAAAAAAGCTGATGCCTTGGCGATTGTCTTTAAAGAAGGGCGAGTGTCTAGGGATGATGAAATCGCGAAAAATGTTTTCGCTGGATTCGATCGGGCGAACGAGTTGGTCGAAATTCAAATACTGGATATTTCTAAAACCGATGCTCCATGGTTTACCGTGGAAGCGGCCGCTAGGTATTTAAACAAGTCTGAGCGAACAATTTTGCGCTGGATTGAGTCTGGAAAGCTAAAGCCCAAAAAAGTAGGGCGTGAGTATCGTTTTAGCCCAACTGACTTGGAAAAGCTTGTCTCTTGAGCCGCTCCTCCTAACTCGCGCGATGAAAAAAAGCGCGAACGCGCACGGCAGGCGGAGCGAGCCTGGCTCATGCGCGCTGATGCCGAGAGGTTGACGCGCGAGACGCTTGACGAGACGCGGGTGCAGGGGCGTGCTGAGGGAGAAGAAAAGACGAAGATGGAAACGCTCAAACGTGTTTTAGCAGACGAAGCTACCGCAGCTCTTAGCTGGGTTTTACTGTATGCAGATGTAGTGCCTATCCCGACGTTGCCGGTAGAAGTGATGCGCATACGCTCCGCTGTGCTGCCTCCCATAGCTCTTGTAGACAATCCTAGGCTAGCACCGTAGTCACCGCTGGTACCGTTTTCTTTATAACTTCTTATGCCCGCCCATTCCGCCCAACCACCTGCAGTCGTGTAATTACCGCCAAAACCGATACCTCCGCCTACTCCGGCAGCCATTGTTGTTGAATCAGTCGAGATTAGATTCCACCCGAATGGAAGCATCGGCCCTGAAACCTCAAGTCTCGCTCTCGGAGCATTCAAACCAACCCCCACGTTTCCGGTGAAATCAGCCGTGCCATTCACTTCGAATGTGTTCGCTGGCGACGTAGTCCCAATCCTGACGTTGCCGCGCTCTGTACTACGGCGGACGGAAAGTATAGGGCCCCATGTCAAATATATTTGACATGGGGCTTGGACTGCGATATTCATCGCTGAATGAAGTGTATTCGACTACATCGTGCTGTTGGAAAGTACTGCAGGATTGGCCGGCTGCAGTGAAGGCAGAATTAGCTGATCTGTTGGGTCTTTTGGCGGCCGGTTAGTCAATTGGTATGCCGGCTAGTCGCCCCATGCCTGATGTCGCTCCGGGAGTGTCCGAGCTACGGATCAAAGATCGCTCCGGCCAGTTCCGGGTCTTTTACTTCACCAAGAATTCTGATGCTATTCTGGTATTTCACGCATTTCGGAAGAAGACGCAAGCGACGCCAAGACATGAGCTAGTCCTCGCAAGGGGTCGGCTAGGAGATTTACTATGAGTAAGCCGTTTATCGAGATCACAAACGTCGATCAGCTCTGCAAGGTCCTAGGGCTGCCAAAGTCGCAGGCGGCTCGGATCGAAATCCGTCGCGATCTAGTGATCGCTATTGATCACAGGATCAAGTTAAGGAAAATGACGCACGAGCAAGCTGCAAAAGTGGCCGGGGTTGGGAGAACCGTAATCACGGCTATCGTCAATGGTAATATTGGGAAGATGTCCACAGATCGTCTTATTGAGGTGGCAGACCGTTTAGGCTTGGACGTCCATATTCAGGTAGCCTAGGTTTCGGGAGGCCCGTGAGGCAGTTCTCAATACTCGATTTGATTCTATCCCAGGCCTGCCATTCATTTTATCGAAATGGTCATAGCAGTCGCTCCACCGGGGCTCCGAATATACCCAGGGCCTCGGCTACAAGCATGGAGGCTGTCTGGCCCCCTCGGCCACCCGCTTTGGCGTGATTTGGGAGTATTGAACAAATACTCGCGCAATCACGCTCCTTTAGGGGCGTGTCAAGCGAGTGCGTGTGAGCCACTGCGCTAGCGGTGGTGAGCACTCATGTTTTAGTTGGTCGAGCTTTTCCGCTTAGCTCCAGGGA
>Ga0315284_10016825_pt1 | contig 10361 bp, 6 predicted proteins | sample YL17G09_16_MG_FD_203696 | JGI IMG/M metagenome (GOLD analysis project Ga0315284, IMG submission 203696) | Sediment microbial communities from Yellowstone Lake, YNP, Wyoming, USA - YL17G09_16 | ecosystem: Environmental > Aquatic > Freshwater > Lake > Sediment | place: USA: Wyoming | collected...
AGCTTCTGCTTGCCGGTGAAGAACGGATGGCATTTCGAGCAGATATCGACGTGGATATTCTGTTTCGTCGAGCGCGTGTGGATGACCTCGCCGCATACGCATACGATCGTCGTCTCTTTGTATTCAGGATGGATCTTATCCTTCATTTTCCCACTCCTCCTTGTTTACTGGTTCATGCTCATCAAAAATTCGGCATTCGTCTTCGACTTCGCGAGCTTCTCTATCAGAAGCTGCATCGCCTCGTCCGTATTCAGGTCGTGCAATACTTTTCTCATCAGCCATATGCGCTTAAGCTCGTCGGGATGCACCAGGAGCTCTTCCTTGCGGGTATTCGACCGTTTGATGTCGATCGCCGGATATATGCGTTTCTGGAATAGGTTCCTGTCGAGCTGGAGCTCCATATTGCCCGTGCCTTTGAACTCTTCAAATATGACTTCGTCCATCCTCGAGCCGGTATCTACAAGTGCCGTCGCGATGATCGTGAGCGAGCCGCCTTCTTCTATATTACGCGCCGCGCCGAAGAACCTCTTCGGTTTCTGGAGCGCGTTCGAATCGACGCCGCCCGAGAGTATCTTGCCGGAGTGCGGCACGCACGAATTGTACGCGCGCGCGAGTCGCGTGATCGAGTCTAAAAGTATAACGACGTCCTTCTTCGACTCAACGAGCCGCTTCGCCTTCTCAAGCACTATCTCCGCCACCTGTATGTGGCGCTCTGACGGTTCATCGAAAGTGGAACTGATGACCTCGCCCTTAACCGAGCGCTGCATATCGGTAACTTCTTCGGGGCGCTCATCTATCAGGAGCACTATGAGCACCGCTTCCGGATAGTTTGTCGTAACTGCGTTCGCGAACTTCTGCAGCAGCACCGTCTTTCCGCTGTATGGCGGGGCGACGATCAGTCCGCGCTGTCCTTTTCCGACGGGCGTAAGCAGGTCCCACACCCGCATCGAGATCTCGTCATGCTTCGTCTCGAGGAGGAACCTCTCGTCCGGATACAGCGGCGTCAGGTTGTCGAATAACGTCTTGTCTTTGGTCTCTTCGGGATTGCCGAAGTTGACCGCCTCGACTTTAAGTAGCGCGAAATATCTTTCGCCCTCTTTAGGCGGACGGATCTGGCCGCTCACGGTATCGCCGGTCCTTAAGCTAAAACGCCTTATCTGCGAAGGCGAGACATAGATGTCGTCGGGGCCGGGGAGATAGTTATAGTCCGGGCTCCTCAGGAATCCGAACCCGTCGGGCAATATCTCGAGCACGCCTTCCCCGAAGATGAGCCCCTCCTTCTCGGTCTTGGCCTGCAGGATCTTGAATATCAGGTCCTGTTTTTTCAACCCCGATATGCCGTTCACGTTGAGCTCTTTCGCCAGCTTTGTCAGCTCTGAGATGCTCATCCCTTTAAGTTCGGCTATCTCCATGACATTTCCTCCCATAACTTTCTTACCTGCTTTCTCGTCTCCAGCTTCGCTTGGCTGTTCTCGATCACGTAATCCGCCATTGCCATTTTCCTCCTTAACGGGATCTGGCTGGCTATCCTTCTCAACACTTCTCCCTTTTTCAGGCAAAACTTTTTTTCGCATCTCTCCACCTGTTTTGTTTTTGAACATTTAACAACGACCAGTTTATCCACGAGCCCCGCGAGGTCCGCTTCGACGAGGAGCGGCGCGTCTATCACCAGCACCCCGGCGTCGCTCCTTGCCCTGCGCACCTCACCCTTTATATATTTAATCACTTGCGGATGCACTATTCCATTAAGCCTCTTCAATAATGCCTTATCCGCAAATACTATCTTCCCGAGTTTTTTTCTGTCCACTTCATTCCGGCCGTCCAGGATATCTTCACCGAAAAGAGCCACTATCCTGCCGTAAGCCCCGGTGCCCTTCTTTATAGCTTTGTGGGCCGCTTTATCGGCATCGATCACCTTCGCGCCGAGTGATTCAAATATCGACGCCACGAACGTCTTGCCGCTCCCGAAACTTCCGGTCAGCCCTATTACTGTCATATGTGTCTTGCGGTAGGGGAGGTTTAAACCTCCCCTACTACTATTCCTTGGTTATTTGCTCGTACAGCTTGACGTATTCTTTCGCTGAGGCTTCCCATGAAAAATCGAGGGCCATGACCTTCCTGACCAGACTTGCCCAGGCGTCTCTATTATTGTAAAGGGCGAGCGCCCTCTTTATCGCGAGACTCAAGTTTTCCGATCTGTATTCTACAAAAGTGAACCCGCTGCCGCACTTAGTCTCCGGATCGTAATCCACGACGCTGTCCTTCAGGCCGCCCGTCTCCCGCACCACCGGAATCGTGCCGTACCTGAAGCTTATCATCTGCCCAAGGCCGCACGGCTCGTATCTCGACGGGATGAGGAATATGTCGCTCGCGGCATATATCTTCTGCGCGAGTCCGACATCGAACCTGAGGTTCACCGACGCGTTCTTCTTATGCGTCTTCGCCATCTTCTCGAAAAGTATGTGGTATTTATTGTCCCCGGTACCTAAAAGGACGAACTGCAGTTTGAGATTCAACAGCCCTTCTATTATCTTCGCGAGAATGTCGAGCCCTTTCTGGTCCGCCAGCCGCGATATCATTCCTATCATCGGGATCGCAGGATCGACCTTCAACCCCAGCTCCTGCTGCAGCTTCTCCTTATTGATGACTTTGTCACCTGCGGTATCGATGGAATATTTTTTGAATATCCTGGTATCGGCCGCAGGATCCCAGGCATTGTGGTCGAGCCCGTTCAGGATACCGTAGAGGTCCTTCTCCCTTACCTTTAGCACGCCTTCAAGGCCGCAGCCATATTCTTTGGTCAATATCTCTTTGGCGTACGTCGGGCTTACGGTGCTGATCGCATCCGAGTAGACGAGGCCTGCCTTCATCAGGTTTACTTTACCGTAGAACTCGAAGTAGTCGATGCTGAACAGGACCCAGTCCAGCCCTATATTCTTGTATTCATCCGTCGGGAATATGCCCTGATACGCCATGTTATGTATAGTGAATAACACTTTCGTATCGGCAAAGAACGGGTCGTATTTGTATATCGTATTAAGATAGACGGGGACCAATGCCGTCTGCCAATCATTGCAATTTATAATATCAGGTTTGAAATCTTCTCTCTTACAGCGCTCGAGTATCTCTCTCGAGAAATACGCGAACCTTTCGAGGTTATCGTGATAATCGCCGTATTTGTCGCCGTAAAGCTCTTTCCTGTTATAGTAGTCGTCGTTTCCGACGAAGTAGACCTTTGTGTCCTTGCCTATACGAGCCTCCTCACCCTTCACCTTCATCGACGCGTATTTCGGCATGATGACGCGCACGTCCACGCCCATCTCTTCGAGTGCAATCGGCAGGCTACCCGCCACGTCGGCGAGTCCGCCCGTCTTAGCGAAAGGCACCACTTCGCTTGCCGCAAATAGAACCTTCAACCGTTCCATAGCTCTCCTTGTGATAATTTCGAAATACGAATATCGAAATTCGAAACAATATCGAAATCATAATTTTCAAAATTCAAAACATTTAGGTTTTGAATATTTGGATTTGAAGAATTTGAATTTGTTTCGGATTTCGAATTTAGAATTTCGGATTTAGCCATTGTACTCGTCCATCTCCAACCAGTTCTTCCCGACCTCTATATGCGCTTCCACCGGGATTTTGAGCTTTATCACGTCCTCCATCCCGACCTTAACTATTTTGTACGCTTTTTCCAACTCTTTCTTCGGCACGTCGAAGACGAGCTCATCGTGCACCTGGAGCGTCATCTTCGCCTCCATGCCGCCTGAGACAAGCTTCTCGTTTATCGCGATCATAGCTACTTTTATGACGTCCGCGGCCGAGCCCTGGATCGGCGCGTTTATCGCCGTCCTCTCGGCAAACTGCCTTATCTGGACGTTCTGATTATTTATCTCCGGGATGTAGCGTCGGCGCCCGAGGATAGTGGTGACGAAACCTTTTTCTCTCGCCTCCTCGACCAGGCTTTCCAGGTATTTCCTTACGTCCGGATACCTTTCAAAATACGAATCGATAAATTCCTTCGCCTTATTTACCTCTATCCCCAAGCTCTGCGACAGCCCGTACGGGCTCATGCCATAGACGATGCCGAAGTTGACCGTCTTGGCCATGCCGCGCATCTCGGGTGTCACGTCCTTCTCTTTGACGCCGAATACGAGCGCCGCGGTGAACGCGTGTATATCGAGCCCTTCCCTGAACGCCTTCGCAAGCTGTTTGTCACCCGACAGGTGAGCGAGTATCCTCAGCTCTATCTGCGAATAATCGGCCGAGAGCAGCACGCTGTCCCTGGACGACGCTATGAACGCCTTCCTGATCTTCCTTCCCTCCTCTGTCTTCACCGGTATATTCTGCAGGTTCGGTTCGCTCGACGAAAGGCGCCCCGTAGCGGTAACGGTTTGATTGAACGAAGTGTGCACGCGCCCCGTCTTCGGATTGATGAGCTCCGGCAAAGAGTCGATATATGTAGATTTAAGTTTCGCGAGCTCTCTATATTCGAGAAGTTTTTTGGGGAGTTTATGCTCCGAGGCCAATTTTACCAGCACCTCTTCGTTGGTCGAGATCCCGGTCTTGGTCCTCTTCACAACGGGAAGTTTCAGCTTTTCAAACAGGATCTTCGATAACTGCTTCGGCGAATTTATGTTGAACTCTTCTCCGGCGATATCGTATATGTCCTTCGTGAGCTTATCGAGCTTGTGTTCCATCTCTTTCGAGAGCTTCGCGAGATATTCCTTATCGATACCTACGCCGTTTATCTCCATGATAGCGAGAACCTCTATGAGCGGTATCTCGACGTCATAAAAAAGCTGCCCTAAGCCCTTATCCTCTATCTCTTTTTCGAGTATATTCTTAAGCCGGAACGTCACGTCGGAGTCCTCACAACAGTAGTCGGAGACTTTCTCCACGTCGACCTTGTCCATCGTGACGGCATTCTTACCCTTGCCCAAAAGCTCCTCGATCGGCGTCGTCATCTTGTGGCTTAAGTATTCGAGCGATATATCCTCGAGGTTATGGTTCAATTTCGACGGGTTCAGGACGTAAGATGCGACCATCGTGTCGAAACTTATGCCCTGAAGCCTGATATCCTGATTGGCGAGCACTATGTACTCGTACTTTATGTTCTGGCCTATCTTCTTTATCTTCTTGTCCTCGAATACCGGTTTCAATTCCCCGAGGACCTTATCGATCGTAAAATATTGGCTTGCCCCGCACCCGAACGAAGTGAGTGGTGCGGGGTTCATTGGCACATAACACGCATGGCCCGTCTTCCATGAGAACGATACGCCCACGGGCACTGCCAGCATCGGGTCCTCGCTCGTCGTCTCGAAGTCGAACGCGAACTCTTTTAAGCCCCTCAATTCCCTGACCAGCTTCTCAAAATCTTTTTCATTATCGATCAGTTCGTAGGTCGATTTCAGCGTCCCCTTCGGCGTCACGTCCTTCATTAACGATTTGAATTCGAACTCCTTGAAGAGTTCGAAGAGCTTCGGCTCATTCCGTTCTTTTAATTCGAGCTCCTTGAAATCTATCTTGATCGGCACGTTCTCGTCCAGCACCGCAAGGTCCCTCGAAAGATACGCCATCTCTTTATTCTCTTTAAGCATCCTCTTCTTCGCCTCGCCCTTAACCTTATCGAGGTCTTTATACAATCCGTCGAGAGATCCGAACTCGGCTATCAGCTCCACCGCCGTCTTCTCTCCGATGCCTTTCACGCCGGGTATGTTGTCGATCGCGTCCCCCATCAGGCTCATTATATCTATCATCTTCTTCGGCTCGACGCCGTACTCTTCCTTTACCTTCGCAGCATCGTATATCAAACCTTCCTTGTGCGGCGAATATACTTTTATATGGGAATCGACAAGCTGGAGCGCGTCTTTATCGCCCGTGACTATGAAGGTCTCTATATCGCGCTCTTCGGCGCGTCTGGCGAGCGTGGCCAGGACGTCGTCCGCTTCATATCCCTGCACCTCGAATATCGGTATATTATATGCCGCGACCACCGACTTTATCAGCGGCATCTGGCCCGCCAGCTCATCGGGCATGGGTTTGCGCTGGACCTTATAGTCTTCGTATTTTTCGTGCCTGAATGTAGGACCCTTGAGGTCGAACGCTATGGCGATCATGTCCGGCTTCTTCTCTTTGACGATCTTATTGAGCATCGTCACGAAGCCGTATATGGCATTGGTGGGCTGCCCCTTGGAATTGGTGAGCGCCCTTATGGCATAAAAGGCCCGGTAACAGAAAGAGTTGCCGTCGATCAGAAACAGTTTTCTTTTGGACATTAATAAGGCATGCCTTATGAGGTCAGAATATAGAAGGAACTATTTAACATCTCTATTTTGGGATTTAATATCTTCCGAATTGACCTTTAAAAGAAAGGAAATGCAACCTGCAACAAGCACTTTCGCTTTTCTTAATTCATTATCAAGTATACGGATATATGGGATTTTGTCAAGGGAAAAGTAGCTTCTAATAGCTGCCAGCTTTCAGCTATCAGTGATCAGCTACTGAAGGCTTTTCTGGCTTCATGTTCTCCGACAAATAATTCCCAGTCAAGTCGTCAATCGCTTGAGTCAATTCCTGGATCCGCAGCTCCCTCTCGAACCGCGCCTTCATATCCCTGGGCGGGGACGCCAGTAGCTCAAACTGCAGCCTTTTGCGTTCATAGTAGACGCGCCGCAGGTCATCGAGGATATCGTTCCTTAGCTGAGTATTGAGGCGCGAGCGGACATCAATATTGGTCTGGTCGTCCGACCAGATGAGACCGCCCAGGTCCCAGGATACGGTTGCATCCCAGTCCACGCTATCTTTGCCGGGCATTAATACGTCATCGCCGGCCTTTGTGGTCGATCCACCCTCCCAGTGCCAAAGGTCGGTAGTATTCCTATCCATGCCGAAGGAAATTTTCGGCACCAGCGCCTTCACTTTCGAATCCCTCTGCCAGTCCTTTATCTTGTCGGGGCTCACATCGCAGAACTTGAGCGCGGCCTGCTGAAGCTCTTTTATCGTAGGTTCGTTATCAAAAATGATCTTGAACGATTTAATGTTCTTCTCGATATCCACATATTGATCGGCTGCATACCGGCCCGCATCCAGTTTATAGAGCCCCTTATCCGTCAATGCCCACAGCGATTTTTCATCGTCTCCGTGGAACAGCAAACTCGTAACGCCGGAAGACCGGTCCATTCCTTTATATAGCTCACACCACCGGTTCTTTTCATCATTTAATTCAAAAGCGCCTTTTGTCGTAGCGCAGAATAATTTATCGGATCTTCTCGACGGCAGAATATAATTAACAGTTCCTGCGAGACCGCTTCCGGCAAAGGCATTCCAGCTCTTACCGCCATCGTCTGAATAGATTATCCGCTTATTGACACCGAGATAGGCCCTCGGGCCTTTGATCATTACGCAGTTGATCGCGGCTCCTGCCTCTTCCTCATTTTCGGTTGGACCGGCTGCTTCAGCATCCGGCGGAGCTTCGCCTGTAGCCGCGCCGCTGTGAACGTAGATCCGCTCCCACGCAGGCGCGCCGCCTTGCATTCTGGCATATAAACCATCGTCACCGGCCGCATACATGATATCTTTATTCAGCGCGGCGCACCGGACCGCTTTATTCCTGATATTCGCGCTTATGTCGCTCCAGCTCGAACCGGAATTTTCGCTCAAATAAACACCTTTCATCGTGCATATTATGAGGCGTTTGGGATTGTATCCGGAAGCTTCTATGGAGAGGATGTTGTTCTTTTCCGGTATTATAGTCCTGAATACATTCTGCCATTTCCTGCCGCCGTCTTCCGACCGGAACAGGCCGCGGCGCGTCCCCACGAAGACGGATCTACCTTTGACGCAAAGCGAATTTATCTCGTTCTCGCCGGGCGGGAGCGCGAATACCTCTTCCCATCTCTCGTTCTGGAATATGTCGGCTGTCCTGTAAAGTTCACCGCGGGTGGCGAGATAGGCGAGGCTTCCGTCAATGACCATGGCGCGTGTATCGACATTGCGGATATTGCCGTCCTTACCGATGGAGATCTGCTGCGCGAGCGCGGCCGATGCTGCCATCAGCATCACTGCCGTAATAGCGGTAGTCCTGATATTCATATAACCCTCCCGATTTGTTGGAGGGCCATGCTACCATCTATTTCGCTTTTTGTCAAATCTTTTTTGATTATTTATCAATAGCAAAATTGGGGGCAGATCCCCTTCCCGGGATGTGCCCCCAATCTAAACGTCACTGTTTTCTAGCTAAATCGTCCTATGACCCATCGTCCCACTATGTGGCTCACGGCTATCACGGCTGCAGCTATAATTATATGTTCGAGCATGGCCTTGACGGGATTACGCCCTTCCTTTTTCGCTATGGAATAGCTCAATACGCCGAGAAGAGAAAGCCCCCAGATAAGCGATGAAAAGATCGCCCAATCCATTGGCAATAGATATACGAGCACTATAAAGGTAAGCGACATAAAAAAACGCGCGAGGAAGTTCGTCGCCGTGGATATCCAGACCTCGCTCTGCTTTATACATTCCGATTCCTGGAAGACGTGTATGCCGAGAGAGTCCGCTATGTTGTCGGCAAGCGCTATCACGAGTATGCCGCCTATTATGCTCAGCTTCGGATGCGCCATGGTATTGAGACCCACTATGAGGCCCAGATTCGTTATTATCGCCGATGTCGCGCCGAAACTGAATTTTGTCTGCGGAAGCCGGTATCTCTTCTTAAGATTGTCTATCATAAGGCCTATGATAATGCCTGGCAGGATTTAAATCAAGGAATATTAGATATCGCCTTCTTTGATAGAGAGGATGGGTTCCTTGAGCTCGTCCAGCTTCTCGAGCTTGATGTCGTAGCGCTTATGCTCAATTTTCGAGAAGAGGCTGTAGACGCATGGCACCACGAATAGCGTAAATACTGTGGATACTATAACGCCGCCGATGATCGTAATGGCCATCGGTATGCGCGTCTCGGCGCCCGGCCCGATGGCAAGCGCCACCGGGACCGCGGCGGCAATGGTAGAGGCAGATGTCATGAGTATGGGGCGGAGCCTTATCGGGCATGCCTTCAAAAGGGCGGCGCGCACCTCGAGCCCCATCTCCCTCTGCTGGTTCGTGAAATCAACGAGCAGGATCGAGTTCTTCTTTACGATACCCACGAGCAGTATAATACCTATTATACTGTAGATATTGATCGATTGGTTGAATATGAACAAGACGATAAACGCCCCTGAAATACTGAAGGGGAGCGCTAATAGAACCGACAAAGGATGAAGGTAGCTATTGAATTGCGACGCCAACACCATGTAAGCGATCAATATGCCGAGCCAGAATGCGAGGATCAGGCTCGAGAACGATTCTTTAAATGTCTGCGTCGAACCGGAGAAGACTATCTTATACCCTTCCGGGAGTATACCCTTCGCTATCTTCTCCGCCTCTTTCAGCGCATCGGTCTGCGATTTGCCCGAAGCGACGTTCGCGAAGATCATGATCGCCCTCTCGCGGTTGCGCCTCGTTATAGTTAAAGGGGTCGGCTTTTCGCTTATCGTTATTACATTCTTGAGCTGCACGAGCTCGCCCCTGTTATTCCATACCCATAATTTTTCTATATCTTCGGTATCCGTCCTTTGGGATGGCACCAGCCTGACCCTTACGTCATACCGCCGTCCGTCTTTGGTGTATTTACCTATGCGCTCTCCTCCTATCAGAGCGTTTATCGCGCTGCCGATATTCGAAACACTCACTCCCCTATCGTCCGCCTTCAGCCTGTCAGGCGTGACCCTTATCTCCGGTATCTCCGAAAGGAAATCGGTATCGACATCTATCATGAGGCTCGACTTCTCCATTTTCTGGCGTATCTGGGCGGAATAATCTGCAAGCTTTCCCCACTCAGGCCCTCTCACGGAAAACTCTATAGGAAACCCTCTTTGTCCCGAGAAGCCGGCCAGAGACAGGTCCTGTATCGTAACTTTGAGGTCCGGTATCTTGTTCAGCTCTTTACGAAGAAGCGCCATCATCTCACCCTGCGTAAGAGAGTGCTTGTTCGGAGGAACGACAGGCCTTTTCTTAGGGTCTTTTAATGTTACAAATATCATGCCCGAATTTACTTCACCTCCGCCATAACCGCCTATCAGTGAAAAATAGGCGTCTATTTCGGGTCTCTTCATGAGATACTCCTCGACCTTCTTGAACTTCTCATCGGTAAGGACGATCGACGAGCCGACAGGCGTCTGGAGCCGGCACATCAGCATGCTCATATCCTGTGACGGCAGCATTTCTTTGCGCATGCCCCCCAGAAACAAAAGGGATCCGATGAAGAAGGCAAGCGCGCCGGCTATAACCGGGATCCTCATCTTAAGCGCTTTATCGAGGAA
>Ga0315284_10016827_pt1 | contig 10360 bp, 9 predicted proteins | sample YL17G09_16_MG_FD_203696 | JGI IMG/M metagenome (GOLD analysis project Ga0315284, IMG submission 203696) | Sediment microbial communities from Yellowstone Lake, YNP, Wyoming, USA - YL17G09_16 | ecosystem: Environmental > Aquatic > Freshwater > Lake > Sediment | place: USA: Wyoming | collected...
GCATCCTACCGCGGCTGCGGCGGTGGGATATTCTGCTTATCTTCTTCGCCGACGATCACCAACAACACGATCACGGCAAACACTGCATCCTCCTCCGGCGGCGGGATATACTGCACATCCTCTTCACCGATGATCGCCAACAACACGATTATGGCGAACGGCTCACCCTCCGGCGGTGGGATATTCTGCTTATCTTCTTCGCCGACGATCACCAACAACACGATCACGGCAAACACTGCATCCTCCTCCGGGGGCGGGATATACTGCTCCGCCCCCTTCTCGCCGAAGATATCCAACAATGTCGTAGCGTTCAACTCGTCAGGGCTATACAACAGCCAGGGGGCGACACCGGTGCTCCGGAACAACTGCGTGTACAATCCCAGCGGGTACAACTACGCAGGGCTTTCCCCTGGGCAAGGGGACATCTCCACGGATCCGAAGCTGGTCGCGGTCGAGTACGGACAGGTGCATATCCAGCCGGACTCGCCGTGTAGAGATGCGGGGGATGATAGCGCGGTTCAGCCCGGGTGGCTGGACATGGACGGGCAGGCTCGGATTCGGGGCCTGCATGTGGACATCGGCGCGGACGAATCGGATAGTACGTTTACACCTGTGATCGTACGCGTAAGCCCGACCGGGGATGATGCGAATGACGGATCGAGTTGGGCTTTGGCGAAGCGAAGCGTGCAGGCCGGTGCGGACGCTGCGTCGGCTTGGGGTGGAGAGGTCTGGGTAGCGGCCGGGACGTACAATGAGCGGATAGTGCTTCCGGCGTATGCTTATCTGTACGGCGGTTTTGCCGGGACAGAGAATTCCAGAGACGACAGGAACTGGCGTGCGAACACCACTGTGCTCGACGGTGCCCATGGCGGGGCGGTAGTCTCACCTGCACCTGGGTTCAGGCTAAGCCGAATAGATGGCTTCACTATTCGCAACGGCAGGGCCTCCAATGGCGGTGGGATATTCTGCGAGTACTCCTCGCCGACGATCTCGAACAACACGATCACGGCAAACACCGCATCCTCCTCCGGCGGCGGGATATTCTGTGCCGTCGCATCGCCGACGATCTGGAACAACGTCATCGCGGGAAACAGCGCAGCATCTGGCGGCGGGATACGCTGGTTGTCCGCCTCACCGACGATCCTTAACAACACGATTGCGGCGAACAGCGCATCCTCCTCCGGCGGCGGGATGTCCTGCGGCGACTTCTCGTCCGAGCTTTGGAACAACATCATCGCCTTCAACTCGTCCGGGATCTATAACGGGGGTGGCGCGCCGACCCTACGCTGCAACGACGTATACGGAAACACTAGCTACAACTACTCCGGACTCTCACCCGGAATGGGAGACATCTCCCTCGATCCGATGTTCCTGAATCGTGGTGGAGGCGACTACCATCTGCTCTCCGGGTCGCCCTGCATAGACACCGGAACGAACACCGGCGAGCCGGATGCGGACCTGGACGGAGCGATCCGGCCTCAGGACGGAAACGGCGACGGAACCGCCATGTGCGAGATCGGCGCATACGAGTACCCGCTGGACCTCCTCAAGGCCAAGAAGATGCTCTCCGACGGCACGCTGCTCACGTTCGGAGTTGCATCGGTGACCGCATTGTTCCCGCCACAGGGGCGCATCTACGTCGAGCGGACCGACCGAAGCTCCGGCATTCGCGTGGATACGTCTCAGACCTTCGACGAGGGCAAACTCGTGAATGTCCAGGGCGCGATACAGACCGATCCGGCGTCGGGCGAGAGATATGTGTCCACATCAGCGCCCTGGCCCAAGTCAACCGGCGGCAGCGCCATGCCGAGATCGCTCTTCATGCCCGGCCGCGAGCTCGGAGGGGGCACGGCCGGCCTCCAGGACGGCGTCTGGAGCAAGGCCTTGGCGAAACAGGACGATGACGGCTACGAACCCACCTGGGCTCAGTCGGAGCGCCTGAACAACATCGGCCTGCTGGTCACGATCTGCGGCACGGTGACATATTCGGCGACGGACTACTTCTACGCCGACGACGGCTCGGCGCTGGACGACGGCTCAGGGCACAAGGGCGTGAAGGTTCTGGCGGCCGGGCTGACTCTGCCGGCGTCCGGCTTAGTGAAGGTGACCGGGATCAGCTCCTGCGAGAAGAACGGCGACAGGCTCGTCCGAGTGCTGAAGGTCAGGAAGCAGGCGGACATTCTGCCGCTCTGAACTGCGGAGTGCGGAGTGCGGAGTGCGGGTTTACAGTGCCGGCTAAGGGCTGGGTACAAGTACCCAGCCCTTCGTGCACGGATACCCCTCACCCTAACCCTCTCCCGAGGGGAGAGGGAACAGCTTCACTTCCCCGTCTGGAGGACCTTGATGTACTGTTCCGCAACCTCGAGGTCCTTCACGGCCTCGGACGCGGGCGAGCGATTCGGCTTCCCGTCGCGAACGCACTCGATGAAGTGCCGGGCCTGCGCGAGCATGCTCCAGACCGGCGGCATCACCGGGCGCTTCCAGACCGGCTCGTGCGAGTCATCGCCGCCCCAGTAGATCTTCAGGTCGCCGCCGTTCTGCTGGGCCATCGGCGCGGGAACGGAGAGGTCAATCTTCCCGTTGTCGAAGGAGACCATGTAGAACTCCTCCCAACTGCGCTTCAGTCCCCTGCCCTTCATCTCGAGAACGACCGTGACGCCGCTCTGCGACTTTGCGACGAGCACCGCCTCCGCCTTATCCGCGTAGACAACCTCGTAATCCTCGCCGAGCAGGAAGCGGATGAGGTTCACCTGATGAATGAAGTAGTTCACGAAACCGTTGTACTTCCCGCCCATTTCGCCCATCCACTCCGGAGGCGTCTCGCCGCAGACTCCCTCATACGCCGGAGCGGGATCGCCCGCGCCGGGAAGCCACTGGATGCCGAAGGTCCAGTCACCGGGCGGCATGCTCGCGCGGAGGTAGTTCATCTTCCCCGCTTTGCCGGATTCCTTCCACTTGCGGACTTTCTCCGCGGCGGCGACCGACGCCGGGAGCGAGCGCTTCATGTAGCCGACCATGTAGTTCAGGCCCTTCTGCTCGGCGAGCGCGGCCAACTTCTTCGCGTTGTCCACGCGGAGGCAGATCGGCTTCTCGGTCATGAGATGCTTCCCGGCGTTCAGAACGTCCGTCACGATCGGCGGATGGACGCCATAGCCCATGATGGCGACGACGGCATCAATGTCGTCCGATTCGGCGAGCATCGCGCGGTGATCCGGGTAGACGCGCTGGATGCCGTACCGTGATGCGACCATCTCGGCGGTCTTCTGCCGACCCTCGGCGAGCGCGACTATCTCGCAGTCGGGGATCGTGGCGAAGTTCTGGATATGCGCGGTCTGGCCCATGCCACCCGCACCGATGAATGCGATTCGTACTTTCGACACAGTTCTCTCCTCGTATGAATTGGACAACAGACTGGAGACCGGAGACTACAGACTGGAGACCACAGACTACAGCTCCGGAAGGTCCGGGTCTCTCGTCTACCGTCTGTCGTCTACGGTCTGTTGTCTGTAGTCCATCCCCGGAACGTCCGGGTCTCTCGTCTGCCGTCTGTCGTCTCTTGTCTGCAGTCTATCCCTTGATAATCAGCGGCCTCAGGAAATTGTAGCCCAGTCGGAGGCCCTCCTCCCAGCGGTCGCCCGAAAACACTCCGTCCTCGTGCTCGATCGCCGTCCCGCCGTCGAAGCCGACCTCCCTCAGCACGGAGAAGAAGCCCGGCCAATCCACGAGGCCGAAGCCCGGGATCCGATAGCGCCACCATCCGCCGCTGAAGAAGCCGTTCTCGGCGAGGACGCCCTCCCTGATCTCAGTGTCCTTCAGGTGGACGTGATGGATTCGCGGGCCGAACCGCCGCGCGACCTCGATGTAATCACACCACTGCCACACGAGATGCGATGGATCGAACTCCAGCCCGAGCGCGGGAGAATCCACCTCGTTGAACATCATCTCCCACGCCGGCGGATTGAACCCGAATGTCGAGCTCTTGATCGGCGGCACGAGTCCGCACCCAGGCCAGTTCTCGAACGCGATCTTCAGGCCGGACGATTCCGCGACCTTGGCGACTTCGCGGAACGTCTCCGCCCAGAGCTTGACGTTCTCTTTGGGACCAAGCTCGGGATCGCCGCCCGTGAGCGTGGTTATGACGCCGACGCCCATCTGGACGCAGAGATCGGCGACGGTCTTGAACGTGGCGATCCGGTCCGCGGCGGGGATGTTCCCGGCCTGGTAGCTCGCGATTGCGGTGATCGTGACGCCGTACTTCGCGCAGAGGGCCTTCGCCTCATTGGCGGCTTCTTTGCGCTTATCCGCCGACTGGAGGACGTCATCCGGCCAGGACTTCGCGTGAACCTCCAGCCCGTCGAACCCGATGGACGACGCGCGCTTCAACTCATCCTCAGAGTACCTCGTCAGGTAGCCTAGTTTCACAACCATATCCTTTCCAGAAAAACAGCCACAGATGGACACAGATAGACACTGATATCAGAAGCCCTGGATCACACGTTTCACTTCAACGCGAGGCTTGCCGAAGTTCAGCAGGAGGCATATTCGGAGCCCCGTCGCGGTCAGGTAGTTCAAACACTGCGCAGTGTGCGAGTCATCGAGCCCCTTCGCGGCCTTCAACTCCACTAGCACCCGGTCGTCAACGAGAAGATCAGCGGCGAAGTCGCCCACTACCACATCATCATATTTGACGGTTAGGCTCTGCTGTTGCTGAACCTTCAGACCTGCCTTCCGAATCTCGTGTGCGAGCGCGTTCTCGTACACCTTTTCCAGAAAACCCGGGCCAAGCGTATTGCCAACGGCGAAGGCGCAGCCAATGATCTTCTCGGTGATATCACCTAACTCCGATCTGTGTTCATCCGTGTCCATCTGTGGCTTGCTCTGTCCCGATCCGTGTTCATCTGTGTTCATCTGTGGCTGATTCTGCTACTTGTTGCCGAGTGCTAGGCCGCTGCTCGTGAGATAGGCATAGCTCTGCTTGACGGCTTCGAGCATACCGGTCGCGCAGTTGTCCAGTTCGACGATCACCCACTCCAGCACCGTCGGATCCGCCGCGCCGATGATCGCGGGCATATCGAGCTTCCCGGAGCCGACCGCCGTATGCACCGCGCCCTCTCCGAGCATCCCGTCCTTGATATGGAGCAGAGGAAGCCGAGCCTTGTACTGAGAGACGACCGCAACCGGATCGGCTTTGCCATACGCGGCCCAGTAGACATCCAGTTCGCTGAAGACGTCCGGCGCTTCGTCCATCAGGATGTCGTAGACGTACTTCGAGTCCAGCGTGGAGAACTCCCACCAGTGGTTGTGGAACCCGAACGTGATCCCATACGGTTCGAGGAGCTCGGCGGCCTGCTCGAACTTCGCGGCGGCGGCTTTCACGTCGTTCACCGTCTTGAACGCATCCGGTCCAAACCCGCTGATGACGCGCGTGTTACCGAGAGTGAGCTCGGTATCCGCGAGCTCGGTGATGTTCTCCGGCGTCGGAAGCCCGGTGTGGCTGCTGCTCACCTCGAGGCCGAGGTCGTCAATGAGCGTGGCGATCTCCTTAGCATTGTGGCCCTGGAGTCCGGCGAACTCGACGCCCTTGTAACCTATCCCGGCGACCTGGCGCAGGACTGCGGGGAAGTCCTTCGCCGCCGAGTCTCGCAGCGAGTACAACTGAAGCGAAATGGGTTTCAATCCTTGTCTCTCCCTACTCTGTAGTTCCCTGCCCCGTTCGGCGCAGCTGACCGCCGGGTGTCATCCTGAACGAAGTGAAGGATCTCACTCCCGCAGAGAAGACCCTTCGCCCTGCTCAAGGTGACACAGCAGCTGACAGCCCCTCCAACCGAAGGCATGCAGGGCCTAACCGATAGTCCCCAACAGCGTTCTCCGCCAAACCGGGAATACCTTCCTTGTTTTGCGCAGAGTGTGGGAGCACGGGCGACGACCGATTTCGGATTGCGGATTTCGGATCGCGGATTGGCCGGAGCACGGACCCGAGGACCGTCCAACGTCCAACGCTCAACTTTCAACTTCGAACTCGGTATTGCCGGAGAACCGCTCCTGGGAACGCGAAGCTCCTGCTGAGCCCTCTGTCGGAGGTTCGGTCTGACGAAGGCCACACTGCAGAGCCGCGAATACTATGCCGCAAGACCGGGAAAAACTGAAATGTGAGGCATAAACAGGGCGGTATCGGTAGAGCAATCATATTCGCGGCAGTCCTCTCGCTGGCGGGGATCCGATGCGCCGCCGAAGTCTGCTTCGTTCAGATCAGCGACCTGCACATCAAGGATCAGGCATCGGCGGCGTTCGTCGGCCGCGCCGTGGACTGGCTGAACGACCCGAGGACGTTCGGGAATCACAAACCCGCTTTCATCGCAGTCACGGGCGATCTCTCGAACAAGGGCGCGAAATGCGAGCTGCAGCTCTGCCGCGTGACGCTGAGCAAGCTCAAGCTCCCCTGGTATGTCATCCCCGGCAACCACGACGTGATAGTCCACGGCCACCCGTGCGACTTCGACAGGGTCTTCCCGAACAGCAATCGCTACACGGTCGAGGTCGGCGGATACCGATTCCTCTTCGACTCGGGGAGCATGAACGCCGTCACCAGCAACAGCATGCAGTCATTCGACAAGTGGCTCACGTCACAGATTTCGAGTGCCCCGGCGGACACGCGCTTCGTCATCTTCACGCATTACCCCTATGGGAAAGGCGCACCGCATTGCGTCAACGGACGGCTCCGCGAGAAGGTGGTAAACGCCATGAAGAAGCGCCGAGTGCTCGCGGTGCTCAGCGGACACTCACACGCGGACAGCACGGCGTTCGAGAACGGGGGCATCTTCAAGACGATCCCGTGTCTATCGAGCTGGCGGCACAATCGGCGCGGCACCCAGGGCAAGGTCGCGGCGCTCTACGTCCTGGATGGCAACAAGATATCAATGGGGTACCTAAGAATGCCGGGAACGTAATTCGCCGCTGAAATCATCTCCGCACGGGATGGGTATTATGGAATAATCGGAGTGTAAGGGTTACCTTGTTCAGCAGTGGTTCAACCGCATCTCCCCGGGCGTGTGATGCCACCGCTCCGAAAGAATGGAGGGGTGTACATGTCGTCCGAGCGTGTTCGAAGCGCACTGCGTATCTCGTTCGTCTTCCTCACGGCGTTCGTGCTCTGCCTCCTGCTGCCGCGGTCTCTTCGCGCCGCCGAGATCGGCACCGTTCAAGTCCCCGGTCTGAGCGATCTGCGGGACTGCGCGTGTCAAGCGGAGATCGGGGCGGCTCTCAGGCTGGGATACATGAGCGGGGCCGACAACTCAAGTTTCAAGCCGGACGGGCAGGTCCGGGCGAAGGACTTCCTCGCGTGCATCAAGCGGGGGATGCAGAAAGTCGGCCTGACATCCGAGGCCGAGTGCAGGATCGAGAATCCGAATGCGGTCATCAGCCGTCAGCAGGCGGTGAAGATGCTTGTCACGAGCGCCTTGACCCCTGACCAGGTTGAGCTCATCGGAAAGCGGTGCGGCGGGCCTCCAATCTATCTGAGTGATTTCGTTGATGCGGGCGATGTAGCTTCGTGGGCCGAGGCATACGTCGCAGCCGCGGTCTACAAGGGCTGGATACCGGAGCGGTATCGGCTCTATCCGAAGGAAGACGCCTCGCGGGAGTTCATCGCCGCGCTGCTGGTTCGGGCGTTTCCCGATCCGGGCGCGTACAGCGGTCTCGTAGTGTACGTGAGCGATCCGAGCTTCCGTCGGGCGCAGTGCATCCAGATCGTGTCGGACGATCCGGCATCCGAAGCGGTCTATCCGGCCGCCGACGGGATGCCCTCGATCTCGTTCACAAGCTCACCTGGGGTCGCCTCGTACTGCGCGTCACTGGATGACGCAAAGGAGAGGCGCGTCGGCTCGAATCCGTTGGAAGTTAGTGGGACACGCGTACAAAGGGGCAAAGGCGGCAGGATACAGATAGTCCTGCCGGCTGAGGACGCGCAGAAAGTCCTGGCCGCGAATGATCAGGGCCTATTCCTCAAGACCTGGCGTGTGGCGATAGTCACCGGGGCAGCGCCGGGAGCTCGATCCGCCTTGCGGATTTCCACACCTGCTCCCGTACAGTAGTTCTCCTTTCGGGCAGGTGTGGGGCGGACAGGTGGAGCACCGGAGAGGCCGCTTCGGTGCTCCACCTCCATTTTGGGCATCCCATGTCAGGTGACGAAGCGATCGCCAATCTGAAAGAGGCAACCGAACTCTATCTGGAGGAGTTCCGTCTTCCGAAGACCACTCAGCCCATCATTACTACCTTCGAGGCAAAGTGCGCTGCCTGAACCAGGTCAACCACCAGCCAGATACTTCGCGAACCACTCCCTCGCCAGGCGGGCGACTTCCTCCAGCGCGCCCGGCTCCTCGAAGAGATGCGACGCGCCGGGGACTATGACCATCTCCTTCTCGCACGTCAGGCGCTCGAACGCCTCCCGGTTCATCGAGATCACCGGCTGGTCATCACCGCCGACGATGAGCAAGGTCGGAGCCTTCACCTGGGGCAGATACTCCATCGCAAGATCGGGGCGTCCTCCGCGCGAAACGATCGCGCTGATGGGGAGATCGGACTTCGCTGCCGCTTCGAGGGCTGCGGCCGCTCCGGTGCTCGCGCCGAAGTATCCGATCGCCAGGTCTCTCGTCTCCGAATCCTCGCGCAGCCATGCCGTCGCGCCGATCAGCCGCTCCGCGAGGAGAGGGATGTCGAAAACCTTGCTCCGGTCGTCGGATTCCCATTCCTCCAGGAGGTCCATGAGCAGAGTGCCGATTCCGCCCTCGCGCAGAACGCGGGCGACGTACTGATTCCTCGGGCTGAACCGGCCGCTTCCGCTGCCGTGAGCGAATGCGACTACTCCTCGCGCTCCCTCCGGCAGTCCGAGAATGCCTCCAAGGCGGGCCTTCCCGGACTGTATCTCGACTGTACGCTCGATCTCAGCCACCATTTCCGCATCGTCTCCTCTCGCGATCATGCACGCATCTTCGTTTCCCAAGTCTGTCCGCAGATCAAACAAACTGCGAGTTCAACGTTTGCATTCTTGGCTAGTTGACCATTGTTGACTTTCTTGCTTTATGCTATGATTAGCCGACTCTACCCTACAAGGAGGTACGCAGAAATGAACAGGAAAGTCACGGTTTTACTCGTAGTACTACTCGTCTTGGCCGTTCTCACAGTTGCCTGGGCGCGGGCATACGTCCTCGGCGCATCCGGGTACAACTCGAACGGCAGCCTGATCGCTGGCTGGCACTGGCTGAGGAGTCCCGGCCATACCGCGACATGGGTGTTCGAAGTCGGGGCGCTCGAGGGCTCGCAGAACATCTACCTCAACCTGAACCCGCTCGTGACCAACGGCATCAGCGGCGGCGCAGGGTTCGACACGGCCATCAAGTTCACGATTGTGGGCGCGACCACCTACAACGGCATTGCCAATGTGGTCAACCCGTTCCGGCCCATCGATCCCGCCAATTCGGGCGGCGTCGGCTATCCGTGCTACGGTCACAGCACCGTGCCTATCCCGCCGGCGGTCTTCCGGGGCTGCAAGGTGGTCAAGGTGATCGTCTCCTATCCGTTCCCCGCGGGCAGGCACGTCGCCGTGAACAAGGGATGCGCGTCGTTCGGCTACAGCAAGTAGCACCTAAGAACAGCTCGATTTCGCAAGTCATCGGCCCGCCTCACGCGGGCCGGTTTTTCTTCTCCGCCTTCACCGCGGCCGCCCAGGAAGTGACGGCATTCGTCAGCTCCGCCACGAGCGCCGGCTCTTTGTCCGCCAGATTCGTCCGCTCGCCGGGATCGGATTCGAGATCGGAGAGATGGACCGGATCAACCGCATCCTGGCTGAAGTCGAGCTTCCCGTTCAGCACGAGCTTCCATTTCCCGCGCCGAACCGCGAGCTGATCGCCGTGCTCCCAGAATAGGTCTTCGTGCGGAGTCGGAGCGTCCTTCGCGAGCATCGGCAGGACGCTCGAACCGTCAACGACCCGATCCTTCGGGAGCGCTCCACCGGCTATCTCCAGGAACGTCGGGAAGATGTCCATCATCGCGCCGACTTTCTCGCAGTCTCGACCGGATGGGATTCGTTGCGGCCAGGAGAGAATCGCGGGCATGCGGATTCCCCCGTCGAAGAGGCTGCCCTTGTGTCCGCGGAATATCCCGGCGCTCCCGCCGTAGTATCTGTCCTCCGTGCCGTCGAGCCAGTTCCGACTCTCGGTCGAGGGGCCGTTGTCACTCGAGAAGAAGATGACGGTGTCCTCGTATTGGCCGGACTTCTTGAGCGCGCGGACGATCTCCCCTACTCCATCGTCAACGGCGGAGATCATCGCGGCCATGATGCGCTTGTCCGGCGGGAGATTCGGAT
>Ga0315284_10016828_pt1 | contig 10360 bp, 9 predicted proteins | sample YL17G09_16_MG_FD_203696 | JGI IMG/M metagenome (GOLD analysis project Ga0315284, IMG submission 203696) | Sediment microbial communities from Yellowstone Lake, YNP, Wyoming, USA - YL17G09_16 | ecosystem: Environmental > Aquatic > Freshwater > Lake > Sediment | place: USA: Wyoming | collected...
ACACCTGGCTCGCTGCTCCGGCAACATAGGCTGCAGACCAAACCGTACCGAAGTTCGTAAGAGTGAGAGTGTAGTTCTCACCGGGGATCATGATGTACGGGTCGCCTTGGCTGCCGTCTCCGCCGCCGATGAAGAACGGCCGGGTGTCGAATCCGATGCCGTACCCCACACCTGCAATCATGGCACCGGTATTACTGTACCGCGCCAAGTCATAGTACGGATCGTTCAGAGGCTCTGCCAGCCCAGGGGTCCATCCACGCCCGATATTCGGCACATCGTGGTCGGGGGGTGGGTTGGTAATGGTCACATCCGGTAGTGTGCCCACATGGTTGCACCCTGCTGCACTAACGCTTACTATGCCAGTGGCGGATGCTGGAGTAACCGGTGTAACGGTGATGTCCACGGGTGTGTCGGTGAACACCGGCGGGTCCACACTGCCGTCGAAGGAGTCCATCACGTCGCCGGCAGGTGCGATGACCAGCACATCGTTGGAACGGGCGGTGTTCACCTGAGTCTGGATGTTCGCAGCAACGGCGCCCTGGGCGAACATTCCCAACAGGATGATGTCCGCGTCCGCGCCGCCGTTCGGCCACTTCCCGCCATTGAGATCCGCTGAGTCCGCCGCGGCGTACTTGATGGCTTCCGCAATGTCGTTGTCGCTGAAGCTCCACACGTCGTCCGGCGGCGTGCCCGACACCGCGCCGGTCTTGATGATGATCAAGGTGGCGTTCGGATTGATGCCCGCGATCCCCTCGTTCCAGACCTCGTCCTCCTGGATGTCGGCTGTGCCGTTGAAGTCATATGCCCGCGGGGTGTAAGTGTTCAGGTCAGCAGCTAGAACGCCAAGCATCAGTTCCCCCGTGTCCCGGTAGGGGACGCGCGAGTAGACGGGTGGAGTGCCGTTCCCCACGTCGTGGACGTCCCACGTGGCGGCAGCCAGTCCCGGCGTCAGCGTTCCATCGCTGGCAAGGAAGCCGCTGTTGTCATCGTCAAGCAAGCCATCATTGAAGCCGGCACGGGTACCAGCCGTCGAATAATCGAACCAGCCAGCGTCAATAATCGTGATTCGCACATCCTCTCCGGCGGGGTCGGACAGGGCAACATCCCAGGCTCCGTTGAACCCCATCACATTCATCGCAAACGCCTGGCCGATGAACTGGGCGTAGCCCCAGGCGGGCGGGGTCCCGAAACTCCCGAAGCCGATGAACTGCTCGCCGAAGAAAGGATCCCCCGGCGTGAAGCTCGCTTGGCGTGCCACGTTGGATGAGGCGTAGTCAAACCGCGGACAGAGGATGCGGTGCACCGGCTCGGCGCTGACGATGCTGTACTCCTTCTCCAGCAGCTTTGCCGCGTCCGACGGGCTCACGCCCCCGGAAAGCTGGATCGTCGCCCGGCTGCCGCTCTGGCTGAGTACGGAGAAGCCGTAGGCGCCCACGATGCTCTGCAGCTGCTGCGGCGTCGCCCCCGTCACGATGTTCACTTGGTCGGGAATGATGCTTACGGTGTGGCCCCCGACCACGTTGCCCGGGGCGACGGGCTGAAGCGTCTTCTGGTTGCCCGTCGAGCCGCCGTTGTCCGGAGTGCTAACTCCGCCGCCCCCGCCGCAGCCGTACATGGCGATGGTGGCAACGATGAGAATCAAGCCTAGGTGTGCGTACTTCATCGGATCCTTCTCCCGGTTTGCTTACCAGCCGATACCACGATCCTACCCTAAAAGTAGGCCAAGCATAAGCATACCGGAGCGGCAGGCGATTCGCAAGGTATAGCCGTGCAAACCTGCCGGGCTTCCAGGGCCACCGGGTGGGCCTAGCGCTCGCGGCGTTCCTCGCGGGGCGCGCTGTGCTTGAGGAACAGCTTGTGTTGCTGCTCGGTGAAGTGCTCCAGCTCGTCCTCGTCGCTCGAGCTCACGGCGATGACGCCGTCGCTGCGCGCCTCGACGCTCTTCCGCAGGCCCTCCTCGAAGAAGCTCAGGCGGATGCTGCGCAGCCGGCTGCCGTGCTCCTCCAGGAACTTCATGTCGATGCGGTTGTCCGCCGTCTTGGCGCTGAAGCGCCCGATGAGGCGCGGCTCGACGAAGAACTGGTCCACTACCACCTGGCCGAGCTGCGCGTGCTCGTGCATCCGGGTGAACTCCTTCACCCACGGCAGCAACTCCACCCCCAAGTCGAGCAGCTCCGCGTCCGTCGCGCCGCACGTCTTAAGCAGCGCCAGCAGCACGCTTAGGTCGCGCCGGCCACCAGGCGTGCTCACGATGCCCGCCACAGCGTCGATGGCGAAGCTATACAGCCGGTCCTCGATGCGCTCCTCGGTGACCAGCTTGCCCTGCTCGTCGTCGAAGCGCGTCACCTTGCGCGGCCGCCGCTGCACCACGTTCAGCGTGAACGGCGGCGGCTGGCGGTGCAGGCCGAACACGCGCATGTCGCTGTTCAGCCCGAAAGTCACCTTGGCCAGTCGCCCCGCCACCTGCACTAGGCGCGTGCTGTCGAGTCCTTTGAGTCGCGCGAAAGCCGTCCGTTCGGTTGCCATGCGGCGAGTTTAGCAGAGGCCCGAGGCTCAGCTTTCGTCGGGTCCCTTGGCGGCGCCCGGAGCCTCTGCGGCAGTCGCCGCGCCTGCCACGCCCGCCTCAGCCACGCGGGGGATGCGCGCGCGGATGAAGGCGCACACGGCTTCCTTCACCCCGGCGCCTCCGCGCTCGCTGAACTGCAGCATGTGCCCGCGGAAGGGGTCGAGGCGCGACGGCTTGGGCATCGTGGTGAGGTGCACGCCGTTGGGATGCACGTAGAAGTTGCGGTAATGCTCCCACTGGCGGAAGCTCGCCGTGCCCAGGAAGTACACCGTCACGCCGCGCGCGTCGAGCTTGTAACCGACCGGCAGGTAGATCGTCGCGGTCGTCCCCAGCAGCAGGATCAAGCTGACGGTGGCAAAGCCCAGGGCGTGGGGCCACCACTGCGGCGCGCTGAAGCTCCAGCCCGCGATTGCCGACGCCGCGATGACGATGGCCAATGCCAGCGTCGGACGGCGCCAGTCCGTCCGCCAGGGGTTGAAGCTCCAGTGAAGCTCCTTGGGTTGTGCCCCGCCCCCGCCTTGCTCCTCGCCGCCATGCGCCATCGCCGCGGATTCTAGCATCCCCGGGGACGCAGAGCTTACAATCGCGTCATGGGCAGGCTCAGTGGCAAGCACATCGTCGTCACCGGCGCGTCGGCGGGCATCGGCGCCGAGTTCTGCCGCCAGCTCGGGCGCGAAGGGTGCCGCGTCACCCTGGCGGCCAGGCGCGAGGAGCTGCTGCGGCAGGTCGCCGGCGAAGTGCGCCGCGCGGGCGGGCAGGCCGAGCTCGCCGTGGCCGACGTGACTGACCGCGAGCAGGTGTTCGCGCTGGCCAGGCGCGCCGAGGCCGCCTTCGGCCCCATCGACGTCTGGGTGAGCAACGCCGGCGCGGGCATCTCCCACCGTCTGGTGGACGCCACCGAGGAGGACATGCTGCACCTCTACCGCCTTAACTGCCTGTCGTCGCTGTGGGCCTACCAGGCGCTGCTGCCGGGCTGGATGGCGCGCGGCTACGGCCAGTTCATCGACGTCTGCAGCCTGGGGGGCAAGGCGGGCTACGCCTACGCCGGCGCATATGCCGCAGCCAAGCACGCCCTCTCGGGCATCGGCGACGTCCTGCGCCAGGAGCTCGCCCTGCAAGGCGTCACGCCCGGCCCCCCGCGCCGCGCGAAGGCTGGCGCGACCCGCCCGTGGCTGACCGTAACCACCGTCTATCCCGGCCCGACGATCAGCAGCTTCGGCAGCGCCCGCTTCGACCGCATCGTCGCGTCCGCGCTACGCCCGCCGGGGGTGGACATCGGCGACCTGCGGCGCAACCGCAACTTCATCGTCCGCGCGGTGGCGGGGCCGCAGCCGACAGCCTTCGTCGCCCGCGCCATCGTCCGCGCCATGCTCCGCCCGGTCTGCGTGGTGTACCCCCACCGCTGGGGCACGCTGGCGGTGGTCGCCAACCACATCGCCCCGGCGCCGCTGCTGCGCGCAATGTCGCGCCTGGGCCGCTGAGTCATGTCGAAGGGGCACTGCGGCCAAACACCCTTACGGCCGTCCGCGCAGCCCCCAACGCCGTATCCCGCTTCACCCACAGGAGCAGATGAAGTGATGGGTGTAAGCTGGTATAGTCCAATATGGGACGTCCCAGTATTGAGCAGTTTTGCCGGAGCCCAGGTGGGCCGGTGCGGCGGTTTTGCCGCCGGGCAGCGGTGCTCAGCCATGGACGCCAAGTCTTGTCGAATCGGACGGCGAGTGGTAATATTGAGATGTGCGGATATCTGGATAACTGGGGTATTCAGATTTTGAGGAGCGATTCCAGATGGAGACGACAGCCAACCTGATCGGCGAGATGGCCCACACGGCGGTCGAGGACTGCTATCAGTGCGGCAAGTGCACGGCTGGCTGTCCGATGGCGGACGTGATGGACCTGATGCCGAACCAGATCGTCCGCCTGGCCCAGCTTGGCGAGGAGGGCCGGGCGGTGGCTTGCGGCGCGATCTGGCTCTGTGTCTCGTGCCAGACGTGCACGCAGCGCTGCCCCAAGTCGGTGGACATTGCGGCCGTGATGGACGCGATGCGCCAGCTCTCGCTGGAGCGCGGGACGGCTTCCGAGTCGGTGAAGCGGACGATCGCCTTCCAGCGGGCGTTCCTGGACAACATCCGGCGCAACGGGCGCCTCAACGAGCTGGAGCTGGTGGGGCAGTACAAGACGATGGCGTTTCTGGGCGACGTGAGCGTGCCGCTGCTGTTCAAGGACGCGCTGCTCGCCCCGAAGATGATGCAGCGCGGCAAGCTGCACCTCATCGGCGAGAAGGTGAAGGACCGCGGCGTGGTGCGGCGGATATTCGACCGCTGCATGAGGCAGGAGTGAGATGCAGATCGGCTATTACCCCGGCTGTGCGCTTCACGGCTCATCGAACGACTACGAGATGTCGGTGCGGGCGACGCTGACCGCGCTGGGCGTGCAGCTGAAGGAGCTCGACGACTGGATCTGCTGCGGGGCGACGGCGGCGCACTCGATCAACAAGAAGCTGTCGATCGCGCTGCCCGCGCGCAACCTGGCCATCGCCGAGCGCGACGGCTATAGCGAGATGCTCGCCCCCTGCCCGTTGTGCTCGAATGAGCTGATGAAGACGATCAAGGAGCTGAGCGACAGCCCCGCGCTGCGGCGCGAGATTGCCGAGGTCATCGAGCTGCCCATCGAGGGCAAGACCCAGGTGGTCAACATCATCCAGGTGCTCCAGATGGTCGGCGTGGAGCGCATCCGGGAGGCCGTCAAGCGCCCGCTGAGCGAGTTCCGCCCGGCGTGCTACTACGGCTGCCTGCTCACGCGCCCGGCGAAGATTCTCAAGTTCGACGACCCGGAGCAGCCGGGTTCGATGGAGGAGATCGTCGAGGCGCTGGGGGCCAAGCCGGTGCAGTGGAACTACAAGACCGAGTGCTGCGGGGCGGGGATGACGATGGCCAACGAGGACACGGTGATCAGCCTGTCGCACAAGATACTCGCCAATGCCGAGGCGCACGGGGCGAACTGCGTCGTCGTCGCCTGCCCGATGTGCCACGTCAACCTCGACATGAAGCAGCGCGACATTGAGCGGCGGCAGGGCACGCGGCACCAGCTGATGGTGTACTACATTTCGGACCTCATCGGCCTCGCGCTGGGGCTCGGCGAGCACGAGCTGGGTATCGACCGCCACTTCGTCAGTGCGCCCCTGGCGGCGGTGAAGGAGTAAGCCATGTCACGGATCGGCGTGTTCACATGTTGGTGCGGCGAGAACATCGCCCGCATGGTGGACGTGCAGCGCGTGACGGAGACGATCGCGCAGGTCCCCGGCGTGCGCGTGGCCGTCAACTACAAGTACATGTGCTCCGACCCGGGACAGGCGTCCATCCGCGACAAGATCGTCGAGGAGAAGCTGGACGGGCTGGTGGTGGCGGCCTGCTCGCCGCACATGCACTTGAAGACCTTCCGCCGCGCCGCAGCCGCCGCCGGGCTCAACCCGTACCTGGTGGAGATGGCCAACATCCGCGAGCACTGCTCATGGGTGCACAAAGACAAGGAATTGGCCACCGCCAAGGCGATCGAGATCATCCGCATGGCGGTGGAGAAGGTGCGCCGCAACCACGCTCTGCAGCCGATCCGCGTGCCTATGACGAAGCGCGCGCTGGTGGTCGGCGGAGGCGTGGCGGGGATTCAGGCGGCTCTTGACATCGCTGACGCCGGCTACGAGGTGGTGCTCGTCGAGCGCGATCCGAGCATCGGCGGCAAGATGGCCGGGCTCTCCGAGACCTTCCCCACGCTGGACTGCTCGCAGTGCATCCTCACGCCGCGGATGGTCGAGGTCGGCCAGCACCCGCGCATCAAGCTGCACACCTACAGCGAGGTGGAGGGCGTCGAGGGCTTCGTCGGCAACTTCAAGGTGCAGATCCGCAAGAAGGCGCGCTACGTGGACATGATCAAGTGCACGGGCTGCGGCGACTGCTGGGCGGTGTGCCCGAGCAAGAAGAACCTCAGCGAGTTCGACCAGGGCATGGGCTACCGCAAGGCGATCTACATCCCCTTCCCCCAGGCGGTGCCGGCGCGGCCGGTAATCGACAAGGAAGCCTGCCTCTATCTCAAGAACGGCAAGTGCGGCGTGTGCGCCAAGAAGTGCGTGCCGCAGGCGATCAACTTCAGCGACCAGGACGAGGTGATCACGGAAGAAGTTGGCGCGGTGATCGTCGCCACCGGCTACCGGCTCTACAACATCACCAAGGACCAGGACAACAGCAAGCTCACCGGCTACGGCGAGTACGGCTACGGCCTGTACAAGGACGTGATCGACGGGCTGCAGTTTGAGCGGCTGGCATCCGCCTCGGGCCCGACGGGCGGCGCGATCAAGCGCCCCAGCGACGGTGCGGAGCCCAAGAAGATCGTGTTCATCAGCTGTGTCGGCTCGCGCGACGAGCAGCACGGCATGACCTACTGCTCGAAGATCTGCTGCATGTACGTCGCTAAGCACGCCATGCTCTACAAGCACAAGGTGCACGACGGCGAGGCGCACATCTTCTACATGGACATCCGCGCGGGGGGCAAGAACTACGAGGAGTTCGTGCGGCGGGCGATCGAGCAGGACGGCGCGGTCTACCACCGCGGGCGCGTGTCGAAGATCACGCAGGAGAACGGCAAACTCGTCGTGCGCGGTGCGGACACGCTGCTCGGCCAGCCGGTGACGATCGAGGCCGATATGGTAGTGCTGGCCAGCGCGATGCGGCCGAGCGAGGGCGCGACGCGCCTGGCCCAGATGCTGAACGTCGGCGTGGACGAGTTCGGCTTCCTCTCCGAGAGCCACCCCAAGCTGCGCCCGGTGGAGACCAACGCGGCGGGGGTGTTCATCTGCGGCGCCTGCCATGCGCCGAAGGACATCCCGGAGGCGGTGGCCCAGGCCTCGGCGGCGGCGGGCAAGGTGGCGATAATGTTCGCCAACGAGGAGCTCACCCGCGATCCGGAGGTCGCCAGCGTCAACGAGCTGACCTGCGCGGCGTGCTTCACCTGCGTGCGCGCCTGCCCCTACACGGCGATCGAGAAGGCGATGGTCCTCGATGGGCGCGGCAACTTCATCAAGAACACGGCGCGGGTCAACCCCGGGCTGTGCATGGGCTGCGGCACCTGCGTCGCGGTGTGCCCGAGCAAGAGCGTTGACCTCGAAGGATTCAGCGAGGAGCAGATCTACTCGCAAGTGGAGAGCCTGGCGCTATGAGCGAGACCACTGACAGTGCGGCCACCAACGGCTTCGAGCCGCGCATCATCGCCTTCGTGTGCAACTGGTGCACGTATCTCGGCGCGGACCTGGCCGGCACCAACCGGCTGGAGTATCCGAGCAACGTGCGCATCATCCGCCTGCCGTGCACCGGGCGCATCGACTTCAACCTGGTGGTCAAGGCGCTGGAGGTGGGGGCGGACGCGGTGATCATCTCCGGCTGCCACCCCGGCGACTGCCACTACACCGCCGGCAACTATCACGCGCGGCGGCGCTGGATGCTCTTCCGCGAGGTGCTTCAGACGCTGGGGGTTGACCTGCGCCGCATCCACTTCGCCTGGATCTCGGCGGCGGAGGGCAAGAAGTGGGCGCAGTTCGTCGCCGATGTAACCGCGCAGACGCGGGAGCTGGGGCCGTACAACGAGTACAGGCAGATCATCGAGGCGGAGGTGTCGTGATGCAGCAGCAGGAGCTCCGCCAGCTGGCCCGCAAGTTGCTCGAAGAGGGCACGGTGAAGGTGGTGATCGGCTACGGCCAGCCCGTGGCCGGGGCGCCGGCCTTCCCGGTGTTCATCACCGACCCCGCCAAGGTGGACCTGCTCGTCTGGAACGAGCAGTGCTTCCACAACCTGACCGGCTACCTCAAGCGCAAGGAGATCCGCGCCCTGGGCAAGCCGGCGATCGTCGTCAAGGGCTGCGACGAGCGCACGCTGGTGATGCTGGAGAAGGAGTCGCAGATCGTCCGCAGCGACGTCTACGTCATCGGCATGGCCTGCAGCGGCGTGGGCGACCCGCTCTCGGCGAAGTGCGGCTACTGCGAGGTGCACATGCCGCGGTTCGCCGACGTGGTGATCGGCCAGGTGGACAACCCGCCGGTGGACCCCAGTGCGCGCTACGCGGTGCTCGACGAGTTCCTCAGTGCCTATCCCACCCCCGCTGCGCGCATGGCCTACTGGCAGGAGGAGCTGGGCCGGTGCATCAAGTGCTACGCCTGCCGGCAGATCTGCCCGCTCTGCTACTGCGAGCGGTGCATCTTCGACAAGAACCGCCCGACGTGCGTGGACACCTCGCCGACGCTCAAGGGCAACTTCGGCTATCACATCACGCGCGCGTTTCACCTGGCGGCGCGCTGCATCGAGTGCGAGGAGTGCACGCGGGCCTGCCCGGTGGGCATTGACCTGCGGCTGCTGAACCAGTCGCTCAGCCGCGGGGCGGAGGAGCACTTCGGCTTCCGCGCCGGGATGGACAGTGAGGCTGAGCTTGTCGTCGGCTCCTACTCCCTCAAGGACAGGGAGGACTTCATCCAATGAGCGAGACCATCACCAAGGACGCCCTGCTCAAGCTGGTAGGCGAGTGGATCGACCGGGGCAAGCGCACCATCGGCCCGACGGAGATCAAGCCCGGGCATATCCGCTACGCCCGGCTCGAAGACAGCGCCGCGCTCAAGCTGGGCGGGTACATCCGCCCGGAGAACTCCGTCAAGGAGTTCGTCTTCCCCAAGCACGAGAAGCTCTACCGCTATCTCTTCGAGGGCAAGGAGATCTCGCTGGCGGAGGCGGACGGCGAGCCCGCCGCGACGGTCGTCGTGGGCTCGCGCCCGTGCGACGCCGCGGCGTTCGACATCCTCGACCGCGTGTTCAACTGGGACTTCGTGGATGAGCAGTTCAACGCCCGCCGCCATGCGACGACGATCGTCACCATCGCCTGCCGCGAATGGGACGACTACTGCTTCTGCACCAGCGTTGGGCTGGGCCCCGCCGCCCCCCGCGGCTCCGACGTGCTGCTGATGCCGCTGGACGGCGGCGCCTATGAGGTGCGCGCGCTGACTGACGCGGGCCGGGCGCTGTTCGCGGGTCACACTACCCCGGCGGAGGTGAGCGCAACGGATTCCGCAGGGCCGGAGCGGAAGTTCGAGATGGAGGCCGTGGACGAGTTTCTGCGCCAAAGCTGGGACAGCCCGCTCTGGCGCGACCAGGCGCTGCGCTGCCTGGGCTGCGGCGCCTGCACCTACGAGTGCCCGACGTGCCACTGCTTCGACATCGTGGACGAGGGCAACGCGCGGGGCGGCTATCGGGCGCGCAACTGGGATGCCTGCCAGTTCCGCATGTTCACCGTGCACGCCAGCGGGCACAACCCGCGGCCTGATCAGCCCAGCCGCCAGCGACAGCGCATCCTGCATAAGTTCCGCATCTACCCCGACAAGTTCGGCGAGCTGCTGTGCACCGGCTGCGGCAACTGCGGGCGCGCGTGTCCCGTCGGGCTGGGCGTGCTCAACGTGCTCGAGGCGGCGGCGAAGGCCGCGGTGGAGGGTTAGGCATGGAAGGCAACGGGCAGTCCAACGTCTACAAGCCGGAGCTGATGGAAGTGATCGGCCTGCGCCAGGAGACGAGCGACGTCAAGAGCGTGCGCCTGCGCTTCAAGGACCCCGAGCGGCAGGAGGGGTTCTCCCACCGCGTCGGCCAGTTCGGCATCTTCTCGGTCTTCGGCTACGGCGAGTCGACGTTCAACATCTGCTCCAGCTCCAACTGGCATGACCACCTCGAGTTCTGCTTCCGCCGCGTGGGCAAGGTCACCGACGCCTTCTGG